>Ga0123356_10004894_pt1 | contig 13757 bp, 9 predicted proteins | sample TergutEmb28metaG_2_FD_92546 | JGI IMG/M metagenome (GOLD analysis project Ga0123356, IMG submission 92546) | Embiratermes neotenicus P3 segment gut microbial communities from Petit-Saut dam, French Guiana - Emb289 P3 | ecosystem: Host-associated > Arthropoda: Insects > Digestive system > Gut ...
GCATAGTCAAGCATTCTCATTACGACTTCCATACGATCTTCGCCGACACTGTTTGTTATGCCTGCCGTGTAACCGGTGATACCCGGTCCTCCGAATACCATTGAGATCGAACCGTCATCTGCTGTCGGTGTGGGTATGCCGATCCAACGAGCACCTGTGTCATGTTCAATGGCGTCAAGTGTCCAGTTTGTGATTTGACTCATTGCCGAGAATGAAAGACCGCTTTCATCGTTAAGCATCATTCCGCGGACAGCGACATCGTCAAGTGTCATAAGGTCTTGATTGATAAGCCCTTCACTCCACCACATGTTCATATGTTCGATGTAATCTTTCCATTCGGGTTGAACCTGAGCAAGTTCGATCGTATCGGTGCGGGGATCGAGATAAAGTCTGTAGGCTGTGCTGGCGTATGCTCCGAATGCTCCTGCCACAAAGCCGGCTGTTTGGAAACGATTCCAGTGTGTAATAAGTGTTGCATTATATTCATCTTTGAATGCTCTGAGTGTGTTGTCCCAATCACTGATGGTTTTCGGGACCGGTAAGTTGAGAGCTTCAAGCCAGTCTTCACGTACAAGAGGACCTTGGAATGAATCGTTCCAGCCGCCTGCTTCACGGAAGAAACCGAAGCCGTGATATCTGCCCGCGTCTGTTTTCATAGCTGCATGACGAACGGGATCGGCTTGCAATACTGCATAATAATTCGGTGCCCATTGTTGGATGTAGGGTGCCAGATCTTGGAATACGCCTTCTTCGATAAGACGATCGGCGTCAGGCATGATTTGGTGAGTGACAATGACATCCGGAAGGTTGCCGGATACGATCATCATTTGAAGTTCTGTTTGTTCGTCGCCTGCTCCTGCGGGCGGATGGAGCCACTCGATATCGAGCCCGACATGTTCGTTGAGTCCCGTAAGGAACGGTGAATCTTCCCATGTCGCAAGTGATGCGTGCATTCCGAAGCTGTTTGCGGCATAGATCGACATGCTGAATCCGGGAACGTCCATCGGATATCCGTTGAACCATGAATCTCCGGCGTCGTCATCGTCGTCGTCATCTGTTGTTGTTTCCGTACCGCCCGATGTTGACGGTGTGTTTGCAGGTGTTTGCGTATCGGGGGTCGTGTCGCCTCCGCTTCCGCCGCTGTCGCATGCAGCGATCATTGCCAGGATCATGATCGATGCAAGTATAATACCTATGATTCTTTTATACATTTTTCCTCCACCTTTTACCTTTCTCATACTGTTTTATTTGTGCAATGTTAACGTTAACATACTATAGCATTTCACTGCATTTCTGTCAACACAAATTTTGCTTTTTTGCGTTTGTTCTGCAGCAGATCGGAGGGGAGTCCCGGTTTTTATTTTCCGCAGTGTTCAAAAATTTCAGAGAGCGGCAGGACAGCACAGCCATGTAAGCATGGCATTGGGGAATTGATATAAATTCCTTATTCTCGGGGTAGGGAAGATGTTTGTGATTTGTCTTTAAGCCGATCATGGAATGTTGAACACTGCGGAAAATAAAAACCGGGACTCCCCTCCGATCTGCTGCAGAACAAAACTAAAGCAAAACCGGAGTGCTTGACTGCCGGCGGTGTGCCGGATATAATGTTGCGGAGAATGTATATGTTTGCGGAAAGGCGGGAGCGGTATGATTACCATGAAGGATATTGCAGATCGGTGCGGTGTCTCTGTTATGACTGTTTCCCGTGTTATTAACGGTTCAGGGCTTGTTTCCGGAGAAACGAGAAAGTTGATCATGGATACCTGCAAAGAACTCGGTTATATTCCGAACTCTGCCGCCAAAGCTTTGGTGACCAAAGAGACGAATATGATCGGACTTGTCGTTCCCGATGTGAATTATTATTATGCAAATATTATTAAAAGTATATCCGCATATTCAGACGCCTGCGGTTACGGTTTGTTATTGTGTTCATACGATCATAAAAAAGAAAAAGAACTCGAATATTTGTATTATTTATTGCAGGGACGTGTTGACGGGATCATTCTTTTTCCGATATATCCGCGTGAAGATGATTATATAAATATAATAAACAAACTGCCGGTAGTTATCGCAAACAGAACGGTAAGTAACCTGAATACAAGTTATGTCGGTTCGGATAATTATGCCGGCAGTGTCAAGATCATGGAATATTTAATTGAAAAAGGATACAAAAGAATCGGTGCGATCCATTCCGATTTGAGTATCGAATCGTTCGGCGGCAGGATGCGCGGGTATAAAGATATTCTGGCAAAGTACGGTATATCTTATGATGACAGCATCGTTTTTGATTCACGATTGCTTTTCAATGAAGGGTATGATTATGCAAAGCATATGATATCCGCAAATGTCGATGCCGTTTTTGCTTTTAATGATGTTTGTGCTTTGGGAGTTATGAAATATTGTGCGGATAATGATATATCAGTGCCTGGTGATATCGGAGTGGCAGGATTTGATAACATCCAATATCTCGAATTGTTTGATCACAAGCTGACAACCGTGGATTATAACGGTATTTTACTGGGTGAACAGGCCGCTGTTGTTGTGATCGATGAAATCCGCAATCCGCATCTGCCGAAAAGGTCGATAATTTTAGATCCGAAACTTATATCGGGTAAAACCGTATAAAAACCGGTCACCAGATATATTTCGGGTCTCCGTGGAAATTCGGAAGCGGTTCGGGGCGTATGACCGCTCCGCCTTCTTCAAAGGATTTTATTGCGGCAAAAGTATATTCGAGAGTTGCAAGAGCGTCTCTGCCCGATGCTCTGAGATGGTCTTTCGGAACATTGTTTGTTACATCTTCAAGGAAAGCATGTAAACGTATCGGGAATGTGTCGTTGAAACCGGCGCCTTCCCATTTTGTTATTTCCGGCTCCGGTACGGAGTCTTGTGATGATGTTTGACCGGGCCAATATGTCAGTTTTTCCACACAGCCTTCTATGCAGAACGTACCGTTTACACCTGCCATTTCAAGGCTCCACCAACCGCCGAGTCCGAATCGCGCATCGCCTCTTTGTGAAAGGATATGTCCGACCGAACCGTTTTCAAAGCGCAGATTTATGCTGTTGATCGAGTACATCATATCGTCGGCGGTTTTCCTTACACCGGGGCGGTCGAAGAATGCCTGAACATGGGTTATATCACCGCCGAAATGGCGCATCATTGAAAAAGGATGTGCCAAAAATGCTTTAACATGGCTGTACGGTTTTTGCCAGCGCGGACTTTGTTTTCCGCCGAATGTTGCGGATGAACCGTCAAAACCCATTTTTTGAATAATGTATACAGGAGAACCTATCTTATTATCGGCTATCAGTTTATCTGCGGCAAATGAAGGTTCGGCAAAATAATGATTGAGGTTGCAACCGAGATATAAATCATTGTCTGCGGCAAACCCGATCATTTCTCTTGCTTCGATCACATCGTTTGAAATCGGTTTTTCACACAAAACATGTTTCCCCGCGGCCAGTGCTTCCATTGCAGGTTCATAATGCCATGAACCGTTTTCATATCCTGATGTGGTCACATCGATCATGTCAAGTTCAGGTATTGATTTGATCATTTCTTTTGCCGAATAAAATGCAGGGACATTGAACTTTTCGGCTGCAGCATCGGCTTTTTCTTTGTTTACATCACATACGGCACAAAGTGTTGCCAAATCATCTTTTACATAGCAATCACCGTGTAAATTTCCGATACCGCCCATTCCGATTATTCCTATTTTCAGAGCCATAATTGTCCGTTCCTTTCTCATGCTTTGTTGTTTTGTTGATTTTTGAAATATTAAATAAGTCCTTCGGTAATATCTTGGACTTTTACGGGTTTTTTTGTTTGAATCGAACGTATCGCGGCGTGGATGACACGGGTTGCTTCGAGACCGTCCGATCCGCTTCCGTCGATTTGATCGGGTGATGTTTTTGCTTCGACCTCGTTTACGAAGCATTCGATCCGATCGCGGAATGTATCGCTGAATCCCGTAAATCCGCCGAAAACCGGGTTTGTGTATTGTTCCTTGATCCAACTGTCGGCGGGATACAGTGTTGCTTCACGCCACATGTCTTCAAAAACGAAACGCCCTTTCACACCCGCGACTTCACATCGTTCCATCGGATGACCGCGGGCAATGTCATAACTTGATGTAAGATGACCGACCGCTCCGTTTGTAAATTTCACGTTGACGGATGCGGTTGAATATATTTCTCTGCCGGTCGCTTTCACGGCGTAACAAAAAACTTCTTCGATATCCCCGCAATAATGGCGCATTATGTCTATACTGTGCGGATTGAGAGCTTTAAGGTGATAATATTCGGAGTCGAATTTTTCAAATCTGCCTATCCACAATGACATATTGCAAAACAGGAGTTCACCGATGCGACCTTCGTTTTGCCATTGCTTTGCTGCTCGGGCGGCGGGGGTGAAGCGATGATTCAGATTGACTGCAAAACGTCGTCCGAGGCGTTTTGCAGTTTCGACCATTTCTGTGCCGTGTGAAATATCGTTGGATATCGGTTTTTCACAAAGGACATCAGCACCGGCTTCGAGCGCTTCGATCGTCGGTTTAAAATGGTCTGATGAATATTCATACCCGCCGGTCGTTATGCTTACTATGTCCGGTTTTTCCGCTTCAAGCATTTTTTCGGCATTCAAATAATACGGAACGCCGAACTTTTTTCCTGTCGTTTCCGCACGTTCGGGGATTATATCGCAAACGGCAGACAATACTGCATTCGGAAGGTTTTTATACACTTCGGCATGGATGTTGCCGATTGGGCCGGTTCCGATCACACATGTTTTCAGCATGGTTTTTTGACCTCATTATAATTTTTCGTGATGATATGAAGTTATTTTTTCTTGCTTTTTGATTTTGCATTCGGAGCCTGGAGTTTTTTTGCAGCCTCGGGGTCGCCGATGTAGAGTGTGTTGTAAGCTTCGTCTGATGATTCAAAGGGTTTGCCGTTGCCGCACCAGTCGAGGTTCGTGTACATCGGGTTTGTTATTCCTGTTGCCGCTTCTCGCTTTGCTATATGCTTAAGCATACGTTTTTCGAGGACTTCGGCGATATCGGGGTTTTCTTTTATCACATTCTTCGTTTCACCCGGGTCTTTGATAAGATTGTACAGTTCTTTCGGTTCGCGATAATGGAAATCAGGTTCGAGCGCGACTATCAGTTTCCATTCGGGTGTACGCCATCCGTGTTTGCGTTGCCACGTACATTCGGTTATGTACATTTCCGATTCGGGAATGCGTTTTTTTCCTTTTACAAGCGGAAGAATACTCGAACCGTCAAATTTGATTTTTGTTTTGAGACCCATCATGTCCATAAGTGTGGGCATACAATCTTTTTGCTGGCACGGGTCTTTGATGCGTGTGCTTCCTTTTAAGTGTCCTTTCCATTTGATTGCAAACGGTATTGAAAGTGTGCAGTCATATAATCCGTGGTGATCGTAGTAACATTCATGTTCGGTGAGTGTTTCGCCGTGGTCGGAAGTGAATACGACGATCGTGTCTTCTTCAAGACCGAGTTCGTTCAGTTTTGCAAGGATGTTGGATATGCATGAATCCATGTATGCGATCGAACCGTCATATTGAGCTGTTATGTAATCAGCACTGGTGCAGTGAGGCGGAAACCATGTATAGAAGAAATCACGGAACGGTTTGAAAGCGTAAAGATTGTCGAGAGATTTGTTGTTTTTGTCGAATTCGTCACCTTGGAAGAACATGCCGTCAAACGGTTCGGGCGGGAGATACGGTGAATGCGGATCCATGTGACGCAGGAACAGCAGGAACGGTTTGTCTTCACCGGCAAGGCGTTCAAGTTCGGGTATGGCTATATCATTCATACTTCCGGCTTTGCGGCTGCGCCCTTCTTCCCAACTTCCCCATGTGACCGCAGGTTCCATGTATTTATCAAAACCGCGTGATGCGGCATTTCCGGTAAAACCGATACATGTGGAATTATAACCCTCTTCTCTGAGGACTTCCGGAAGGGATTTTACTTTCGCCGAAAGTTCGCCTTTGTGGCGAAGTGCAACTATTTCCGTACCGAAACAATCCATTCCGGTAAGCAGGCTCGAGTAACCGGGCGGTGTCGGGATGCTCGGGCTGAAAAATTTGTCGCAGATGATACTGTCTTCCGACAGATATTTATCCATGTGCGGTGTTGTCAGGCGGTCATAACCGTACAGACTCATGTGGTCGGAACGCATACATTCCATTCCGAAAAAAAGGATATTGGGTTTCTTTTTCATTGATTGATTATTCCCTTCTTAATTTTCCGGTCAAGTATTTATCTTGCACCGAGTGATTTTAATACTGCATTCATGTAGCCGTAAGATTCGGCGGCAATGATCGCCGCTTCGACAAGGGGCAGGTCCGGTCCGATGACTTCGAGACATACGGGACCTTTGTAATCGACATCGACAAGGGCTTTGAAATAGCCGATAAGATCGATGTCGCCGCGGCCGTTGGCTTGGAGAGCGGGCTCTCCGGGGCCGGGGCCGACGCCTTTGCAATCGCGGATATGGATGTGCTTTACGCGACTAATGACTTTCGGAAGAGCTTCGGCAGGATTCTCTCCTGCCCTGTAGATATGGCTCGGGTCCATATCTATTCCGAAATTGTCGCTCTTTATAGCATCCGTCAGCGCGATTGTCGTCGGTGTGTTGTAAACGGCGTTGCCGACGTGGGCTTTACAACACAGCGTAACACCGAAGGTTGCCGCAAGTTCGGTACGATCTCGGAGAGTCTCGATGCTTTCTTCGAGACTCCCGGCCTCGTCCGCAACTCCTCCGGGACCGACATTGATTACAGGAATGCCGATCGAAGCACACGCTTCGAACGCCTTACTCAATCGGTCACGATCAAGCGAAGCAACTTCGGTCGAAAGGAACTCAAGTTCGTTTTCTTCCATTACGGTTATGAGGTCGTTTTTTTGTGATGTCCAATTGTCAAGATCGAGATGTTCGCACATACCTTGTATCGCGCTGATCTCAATACCGTCGTAACCTGCAAGTTTTATGCAACGGGCTGCTTCGGCAAATGAGAATGCTTTGAAAAGAACTGAATTTACTCCGAGTTTCATGTTTCCGCCTCCGTTATAATATTTTGATTATCAAGCGTCTACGGGGTAAATGACTATTTTTCCGTCTTCTTTTTCTATTCGTACCTTTTCTTTTTTTCCGAGTGTTGAATCTTTAAAGTATTCTTCGGGGATCTGGACTCTGCCCGATCTGTCGATGACTGCGAGTTCCACCTGTTCTTCTTCAAAGCCGGGCATATCTCTCAGGTCTGCTATATTGTCTGTTCGCAGTATTTCACTTGATGTTTTTCCGTCTCTTATGGATATCACGCGATCGACATTTTTTGCTACATCGGGGTCATGGCTTACTATGATTATTGTCAGGCCGAGTTCTTTTTGCAGATTGACATACATTTCCATCATAATTTCTGTTGTTTTTGTGTCAACGGAACTCGTGGGTTCATCGGCAAGCAACAGTTTGGGTTTGTTAATGAGCGCTATTGCTGTTGCGACGCGTTGCTGCTCACCGTTTGAGAGTTCGGTCAGTTTATTGTTTCTTCTTTTTGAAAGACCCACAAGCTCCAGCAGTTCCGTTGCATATTTTTTATCGAACTTTCCGCTGAATCGACCTATCAGCTCAACATTTTCACGTGCAGTCAGATAAGGTAACAGGTTTCTTGCATTGTTTTGCCAAACAAAGCCGACCGATTTGCGTTTATAAGATGTCAACGAAGCTTTGGACATTTTAAGCATATCATGGCCGTCGACGATGAGTTTACCCATTGTCGGTTTGTCGAGTCCGCCGATCATGTTCATCAGTGTTGACTTTCCGCTTCCGGACGCACCGATGATAACGACGAATTCACCGCGTTCAACGATCAGATCAAGACCCCGAAGCGCCATGACTTCCGTGTCACGTGTTTTATATATCTTAACAAGATCGTCACACTCGATCATTGCCGCGGTTTCGATGCTCATCGGTTATCACTCCATCCGTAAGTGTATATATCATATGCCCCATTTCCATCAGTTCGGGGTCATGTGTCGTCATAACTACCGTTATTTTTTCTTCTTCCACAAGATCCAAAAAAACTTTTACGACCTGAAGCCCTGTCGTTGAATCCAGCTCCGCTGTCGGTTCATCGGCATACAGAACTTTCGGTTTATGTGCCATTGCTCTTGCGATCGCGACTCTTTGCTGCTCTCCGCCCGACATTTCGGCAGGCATGTGTGATGCTCTTTTTGAAAGGCCGACCATCGAAAGACATTCGATTGCTCTGGCTTTGCGTTCCGAATATTTAAAACCTGCTATTTTCAATGCAAAATCCACGTTTTCAAGTGCCGTCATATGCGGGATGAGAGCAACCGACTGGAACACGATGCCGATGTTTTTTCTGCGAAAATCATCTCTTGTTTTATCCGAAACATCGATCATATTTGCACCTTCGTACAAAACTTCACCCGTATCGGGTCTGTCAAGAAGGCACAGTTGGTTTAAAAGCGTGGTTTTTCCCGAACCCGAACGTCCGCGAAGAATGGTAAGTTCACCTTCACGCACTTCAACAGTGACATCATTGAGCGCATAAATATCATCACGTGCAATTCGATATTTTTTTACTATGTTATCGGCATTTATAAATGATTGCGACATCAATCTTCTCCCAATTTCAGTATCTGGTCTACTTTAAGACGTTTTATGATAACACCGAGCACTGCAAGGCCGATGATCAACATGCCGCCGACAGCAACATATATTGCCGTGTGGTCGGAACGGGCAAATGTGATAAAGAACGGCGGCACAAGTTGGTGCGGTGTGTATATGAGTTGCAAAAGCGGTACGAACATTTGACTTGCCAGAACACCGACACCGAATCCTGCGGCGATGGCACTTCCGGATATGAACAGCTGTTCCCATAATAACATTGAAACGATTTTAAATTTTGTCAGACCCATTGCCCGGAATATCCCGAAAAGGAGCAGACGCGATCGTATTGATAACACCCAATAAACAAGGAAACCTATGAATGTAATTCCCAAAATCACGATGAATCCCAATGTCAACGTTCCGTTCATTCCCTGCAGGAGCGGATCGTTTTTGGCTGCGATGAGAGATTGACTTGTGTCCCTGAGCCATTGCAGATTTATGTCCGATTCATTTATCGCTTCATATAACATTGCCGATGTTGTTCCTTCTTCGGTACGGATCCAAACACTGTAAGGTTCCATACGCATTTGTTTGTGGATCGTATTTAAGTTAGCCACCACAAAATGCCCCGATTGGTTGGCACGTCTCGGAACAGGGTTTATCGACGGCCAATAATCGACAAATCCGTATACGGTCCCGTCGAGAACATTCGATTGATTCGGCCATGCGATCCTTACATGGTCTCCGATGTTGAAATCCAATTCTCTCATTGAAGATGAAAGGAATATCGCAGACGGATCGGAAGTCATGATATTCAGGTACGAACCGAGATCATGAGCAAAAAGGTCGCTTCTGTACCATGTTACTCTGCCGAATTCATGAGGGATCACACCGATAAGATCGGTCGTCACGTTTCTGCCGCGAAGCGAAACTCTTACACCCTGTTTATTAAAGACTTTTGTTGCATCCTGTACCCCGTCGAGTGCCAATATCCTTTCAAACGGCGGTTCTCTGACTTCGGTAAATGTCATGTCAGCTTCATCAGGCGGCCCGCCTCTCGGATCGGTCGGTATGACTGTCACGAATTGTATGTTACCGTCTTCATCCATGCTTACGCTGTAGTGTGTAGTCCTTGTCGGCCAGTTTTCCGAAAGAATGATATCAGCTCCGTTTTCATAACGGATCCGATCTTCCAAAAATCTGTTTATCGTTCGTGCGGTTGCGGAATAAAAGATTCCCAATCCGATGCTGAAAATCAGGAATAATGCCAAAAATCTTCCGTTTGTTCCGGTCCTGACTATTGACAGCAGTGATGAATACAGTGTTGCCGATAATATTCTTTTGAAGATATGATAAAACGCCGCCATAATGAGCGGAAAAATCCGCAGGAAGAACAATCCTGCTCCCAAAATAAACATAGCGCTCGCGACAAGCAACAACGGATCGATGGGGGCATCGACTCCTGCAGAATTTGTGAATGATTGTATATATACGTTTGTACTGTATATCCTCAGACTGTACAGAGAGCCTGCGAGCAATAAAACATCGAGAAACATTTTTTGCCATAAAGGTGTGCTTAAACTGCGTGATTTTTTTTGTTTGGACTTAACTATCGTGTCATTCAATGCCCGCGGTATGGGAGCCATCATTATAAAGATGAATCCGACTGCTGCGATGCCGGCAAACAAATATGATGAAGCGGACAATTCAAATGTGATCCCTCTGCGTGCGACAAGTTCCATAAAACCGTTTGACAGCCCGAGTATCCTGCACAGGAACAGGCTCAAAGGCGGACCGATGAGCACCGCAGTTCCCGCTATCAATATACTTTCCAATGCATATACGGAAAGGATTTGAATATTCCGTGCACCTCTGCTTCGGAGAACAGCGATCTCGTTACTTTCGTGGTTCACCATCAGACGCGATACCATGTAAATGTAAAATATCAACATCAGTATCACGGGAATGTTCAGTATCTGCAACATAAATCCGAGGTATTCGATACGTTCCTGATATTTGATGAGCGTTCGCTCCATATAAATATAAACAGTTCCGTTTGCTCCGATTTCACCTCTTTGTCTGAGGATCGACTCGGTAATGCGCGATACATCTTCGGTTTTTATATCGGAAAAATCAAAGCAATAAAAAAAACTTAACGATCGTAAATCTTCAGATTCGGTTGTGACAAATCGGTCGACAAGGTAATCATAATCGGTAACAAACACGAACGGCCCCGCTACGGAGTTTGAAAACCAATAAGGATCGTCTTCGTTGATCTTAAATACACCGACGCATTTGAGTTGACCGTAAAAATGATCTTCCCTTGTCATAACATTTGTGTATATATTGATCGGTTCATCAAGTCTTATATCGGAATTTTGGTATTGATGAAGGATCATAACAAATTCGATGATATCCTGTGAAGGATCGCTTTGCGGAAATCTGCCGGATACAAGTTCAACATGATCGTTGAAGTTTTCCAATGCGGTAATATTGACCGCTCTGCCGGCATTTCCGATACGGGGACTTATGAAAAAATTATTCAGTGCATATTGACGTCTTGAAGCCAGAACCGGTAATCCTATTTCCTGAACATATCTGTTTGTTACACGATTTTCGTAAAAATTGAATACTTCAAGTGTTTCGGAAGCATCCATGAAAATATTCCTGCGCGATAAATTAACGATGTAATTACCCGGATATCTTTTTTCGCGAATTTGCTGTTCTTCCAAATCTCTTATCAGCATATGCCGAAAAACACCGTTTGTATATGTGGGGATACCTGAAAAAACGGTCACGAAAACGACTGAACCTATGAGAAGACACAGGACCATCCATTTGTTGCGAAGCATTTTTTTAAGCGTAAAAATCAACATACAGTATTTATCTTTCTATACCGGTTATAATTATATCATCTTCATCGAGGCCGCTGATTATTTCGATCTCTCTGTCTGTCACGATGCCGACAACCAGATCGCGTTCCATCCTCATACCGTCTTCCAATATTTGGACATAATATTGCCCCATGAATGTAGATACCACACTTCTCGGCAGGACAAGAACATCTTCTTTTTCTTCGAGGATTATCCTGAATTCATATCTTCTTCCGAGTCTTATGGTTTCCGGTATATCTTCCGGATTCACGGCTGAGAATATGACCGTATCTCTGTAACGGTCACGCTCTTCGGGCGGAGCCGTGTGCGGGGTCATCGAAACGACGACCGGAATAATTAAGTCCTGCTCAAGTGATATAAACGCTTCCATTCCGTATCTGATTACTCTGCTGTGTTGTCCGCTGTATTCAAATTGGATTTGCGTCGGGTCGGCTATCGTCATAACGATCCTGCGGCCGGGAACAAAATCACCTATCCTGAAGTCGGATATAAACACAATTTCACCGTCATGGGGTGCAACGATAGATGCTTTTTCATATTCAACGGTCAACTGCTCTAATGTGAGATTGGCAAGTTCCAAATCAAGTGCCGCTTGTCTCATGGCAAACCACGACCCGCTGCGTCTTGCTTCGGTAAGTGAAAGCTCTGATTTTTCAACGAAGATTTCCTGCCGGCGTATATCAAGCTCAAGGCTTCCCGTATCGAGACGAGCAAGCACTTCTCCCTCTTCAACAGTCTGCCCGATAGTGACATTCATCTCCGTTAAATATCCGGATCGGTTTTCAAAAGACATATTATAAAAGACCGCCGATACGGCAATACTTTGATCTCTCAACATGCTTTGTATCGAACCGCGTTCGACCGTCATTGTAGTGAAAGTGACATCTGCAGGTTGCAACAGATCGAACGGAAGCAGCTCCTCTTCACGCGGTAACAGCGTGCATCCGCTGAATAAACTCAGTAATACAGTTGCTGTCATTATTAAGCATATTGAAACATTGCGTTTTTTTGTTTTCTTTATCATTTGAAATATCCTTTCCGAACCCGGTATGAATAATTATTTATGTTTGGATAATGCTTGGGTTATTGAAGATTTGAGAGCTGTATATGAACAGAGCATCGGAACCGGGGGTGAATTCGAAGAACATGTCCAGTACTTGAAGGTTTATATAACGAAGATCAATGATCGTTATCTTCGAATATGCTTGTGCCATCAAAGGTGCCATGCTGCTTCCGAACGAATCGCGGAATAAATACAGTTCTCTTTCGGGAGCTTCCGGGTTTTCTATTATTATGAGCGGTTGCGGTCCTCTCAAAAATATATCATACGGATCGATCCCGTTGAAGCGATTTATATCATACAGTGTACCTTCGTCAAATTCAAATGTTTTATCATTTAAATATTTTACGGTCAGTCCCTGAACATCGATATATGTCATGATATCAGGGTCGACGGGTAATGCAAGCTGTCCGGCATATACCCCGCTCCACTCTCCGGCGATCACCTGAGAAGAGTTGTCGGGCGAAACATCGGTTCCCATTTGTGACAGGATGTGACTGACCGGAACCGATATTTTTGATTGGTCCCAATGCAGATCGGTCTTGTAAAACATTTCGGAGGTCAATGATTCATAAAGACTTATATATTTATAATCACTCAAAACATCACAAATGATAGATTCTGCCGTCGTTAAATCGAAGCCGGGAAAATAACGCTCTGCATAAATACTTTTATCGGGTATTATCGAATAATAGATGTTCAAACCGGAATCGGCCGCATGTGCCGCTGCTCTTTGTATTCTTTGTGCCGTCTGCCTGAACGATGTTTCATTGATATGCCTGAATTCACCCAACCCGACTGCATTGCTTCTGTACAGTCCCGATTTATCGGTTTGACGGTATATATCAAGGATTTGGAATGCATTGATCATCCTGAATGTGTCACGATAAACAAATCTGTCGGTTGCATAGGCATCAAAACCGCTCATGAATTCACCTGTTGTAATTGCATTGAGTGTTACATCAGGGAACTTTGCGGGAACACGTCTTTCACTGACAAGAACGGCAGGTTGCGGCACGACAAAGTTCAGCACGCAGAATGTGCCGATAAAACCGATGAAAATAACACACATAATAATTTCTCTGAGATTCTGCTTTGTTTTCATATTGTGCTCCTGTAATTGTCCGATATCAGAACCTGAAA
>Ga0123356_10004895_pt1 | contig 13756 bp, 9 predicted proteins | sample TergutEmb28metaG_2_FD_92546 | JGI IMG/M metagenome (GOLD analysis project Ga0123356, IMG submission 92546) | Embiratermes neotenicus P3 segment gut microbial communities from Petit-Saut dam, French Guiana - Emb289 P3 | ecosystem: Host-associated > Arthropoda: Insects > Digestive system > Gut ...
ATGGGGGGGGGGGCAAGGGGGTTTCCCCCCCCCCTCCCTCCTAATACCCCCCATTTAAACAAACAACGACATGTCCGACTCCTCGGCATGCGCCAGCATGGCGGCCGCGCCTCCGAGTTTGACGCCGTCCAACAACTCTTCGTGTTTGAGCCCCATAACGTCCATACTCATGGCGCAGGCGACCAGCTCTACGCCGTTGTTTTGCGCAAGAAGAATCAACTCTTCCAGACTGTCCACCTTTTTTCTTTTCATAATGCCGCGAATCATCTTCGCCCCCAGGCCCCCCATATTCATCTTGGACATTTGGAGTTTTTTGGAGCCCCTGGGCATCATCCACCCAAACATTTTGCCCAGAAAATCCTTTTTGACGGCCACTTTCCCCGGCTTGCGCAGCATATTCAGCCCCCAAAACGTGAAAAACATGCTGACTTTTCTTCCCAGCGCCGCCGCCGCGTTGGCCATGACGAAAGCGGCAATGGCTTTGTCGAGGTCCCCGGAAAAGACGATGAAATTCTTGCCGTTAGCGGCGGACGCGGGGGCGGGCGTCGCCTGGGCCTGCACTTTTCGGACTTGGGCCACACTCACGCCTTTTTGGGTTTGAAGGCCCAAAAAGAGGTGGCCGGTCCTCCGGCAATAGCCCTCAATGTCGCTGGCAAAAGCCGAGTCCGTCGTGCTGATTTCAATGGTTTCCCCCGCTTCCGCCTCCTGTATGGCCTTGGAGAGGCGGAGGATGGGCCCCGGGCATTGGAGTCCGCAGGCGTCAATACGGGTTATTTTGGAAGCAGGGGGCATAGGGGCAGCAGGGGAGGGTGAGGAGGAGGAGGAGGATAAGGAGGAGGCCACCAGGCCCCCACCCCCCGCCCCCTGAGTCCCCCCCGCCTTCCCCAAAACAGAGCGATAAAGCCTATAACCCCCGCTCAAATTATATACCTCAAAGCCCTTTTGAGAAAGGATGCGCGAGGCGATATAGCCCCGCAGGCCGATTTGGCAAAACACATATATTTTCTTGCGTTTGTCCAACTCGCCCCAACGTTTGCGCAACTGTTGCAAAGGAATGTGGATGCAGCCGTCTATATGCCCATTCTCATGCTCCAAGGTGGTACGCACATCCAACAGGACGGCGCTCCCGTCCTTCGGCAACGCCTCCACCTCATGCCAGTGAAAGTTGCGCACCTTTTCGGCCAGCAGGTTTTCAATGACATAACCTGCCATATTCACAGCGTCTTTTGCCGAGGAATAGGGTGGGGCATAGCACAATTCCAACTGCGTCAACTCAAAGGCCGTCATCCCGGCGCGGATGGCGGTGGCAAACACGTCCGCACGTTTGTCTACACCTGCCGCGCCCACAATTTGAGCGCCGAGAATTTTCCCCGTATTCGTGTCATAGAGGGTTTTAATCAGCATGTCGACGGCGCCCGGGTAATAGCCGGCATGGTTGGGCGAATAGGTGAAGGACTTGGCATAGGGCAGGCCGAGTTTTTGGGCGGTTTTCTCGTTAATTCCGGTGGCGGCCACCGTCATGTCAAAGACTTTGAGAATGGCGGAGCCCTGTGTTTTCCCATATTTGGAGGGGATGCCGCACATATTGTCCGCGGCGATGCGCCCTTGTTTGTTGGCGGGGCCGGCCAGCGGGAGGAAGGCCTTTTTCCCGGTGACAAAATCCTCCATTTCCGACGCATCCCCCACGGCATAAATGCAGGCGTCGGAAGTTTGCATGTATTTGTTGACGACAATGCTGCCCTGCTCATTCACCTTGAGGCCCGCCGCCTTTGCCAGCGCGCTTTCCGGACGTACCCCAATGGCCATCACCACCATATCCACCCACAATTCCTCCTGGTTAAGCCAAACTTGCAGCCCTTTTTCGGTTTCCCGAATGCTTTGGAGGGACTGCTCCAAAATGAGGCGCACGCCCTTTTGCTGCATGTGGTTGTGCAACTGACACGCCAACTCATAGTCCACGGAGGCGACCACCTGCGGGGCCAACTCCACCAGCGTGGTGCTCAGCCCCGCCAGCGTGAGGTTTTCGGCCATTTCCATGCCGATGTAGCCGCCGCCCACCACCAGCGCGTTTTGAGGTTTCCTCTGCTCAATAAACTCCTTAATTTTATAGGTATCCGCTATGTTACGCAGGGTGAAGACGCGGGGGCAGTGGATGCCGGGGATGTTGGGCAAAACGGGTTGGGCGCCGGGGGAGAGGAGGAGGAAGTCATAAGACTCGGCATAAGTTTCGCCGGTTTTGAGGTTGGCCACGGTGACGGTTTTGGTTTTTCGGTCAATGGCGGTGACTTCGCTCCACACCCGGACGTCAATGCGAAAAGTAGCATAAAAGCTTTCCGGGGTTTGCAGCGTCAGCGCCGACTTTTCGCGAATTTCCCCACCTATATAATAAGGCAGTCCGCAGTTGGCGAAGGAGATGTGCTCGCCGCGCTCAAACATAACAATTTCAGCCTCTTCGTCCAAGCGCCTCAAGCGCGCCGCCGTGGAAGCCCCCCCGGCTACCCCACCTACAATGACAATTTTTTTCATGGTTAATTCCCCGTATTTTTTATTATTTTATGGAAATGCTGTGGACGGAAACGTTTTGGAGCAGACAAACCGCCAGAGGGTGCTTGTGGCTTTCTGGAGGGCTACAATAATATTTTTTTAACACATTAATAACTTCAGTTACTCGGCCATCGGCGATGGCATAGGTGACGTTTTGGCCGTTTTTATGGGAGTCCAGAATGCCGTGCGCCTTGAGGAGGGACAAATGTTGGGACAAAGCCGACTGGCTGATTTTGGGCACGCATTTGGCGATTTCGCTGACCGTCAGGGGTTGCTGCATGAGGCCGCAGAAAATCATCAACCGGTTTTCATTGGCAAGGACTTTTAATAATTCAGCAATTTGTTTTGCTTTTTCTTCCATGCGCCACCCTGGGCTGTGAGCCCGCAACAAATCAGCAATTAAGACATTGCTTATATGCTTATAGGTTGTGGGGTTGTCAAGGGGGAGGGGTATTTTTTTAAATAATTTGGTTATTCGTAGGCTGCTGTCTTCAAAAACGTTTCTTTTTGCCCTGCGGGCGGCGTGTCAAGAAAAGTTGACATTATGTATGGTTTTCTTGACATTGTATGTCAAGGATGCTTGACATAATGTCATGTTTACTTGACACATCATGTCGTATTTTCTTGACATTATGTAAAGTTTAGTTGACATTAGCGCTTCTCTTCGCCTGCGGCGGGCTTGCATAGAAATTCCCCTCCGTGGAGGGGTACCCGAAGGGGGGGGTGGTGAGGGCGCCCCTTTTCGCCCTCCGGGCAGGTTTCTCACCTTGAGCGTTATTTATTAGGCCCTGGCGGGCCCGCCTTCTTCCCTCTCTTTGCGCGTCAGTTTTCGCCTCCCGGCGAGTCACTTTTTTGTGTGACAAAAAAGTAACCAAAAAAACACCCTCTGGGGCCCTGCGGGGCCGCGCCTCACTCGCGACCCCCTCGAACGCTTTTAAAGTTCCACCCCATCATCCTGGGGCCGTAAACGCTGTGCAAGTTTGAAATGCATCAGCGTGCCAGTTTGCAACACCACATCGCCTGCAGCGCCGCCCGGGGCCGCCGCCATCGGCGCCCCGTGCAAACAACGTTATGTAGCGGCGGCATCCTGCCGCCCGGTGCCACCATTCACCCATTGCTGTTTTGTGACGCCACAAAACACCTCCACGCCACTTTTCGCTTGCAGCGGGCTTGCAAAGAAATTCCCCTCCATGGAGGGGTACCCGAAGGGGGGGGGTGTTTTGTGCGCTCCTTTTCGCGTCCCGGGCCATAATTCGCCCATACATTCAAAACGACACCCGCAACATTCGCCTCGACATCCGCTGCCGGGCGCCACAATCCACCCACAAACCCATCATCACCTCACGTAGGGGCGGCATCCTGCCGCCCGTTGCCTCAATTCGCCCATTGCTGTTTTGTGACGCCACAAACCACCTCCACGCCATTTTGGGCCACGGGCGGCAGAATGCCGCCCCTACTAAGCGGGTTTAAACAAACGCATGCTTTTAATCAGCAGTTTGGCCCTTCTCCAGGCCACTTTGCGGCGCTGCTCAGCGTCCTCAACACGGCAAAGGCCCTCTGTTTCCATAATATTGTCCATGTATTCCTGGATTTCTTCAGCCTTTTTTTGAATTTCCAGAAGCTTGCTTGCCACAAAACCATTGTGGCGACGCTCCAGGTTCTCAATCCACAAAAGCGCCAGCTGCGGAATGACACAAAGGGCCAAAATACAGTCTGTGAAACTGATGGAGGCGCAAAGCTCCTTGAATTTGGTTTGAGCATATTCTTTTTGCGCTGCGTTTTCTTCGTCTGGTGTGTCCACGGCAACCCCCGTTGGTTGAGGCAAAACAACAACCTATGCCGCACGTTGCTTGGGGAACCGGCCAACCCGGAGCCCAGCAAAGTGACGGCCCAAACGAGTTAGAAGACCGGCGCTTGTGGCAAAACCGGTGGCCTTTCGACCCACGCCCAGGCCGCCGGGAACCGGAGGCAGACGAACGACGAGCCACAAGTTCACCGGCGGCTCCTCGCCACCACAAGCATAATGCAGGCTTCTAAACCCGGCTGCACTCTCGCGCAGCTTGAAACATTAAGCCTCCCTTTTTCGAAGGCGTCAAGGTTTTTGGCTTCTGAGCAGCTTGACTTTTGTCCAAAAATTTCCTACAACCCAGCAAAGTAGGGAATACCTGAAAAACAGGGAAACCTGCTTTTCTCAAAGGAGGCTTTATATGAAAAACCTGCTTGTGGAGAATGCCAAAGTCATGGCGAAAGGGCAAATTACCTTGCCAAGGGACATACGCACAGCCCTCGGCGTTACAACAGGCGACCGCGTGACGCTCATTCAACAAGGCAACCAGGTTGTCATAATAAATTCTGCCACTTATGCGATGAAACTCCTTCAGGAGGCCATGGCAGGCGAGGCAGAAAAAGCCGGCCTCCATTCCGAGGAAGACGTTGCAGCCACACTGATGGACATGCGCGCCGAGGCAAAATGAAATGCATGTTGGACACAAATGTCCTCGTTTCTGCAGCACTTTTTCCTGAAGGCACCTGTGCCGCAGCCTATGTGCGGGCTGTTATGCCGCCGTGCAAAAGTGTGGTGTGCGACTATGTGTTGGACGAATTAACCCGTGTATTCCAAAGGAAATTTCCACATCAACTGGAAGCGCTTGAGCGTTTTGTTTCGCAACTGGCGCTGTCTGTGGAAATAGTGCCGACACCGCCCGAGGCGGAGCGCGCAGAAAATGAAAGCGTTCTCAGCGACGCAGCCGACAGGCCCATTTTGCGTGCGGCGCTCGCTGCGGGCGTTGATCTGCTCATAACAGGCGATAAGGGTTTTTTGGAAGCCGCCTTGGACAAGCCCTTGTGCTTGTCCGCTGCTGCGTTTTTGCAAAGGGTGGGTTGACACACCAAGGGCACGGCGCAAAGTGCCGCCATCAAAATGTGGTGAGGGTGCCTCAGAGCACTTTCCAGTTGAAGTTTGTGCAGCCAGTCACCTCCATGGGTGGTTGGACCATCGGAATCGGCGCCCCGTGCGAAAAACCTAACCTTATGCAGGGGCGGCATCCTGCCGCCCGTTGCCTCAATCCACCCATGGCTATTTTGGGCCACGGTCTAAGCGGGTTTAAACAAACGCATGCTTTTAATCAGCAGTTTGGCCCTTCTCCAGGCCACTTTGCGGCGCTGCTCGGCGTCCTCAACACGGCAAAGGCCCTCTGTTTCCATAATATTGTCCATGTATTTCTGGATTTCTTCAGCCTTTTTTTGAATTTCCAGAAGCTTGCTTGCCACAAAACCATTGTGGCGACGCTCCAGGTTTTCAATCCACAAAAGCGCCAGCTGCGGAATGACACAAAGGGCCAGAATGCAGTCTGTGAAACTGATGGAGGCGCAAAGCTCCTTGAATTTGGTTTGGGCATATTCTTTTTGCGCTGCGTTTTCTTCGTCTGGTGTGTCCACGGCAACCCCCGTTGGTTGAGGCAAAACAACAACCTATGCCGCACGTTGCTTGAGGAACCGGCCCACCCGGAGCCCAACAAAGTGGCGGCCCAAACAGGTTCAGAATCCGGTAAAGACAAACAGAAACCGGCGAGTCTTGCGACTCCCCGCCCGGGCCACCAAAAATTGGAGGCACTAAAGAAAGGAGCCGCAGGGTCTCGCCCCCGCGCTCCCGCCCTTGTTTGTCTATAACTCGGGTTCTGACGCCCGGCTGCACTCTCGTGCAGCAGCTGGAAGATAGCATTTTTCGTTGTTGCGCGGGTCAATTTTTTTTGGCGGGTAATTTTGCTTTGGTTTGTGGCGAGTGGGCGTCTATGGGGAAACTCTGTCTACATTGGAAAATATGACACATTGCGCTAAGTTATTTGCAGATACAAAAAAGGAGTGAGCGATGTCGGCATCTGATCTGCCATCTTTCCGGATTCGGAAGGTTACGGAATCTGAAATAGAGACACTCATCAGCAAAATTGGAGGGAAACCTGCTCATCCTGATGCAAATGAACGAAGCAAAGCAGGAGCTGATTTCGTGCTCGGTTCCAGTGTTATTGAACTCAAAATTTTGGAGGAAGAAGGCATGGAAAAACGAGAGCGACAGCAGAAACTCGCGAAACTTTTCCGTGAAAGGTTTCCTCAGCGCCCCACCATCGTTCTTGACCGTGAGTTGCTCAACACAGAGGGACAACGGGAATATGACAAGATTATGGAGGGGCCGATTAAGACGGAAGTTAGTCATGCGCGAAAGCAGCTCAAACAATCCCGCTCCGAGCTTAACGTGTCAAACACTGTGCTTTGGGTTATCAATAATGGCTATACGTCGTTGAGCCACGATGCGCTGATGGAGTCGGTGGCAAGGCGAGCAAGGAACGACTCCACAGAAATTGACACCGTCGTTGTGTCTGGAGCCTACTTCTATAGCGATAGTTTTGAGAGCTTCGTTATTTGGCCCATCGACTGTAGCCCTATTAATTTGGATAAACCTTTTGAAGGCTTTAAGGCGTTGCAAATCGCGTGGGCCAGGTTGGCCAGCGATTACATGACTGCGCTAATACGCGAACCTCCGGTTGTCGATGAAAAAACCAAAGGGCCTATTATCGATCTATCGTTTAAGTTGGATGAAATAGCCTACGTGATGCCCACCCCACCGATGGGACGTAAATCCGATTTCTTTGTCCATGGAAGACCTCGCAAAAATTCTACCGGCATTACAGTCTCGCCACCTGTTGCGACAGTGTTTGCTGGTCTCAGTCAGTCCGAGTGGACCAAATTTAAGCGTTGTAACCCCCTGCCTGTCTCATTTGTCGACCATTGCGACTATAGCGAATGGAAAGCGCAAGAGGCGCGTGCAAGGTCCGAAAGTCCGTTGAAACCGTTTATCACGACTCCGGTCACATGCGCTGGTTGGAAGAAGTGGAAGCGACAACTGCCTAAAGGAGCCAATAATTCGATACACCGTTATGCTACGGACCTTTTTCAAGAGAAAATTTTGAGCATAATTGAAGGCGCTCGGGAACGAACGAACCAGTCTGTTCTTCCACATCGGTACATGCTGCTCATTACGGAGGAAATCGGGCAAGACTTGGCTTTCGATGTTTCCCATCTTTTTGAGGTTTGTACTCTTCTAGACGGCAATGATCATCTCGACGAAGTCTGGACTGATAAGCCCATGTTTTTCGAGCAAGCTCGCTGTGTCGCTGCCGCCGAAGCAATTGCCCGCGATGTGGAGTTTGTTTTTTGGGAGAAAGACAAAACCTACGCATGGACTTAAAACTGTCCATGACCGTATTCTGAAATTACCTAAGAAGAATCCAACTCGTATGTTGAGGTTCGCAAGTTCACCTATCTAGAAAAACTCCGTTGATGGAAACACCCAAGAGATTGTCACTCGTATGACAACAGGAGACACATTTTCCCCGCCTCCCTTGTTCTTATCACCCAACCCAATAAGCCTGGATTTAAGCTCAAGGGCCTTCAGGCATGTGGCCTCTCAAAAGTGGTTTCAACTTCAACCCTAAGCAAGCTTGACGGCTTTCTGGTGCGCCCCCGTTCAATGGAACAAAGAGGCCCTTGGATGCGTTTCACGCAAGCTGAGGCCGGGCAGGGCGAGAGCCCAGCCCTGGTGTCCAGAAGGTGGGGGGGCCAGTGGGCTTGCACCCCTGACTGAGCCTCACCTAGGAGTGTTTTGTGCAAAGGCAGAGGGCCATTTCCGAGAAAATGAGGAAGTGTTTGGGAGGCAAGGGTTGTCAGCGTTGGAGGTGATGCATAGGAGGCTTCTGGCCCCCCGATGAGGGGTGGTTTTCTTTAGAGAGTGTTGAGGGGGGCCGAATAGCAACAGCGCGCCTCGCAGAGTGGGTTTCTTGGGTTACTTTCTTTGCACATGCAAAGAAAGTGACTCGCCGTCAGGCGAAAACTGACGCACAAAAAAAGGAAGAAACAGCTGCCACGCAGTGGCCCTAAAAACAACTCAAGTGAGAGAAAAGAAGCCGGGCCCGCCAGGGCCTAATAAATAACGCTCATGGTGAGAAACCTGCCCGGAGGGCGAAAAGAGGCGCACAAACCACCCCCCCCTTCGGGTACCCCTCCACGGAGGGGAATTTCTCTGCAAGGGGCGCAGGGGTGTTTGAGGCAGCGGGTGGTTTCCAAGGTAGTTCGGGGGTGTTGCCGTCGGTGGGTGGAGTTATGGTGGCCTGAAGCCCCCCTGATGAAGGGGGGCGCATGGCAACAGCGTGCTCCCGGCAGGGCTCCCAGAGGGGGCCGTTTTTGTGAAACTTTTTGGGCAAGCAAAAAGTTTCCCGCCGGAGGCAAAACGCCCGAAGGGGAAAAGCAGCGGGGCCGCAGGCCCAAAAACAGCGTTCGCAAAAAGTTTCCCGCCGGAGGCAAAACGCCCGAAGGGGAAAAACAGCCGGGCCGCAGGCCCAAAAACTGACGCACAAAAAGAGGAAAGAAGCCGGGCCCGTCAGGGCCTAATAAATCACGCTCAAAAATCGCCCACGCGCTGGGCCGCAAATATGACTTTCATGCACCCCATGTCGCCTCTAGGAAGGGTGGGGGTGACGACAATGTGCACATTTTGCCCAAGCCGCATCAGGTATTCCAACATTTTTGCCTCGCTGATGCCTCGGAATTGCCCGCGCAGCATTTTCGACAACTTGGGCTGCGTCATTCCCATCACGCCAGCCGCCTCCTGCTGCGTCCAGTGGCGGACGCCAATTATTTCCCTAATTTTTGTGGCAAGTTGCGCTTTCACCTGCATCTCATTGGCGTCGGCCCTGCCCATGTCGGCATAGAGGTTGCCACTGCTTCTTTCAATTTTCATCCCTCGCCCTTCCGTGGATATTATGCCCATATGGGCATAATACGCAATCTATTTCTCGAAAGACGCATCGTCAAGCTGTTTTTTGTATTTTTTTAAGCAAATACAATTGGTTATGGTTTATTGGCGGGTTTATTCCAGGTGTTCAAAAAGCCGGCTGCCCCGCCAGGGCAACAGAGGCATTTTTAAAAACAGCCGGGCCGCAGGCCCATCTGTACCCCTCAAAAAAAACTCCTGCCTTGGCAAACCCAAACCAAGTGCAGGAGGAGGAGGGGAGGAGGGGAATATTTCTAGGCCCCCTTGCGTATCCACCCCATCGGTTTGCCTACACTCAATACGGTACGCCCGAAAAAGTTATTCAGAAAGTTGGCGCCGCAGGTATAAAACCCAATGAGAGAAATGGCCAACTCCGACCAGGCGGCCAATGGGCTGAATACCGCGGGGACCACTTTGAAGCTGGCCATGGCCAGAGAGAAAAACAGGACATTAATGAGGGCCAAAATGGCGAAGAAGCATTTGTTGGCCTCCGCGGCCGCAATCATAATGAAAATGGAAAAAATGAGGTAGCCGATGAAAGCGACGCCGACTTGCTTGGTGTCCGCCCCTATTTTCAAGGGCTCAAGCCACGTCAGGGAGCTGGCAAGCAGGTTGAGGCCCCAGTGAAAGGCCATGGCCATCCAGAAAAGGCCATAGGTGCCCAGGGCGACGGCGCCGAAGTAGTTGCCCTTTTTGAAGTCAATGGTGGAGGCCCATATTTGGGCCAAAGAGCCCAGAAAAATGGTCCACGGGAGGAGAAAGGTGACGGTGCCCGGGCCTTCGCCCCCCGTCCACCCCAGTTTTTGGCTGGAGGCCACCAGACAGACGAGAGCAAGCCCAAACACCCCGAGGGCTGTAGGGTCAGACATGGAAATTTTTGTTTCGGAGACAGGTTGCGACATCGCGCGCTCCTTCAAGGCAAAATAAATTCAACATGGAATTTCCAAAATGGAAACGTCCACAAGGGGGAAACGCCACCCAACACAAGGAAAACCGCTGCGCAAACTTTCTAGTGCAGCCGCTGCATTTCGCGAAATGATGGTTTTTTATGCACACGGCTGCGCCTGTGAGTCAAACGCATTCGGTTATTTTCGAATACCTAACTACACCCACTTGTGCTGCCGCAATTGAGGCATTTATAGCAAGCGCCGTTGCGTACCGTAATGGCGCCACACACATGGCAAGGGGGGGAGTCGGCCTGGTTGACGAAAGCCGAGGGGGTAGGCATGTTAAATTCCTGGGTAGTAGCGGAGGAAAGGCTGGGGTTGGAAGTCCCCCCTTCTTCCGTCGGAACAGGTTTGAGGAATTTAAGCGCCAGCCACCTGAAAATATAGTCCGTAATCGACTTCGCCAAAGGCAAGTCCGGGTTGCCCGTAAACCCCGAAGGCTCAAAACGGGTATGGCTGAATTTGTCCACCAGCACGGGCAGGGGAACCCCATATTGCAGGGTGAGGGAAATGGCCGTAGCAAAAGAGTCCATCAACCCCGAAACCGTACTGCCCTCCTTGGCCATGGTAATAAACAACTCCCCGGGGTTGCCGTCCTCATACATGCCCACCGTCAAATAACCCTCATGCCCCCCCACAGAGAATTTATGCGTAATGGCCTTGCGCTCCGCAGGCAAACGTTTGCGGGCCAGGCGCTCCTCCTTGAGGGCGGGCACTTCCTGCGTGGCGCTGACATTCATGGGCTGGGTTTGTTTGCAGCCGTCGCGATAAATGGCCACAGCTTTGAGTCCCATACGCCAAGCTTCCATATAGGTGGCTTCAATTTCCTCCACCGTGGTTTCATGGGGCATGTTGACGGTTTTGGAAATGGCGCCGGAGAGGAAGGGTTGGCAGGCCGCCATCATTTTGAGGTGGCCCATGGGGGCAATGCAGCGGGTGCCTTTGCGGGGTTTGAAGGCGCAGTCAAAAACGGACAAGTGCTCAGGCTTCAGGAAAGGCGCTCCCTCAATGCTGTCGTTTTTGTCAATAAACCCCAAAATGCCTTTGGCCTCCTCCAAACGGTAGCCCAATTTCTCCAAAGCCATGGGCACGGTTTGGTTGACGAGTTTGAGCATGCCGCCGCCCACCAGTTTTTTATATTTGACGAGCGCAATGTCCGGCTCAATGCCTGTGGTGTCACAATCCATCATAAAGCCGATGGTGCCGGTAGGGGCCAGCACGGTGGTTTGCGCATTGCGAAAGCCGTGGACTTCTCCCAAAGCAAGGGCCTCTTCCCAACAAGCTTTTTGTTTTTCCCAGAGGACGGCGTCCACTTTTTCAGCGGGAAGTTTTTGGGCGGCGGCGGCGTGTTTGCGAAGGACGCCCAACATGGGCTCGCGGTTTTTGGAATATTGGGAGAAGGGGCCAAAGCGCTCGGCCATTTTGGCCGACTGCACATAGGCGCAGCCCCCCATGAGGGAGCACAGGGCGCCGGCGAGGGCGCGTCCCTCGTCCGAGTCATAGGGCAAGCCGCTGGCGAGGAGGAAGGCGCCCAAATTGGCAAACCCCAAACCCAGCGGGCGGAAGGCGAGGGAGTTTTCCGTTATTTTAGGTGTGGGGTAAACAGAAGCCCCCACAATAATGTCCATGGCCAACAGACTCAACTCCACGGCCTGGCAGAAGGCCTCGACGTCAAAGGCCCCTTCAATGGTACGAAAGGTCATGAGGTTGAGGGAGGCCAAGTTGCAGGCGGAGTCGTCGAGGAACATATACTCGCTGCAAGGGTTGGAAGCATTAATTCGTCCGGAGTTGGGGCAGGTGTGCCAGGCGTTGACGGTGGTGTCAAACTGCATGCCGGGGTCCCCGCACTGCCAGGTGGCCTTGGCGATTTCGTGGAACAACTCGCGCGCCGAATAGCTTTGCATGGGTTTGTTGTCGCGCACGGAAAACGTCGTCCACTCCCTGTCCTTGTCCACCGCATGCATGAAGGCGTCGGCAGCGCGCACCGAGTTGTTGGAGTTTTGAAAGAAAATAGAATTATAAGCCTCCCCGTTGAAGGAGCCGTCATAGCCGGCCTGAATGAGGGCCATGGCTTTTTTCTCTTCCAAGGCTTTGCATTGGATGAATTCCAAAATGTCCGGGTGGTTGCTGTTAAGGATGACCATTTTGGCCGCGCGGCGCGTTTTGCCTCCGGACTTAATGACGCCTGCAAAAGCGTCAAAGCCCTTCATGAAGCTGACGGGCCCCGAGGCCGTCCCTCCGCCCGCCAGCAACTCCTTGGAGGAGCGCAGCGTGGACAAATTGCTGCCCGTGCCGGAGCCATGTTTAAACAACATGCCTTCCGTTTTGGCCAAGGTGAGGATGGAGGACATGGAGTCCTCCACGGAGTTGATGAAGCAGGCTGAGCATTGCGCTTGCTCCTCGACGCCGACGTTGAACCATACGGGGGAATTGAAGGCCATTTTTTGGCGCAGCACGAGGTGTTTCAACTCTGCCTCAAAGGCCTCCTTGTCGGCGGGGGTGGCGAAATAGCCGCCGGCCTCTCCCCACTTGGCCAGTTGGCCCACGACGCGACTCACCATATGACGCACGGAGGACTCCCGTTTGGGAGAGCCCAGGGCCCCGCGGAAATATTTGGAGGCGACGACGTTGGCGGCCAGCGGGGACCAGGATTTGGGGATTTCGAGATTTTTCTGCTCGAAGACGGGTTTTCCGTCTTCGCCATGAATGACCGCCGTATGCATCTCCCAGGCGATTTCGTCAGCAGGCTCCACACCCGGCGTCGTAAACAAGCGTCGAATATGCATGCCTTTGGGGGGCATATGGGGGGAGGGGTTTGGGGTAGGCACGGGGAGGGGGACTTCCGGATTCATGGAACCAAAACTCCTGGGGTTTGGGGTTGGTGGTTGACGTAGGCGATGCGGCCAACTCCACGCCGCAGCCACCACCACATATAGTATCTCCCCCACTTGACGCCACCATATTTGGCAGTTTTTCTTAACTGCTTGAAACTTCGGGGGAACCTAAAAACCTTTTGAGCAGGGGCCCTAAAAGGGGGGGGATTTGCCCTCCGGGCGGGGGGTTAAAAGCACTTCTTTTCTCCTCCAGAGGGGGTTTTAAAAGCATTTCTTTTCGGGGGTAATTTGAGTGGAAAATATTTTTTTGCCTTGCAGGCGGCCGCGAAAAATTCCCCTCCGGGGAGGGGTACCGGCGTAGCCGGGGGGGTGGTAGTTGTTTAGAGCTCAGGGCTGTAGGGTAGCAAAAACATTCTTTTCGCCCTCCCGAGCGGGGTTTTATTGCTGGGCCTGCGGCCCGGCTGTTTTCCGCCTCCGGCTGCAGCAGGTTTCGCCTCCCGGCGAGTCACTTTTTTGTGTGACAAAAAAGTAACCAAAAAAACACCCTCTGGGGCCCTGCGGGGCTCCTGCAGCACTCGCGACCCCCTCGAACTCTTTACTTGATCCAC
>Ga0123356_10004896_pt1 | contig 13756 bp, 13 predicted proteins | sample TergutEmb28metaG_2_FD_92546 | JGI IMG/M metagenome (GOLD analysis project Ga0123356, IMG submission 92546) | Embiratermes neotenicus P3 segment gut microbial communities from Petit-Saut dam, French Guiana - Emb289 P3 | ecosystem: Host-associated > Arthropoda: Insects > Digestive system > Gut ...
ACCAAAAACCACCCAAATCAACCCGGATTCGGGCGGGCGCCCGAATCCGGGTAGGCAGTTCTGCAAGGCGACACTTGAACGATGCTGCGACCAGGGCATTTACCTCCAGCCTGACAACACACCCCGCCCCAACCAACCAAAAACCACCCAAATCAACCCGGATTCGGGCGGGCGCCCGAATCCGGGTAGGCAGTTCTGCAAGGCGACACTTGAACGATGCTGCGACCAGGGCATTTACATCGGCCTGACAACAGGCTCCGCCCGAGCCGACCCAGGAACCGGCCAAAACAGCGCGAAATCAACCGCGATTCGGGCGGGCGCCCGAATCGGGGTTGATGGGTGGACTCACCAGCGCCAACCACCCCAATGCCAACCGGCCAGCGCCAGCTCAGTAGCGGTAGTGGTCTGGCTTGTACGGACCTTCCACTGGTACCCCGATGTAGGCCGCCTGCGCGGCGGTCAGCTCGGTCAGCTGCACCCCCAAAGCCGCCAGGTGCAACCGCGCCACCTTCTCATCTAGCACCTTGGGTAGCCGGTGCACCCCCAACTCCAAGCCACCGTCAAACAATTTGATTTGCGCCAGCACCTGATTGGCAAACGAGCACGACATCACAAACGACGGATGCCCCGTCGCGTTGCCCAGATTCAGCAACCGACCCTCCGACAAGACCAGCACCGAATGCCCGTCATCAAAGACCCACTCGTCCACCTGCGGTTTGACCGGCACCCGCCGCACACCCGGCCAAGCCGCCAGGCCAGCCATGTCAATCTCGTTGTCGAAATGCCCAATGTTGCCCACCACGCATTTGTCCTTCATGGCCGCTAGGTGCCTGGGCAGGACTACGGCGCGGTTGCCGGTCGCGGTAATGACAAAATCCGCCCGCCCCACCACGTCATCTAGCAAAGCGACCTCAAAGCCATCCATGGCCGCCTGCAATGCACACACCGGGTCAATCTCCGTGACCACCACCCGCGCGCCTTGGCCGCGCAACGCCGCGCAGGCCCCCTTGCCCACGTCCCCGTAGCCGCAGACCACAGCCACCTTGCCGCCAATCAGCAGGTCGGTGGCCCGGTTCAAACCATCGGGCAGCGAATGCCTGATCCCGTAGGTGTTGTCGAACTTCGACTTGGTGACCGAGTCGTTGACATTGATAGCCGGGAAAGCCAACTGCCCAGTCTGATGCAGCTGGTTCAGCCGCAACACGCCAGTGGTGGTTTCTTCGCTGACCCCGCGCACCGCGCCAGCCAACTGAGTCCAAAAGCCACCGGCCACGCCGCGCACCATAGCCTGCAAGGCCCGGCCTTCTTCGCTGTCAGCCAGTGCTTTGTACGATGCCGCGTCCCCGCCCCGGTCTTCATAGTCCCGTCCCACGTGGATGGCCAAGGTGGCATCTCCGCCATCGTCCAAAACTAGGTTGGGTAACTGATCCCCCCAGTCCAGGGCTTGGCGGGTGGCCCACCAATACTCCTCCAGGCTTTCGCCCTTCCAGGCGAAGACCGGTGGCCCGGTGGGCTGATCTGGTGTGCCGTTGGGACCCACCACCACGGCAGCGGCCGCCTCATCCTGGGTGGAAAAGACATTGCAGCTGGCCCAACGCACCTGGGCCCCCAGCGCCAGCAGCGTCTCAATCAGCACCGCGGTCTGCACTGTCATGTGGAGCGACCCGGTGATCCGGGCACCCCGGAGGGGTTGGGCTGTGCCCAACTCCGCCCGCAGCGCCATCAACCCGGGCATCTGCTGCTCAGCCAGGGTGATCTGATGCCGCCCAGCACCGGCTAACGCCAAATCACGCACGGCGTGGTGGCCGGCAGACTGGTCTAGGTGCATCAGGAGTACCCGACGTGCGGCACCGCCCGGTGGGATAACAACCCCGGCACGCCGTCATGGACCGGGTAAGCCACCTGGCAGGCTGGACACACTAGTTGGTCGTGGGCGGCGTCGTGCAACTCGCCCTTGCAGTTGGGGCAGCGCAGTAGGGGCCGCAGCCAGTCCGCATGACTCGTCAAGGTGTCTGACCCTCCAAACAGGTGCTGATTGTTTGACGCACGGCGGTCATGTCGGCTGGGTTGACCGCCTCTACGTTCAGCCGCAACACCGCCTCGGTGTTGGACGGCCTAAGGTTAGCCCACCAGCCGTCCAAAGCCCAAGCGTCAAAGGTGATTCCATCCAGACGGTCCACCGGCACACCGGCAAGACAGCTCTCCACCGCCGCCATGGCGGCCGGCGGGTCAGCCACCCGGAAGTTGATTTCGCCCGAGGCCGCATACGGCGCATAGCTCCCAGCCAGGGCAGACATGGGCTGATCCTGGCTGGCTAGGGCGGCCAGGACGTGCAGGGCGGTCAAAATGCCGGTGTCGGCGTAGAAGAAATCCCGGAAGTAGTAATGCCCAGAGTGCTCGGCCCCAAAGGCGGCGTCATGCTCTGCCATGACCGCCTTGATGAAGGCGTGCCCCACCGGTGTCCGGATGGCCTGTCCCCCAGCCGCGGTGACTTGTTCGGCCAGCGCCTTAGAGGTAATGGCGTTATGTACCACCACCGCCGGTTGCCCGTTGGCCTTGGCCCGGGCCACCTCGCCTAGGGCAATCATGGTGCCAATGGCCGATGCCGGCACGCACCTTCCCGTTTCATCTACCCAAAAGCACCGGTCGGCGTCCCCGTCAAAGGCCCAGCCACCGTCCGCGCCCACTGCCACTACGGCCTCTTGTAGGTCCACCAAATTGGCTGGTTCCAGCGGGTTGGCTGGGTGGTTGGGGAAGTGCCCGTCGGGCTCGAAGTACAGTTCCACTACCTCGATCGGTAGGGCCGGCAGTCCAGCGTCGTGGCCTAGTACCGCCCGGGTGACAAGACCACCCATGCCGTTGCCGGCATCGACCACCACCTTGATGGGGCGGCTGACCTGCGGCTGGACCGCCGGCGCAAGCGTCCCCTTGCCATCTGTCGAAACGTCGCTACCGGGGGCCGGAGCGGAGCCCAGCCAGGTCTCACCTGGCACCTTCCTGGGTTGCGATAGGTCCACCAAGGAACGCAGGTGGCGGGCAAAATCGGGGAAAATGTCGCGTTGGCTGACCGCTCCGGGCACTGCCGCCGGGGCTAGCAGCCCAGCCTGGGCGGTTTGGATGATCTGCGCCAATCCCGTGTCGCGGCCCACCGGCTTGGCGCCAGGCCACATCACCTTCAAGCCATTGTCGCCGGGCGGGTTGTGGCTGGCCGTCAGCATCACGCCGGGTAGGTTCAACCAGCCGCTAGCAAAGTAGACCGCGTCAGTGGACACCAGACCCAGGTCAATCACGTCCCTGCCTTGGCCAATGAGGCCCTCGATCAGGCCATGGGCCATGACCGGGCCACTCAGGCGGCAGTCACGTCCCACCAAGACTGCTGGTTGTTCGGCAAACAAACCGGCCAGCGCGGCGCCAATGGCGGCAGCCTCGGTTGGACCCCACGCCTCGGGTACCGCACCACGCAGGTCGTTGGCCTTAAGAATCGAGGTCAGCGCGCGCACGCCGCAAGCTTAGCTGGTCGGCCTGGCGTGCCCAGGCACGACCTGCGGTGCGCCGAACGACCCCGTCCGTCATTGGCCACGGGGTGGTCCCATGGTCGTGGCTAATGACACCCGTTCGTGACGGCCATTCACCAGGGTGAAGAGACTATTGGCACTAATCCCCGCGAACCGGCCAAAAACACATGAGCCCAAGTAGCACTCGAATGCCGACCTGCGCCAACGCTGAAGGCACCAGAGATTACGTGAAGCTTTGGCCGGTTCGTGGTGGCTGGTCGGTGAATGCAACGACCAGGGCGGCCACCCGTTAGCTGGTTGGCGGATGTGGCGGCCAAGCCGGCTCCTGGCGCGATGTTCAACGCCGGAGCACAGCCAGGACCTCTACGATGATGCTTTGCCTGGTGAAGCGGGCTCGGCAGTGCCACGGCGAGCCCGCAGGGCTGCCAGAGCTTCATCGAGTAGCTGGGCGCCGTCCACGTCGCTGCGGCGCTCTTTGACGTAAGCCAGGTGAGTCTTATACGGCTCGTTCCGGGGTGGGTCTGGCGGATTGAGAGGGTCGGTGCCAGCCGGGAAGCCACACCGTGGGCAATCCCACAGCGCCGGCACCGTGGTGGCTGGATCGTCAACGAAACTGGGCCTGGTCTCGTGACCATTGGCGCACCAGTAACTGATAGTGACGCGCGGCGCCGATTCGCCACGCTCTTCTTCTCCCATTGGGCCCGCACCGACGCGCGAGCCACGGATTGCGCTACCGCCTGCCATTGATTGTCAACCTACCTCACTCATATTTTCTGCCTTGGCTCGGCCCTCCAGCTGGCACTATGAATACCGCACTGGTCACGCCCGCCATCAATCACACCAGGCCGCCGATTTGTCTGTTCTAAACTCTGCTGCATCAACCACTAGCCATTGCTTCAAGCGACTTGCTGCAGGCAGGCTGGCTCGACCAGTTGCATCCCATGATGCCGCTACGCGCTTCTTGCCCCGCTCAGCCAGCAGCCACCTTATGGAGCCACGCCAGCAACAACACCACAGTCACCCAAACAATTCCCACCCACACCGTGATGCGGTTCAGGTTTTTCTCAGCCACGCCGCTGGAACCAAGGTTGGAGCTGAATCCGCCGCCAAACATGTCGCTCAAGCCGCCACCCTTGCCTTTATGCATCAAGATGAGCAGCACAAGGAAGGCGCCAGTCAGCACCAAGACAACCTGAAGGGAGATGATCAACGCGGTCACAGCGGGGTATTCTACCTGGTTCCGGTGTGTTCTAGGAATCGACAGATTTGAGAGAACTCACCGGGGTCAAGCGAAGCGCCCCCCACCAGTGCACCGTCAACGTCGCCTTGGTCCATGATTGCGGCCACATTGGAGGCCTTGACACTACCGCCGTACAGGATGCGGATACCGGCTCCGACCTCCTGACCATACAGCTCACTCAGGCGGCCGCGGATGGCGCCACAAACTTCCTGGGCGTCTTCCGGCGTAGCCACTTCACCAGTACCAATGGCCCAAACTGGCTCATACGCCACAACCGCCTGAGCGGCCCATTCGGCTTTGAGTTCGCCAAAGGCGCCATCGAGTTGGCCCAAGGTGTACGGCACTTGTTGCCCGGCTTTGCGGATCTCTAGAGCCTCACCCACACAGATGATTGGCACTAGACCATCGCGGAAGGCCGCCGCCGCCTTTTGCCCAACCTCTTGGTCGGTTTCGCCGTGGTATTGGCGGCGCTCGGAGTGACCCACCACCGCATACTTGCAGCCCAACTTGGCTAGCATGCGACCAGCTACCTCACCGGTGTAGGCACCCTCGGTGTGCACCGAGACGTCCTGAGCACCGTAGCCAATCTTCATGTTCTCCGCGTCAGTTAGGGTTTGCACGGTCCGCAGGCTGGTGAACGGTGGGATCACCACCACCTCAACGGCGTTGTAGTCGAAGTTGGCGTCCTTCAAAGACCAATGCAGCTTCTGCACTGTGGACATGGCCTGGAAGTGATCCAGGTTCATCTTCCAGTTGCCCGCCATCAATGGGGTGCGTGTCATGTTGATCAGCCTTCCAACACATCCAGGCCGGGCAGAACCTTGCCCTCAAGGTATTCCAGTGAGGCACCGCCACCAGTGGAAATGTGGCTGAAGCCGTCCTCATCGAGGCCCAGCAGCCGGACGGCCGCGGCGGAGTCGCCACCGCCCACCACAGAGAAGCCGTCGGCCTCTACCATGGCTTGGGCTACCGCCCTGGTGCCGGCGGCAAAGTTGGCAAACTCGAAAACGCCCATTGGGCCGTTCCACACAATGGTCTTGGCCTGCTTGATAGTTGCAGCAAACTCCGCGGCCGCGGCTGGTCCAATGTCCAGACCCATGGTGCCGTCGGGAATCTGATCCGCCGCCACCACCCAATGCTTCGAGTCGGCCGCGAATTCCTCCGCCACCATGATGTCGCTGGGCAGCAAGATGGTCACGCCCTTGGCCTTGGCCTTGGCTAGATAGCCCTTGACGGTGTCAATCTGGCTTTCTTCAAGCAGCGAATTGCCCACGGTGAAGCCCTTGGCCGCCAGGAAGGTAAAGACCATGCCGCCACCAATGATCAAGGTGTCGGCCTTGTCCAGCAGGTTGTCAATCACCGCCAGCTTGTCAGAGACCTTAGAACCACCCAGCACCACCACAAAGGGCCGCTCCGGGTCAGCCACGGCCTTAGACAGGGCGTCAACTTCGGTCATAACCAGCTCACCGCCGGCGGCTGGCAAGGCCTTGGCAATTTCAAAGACCGAGGCTTGCTTGCGGTGGACCACACCATAGCCGTCTGATACGTAAGCGTCAGCCAGCGCTGCCAGCTGCTGCGCAAAAGCCTCCCTGCCGGCATCGTCTTTTGCAGTCTCACCAGGATTGAAACGCAAGTTTTCCAGCAAAATCACGTCGCCCGGGGCGGCGGCGGCCACCGCGGCCTGGGCTAGCGGGCCAACCGTATCCCCGGCAAAGGCGACCGGCTTGCCCAGCAATTCGGCTAGGCGCACGGCCACCGGCGCCAGGGAGTACTTAGCCTCAGGGACACCCTTTGGCCGGCCCAAGTGAGCCATCACAATGACCGTGGCGCCAGCCCCAGTCAATCGCTCAATGGTGGGTACCGAAGCCCGGACCCTCCCGTCGTCAGTGATCCGGGTGCCGTCCAGTGGCACATTCAAATCCGAACGGACCAACACCCGTTTGCCGTTCAGGTCTCCCAGTTGATCGATTGTCTTCATGGTCAGGTGTCTTTCTTTGCTAGGTGGCTTCCAAGACCGGACCACCGGGCAACAGCACACGCCGCAACGGAGGCCTCTTTGCCCGAACGCCAGGCCAATTAGTATGAAAAAGTGCTGCGGTCAGTGCCCGCCAGCCCCGGTAGGGCAGACGGGCCTGACCAGTGGCCAGCCCGGCCTTAGCGCGGGCTGACCGAAGTTGGTTAGCTAGAGGCGCTCGCCGACATAGACCGTCAGGTCGGCCAGGCGGCAGGAATAACCCCACTCGTTGTCGTACCAGCTGACCACCTTGACTTGGTCGTCAATCACCTTGGTCAAACCAGAGTCAAAGATCGAGCTGTGCGAATCGGTGACAATGTCGGTCGAAACCAGCGGGTCTTCGCTGTAGGCCAACACGCCCTTCATGGCGCCTTCAGCGGCGGCTTTGACCGCAGCGTTGACGCTGGCCACAGTGACCGGCTTGGCGGCGTTGAAGGTTAAGTCAACGGCTGAACCGGTGATGGTCGGCACCCGCAGGGCGTAGCCGTCCAGCTTGCCCTTGAGCTGCGGCAGCACCAGGCCCACGGCCTTGGCGGCGCCAGTCGAGGTGGGCACAATGTTGACCGCAGCGGCCCGGGCCCGGCGCAGGTCCTTGTGTGGACCGTCTTGCAGGTTCTGATCCCCGGTGTAGGCGTGCACGGTGGTCATCAGACCCTTCACAATGCCAAACTCGTCATCGAGAGCCTTGGCCATGGGAGCCAGGCAGTTGGTGGTGCAAGAGGCGTTGGAGATGATTTGGTGGTTGGCCGGGTCGTAGTCCTTGTGGTTGACACCCATGACAAAGGTGCCGTCCTCATTGGAGGCCGGGGCGGAAATGATGACCTTCTTGGCGCCGGCGTCAATGTGTGCCTTGGCCTTGTTGGCATCGGTGAAGAACCCGGTGGATTCGATCACAATGTCGGCCCCTAGCTCGGCCCAGGGCAGCTTGGCCGGGTCCCGCTCGGCTAGAGCCCTAAACGAGTTATCCCCCACCTTGATGGATGTGTCGTCAAAGCTGACCGGCACGCCTAGGCGGCCTAGCACAGAGTCAAATTTGAGCAGGCTGGCTAGCGTCTTGTTGTCGGTTAAGTCGTTGACACCGACAATCTGAATGTCTTTGCCACCCTCGAGGATGGCGCGGTAGAAGTTGCGGCCAATGCGGCCAAACCCGTTAATACCGACCCGAATGGTCACTTGTTCCCCCTCGCAGCGAGCCGGCTTTCCCGGCGCACAATGATGAGCTGATGGCCGGCGCCGGGCGCCGTGCCCTGGACAAATGGGCCTTGGGGACAGCCCCTGGGCACCACCCAAACCCTATCACCGGAAGGCCCGCCTGGCGGGCCGATCACCCAACCGGATTCAGGTGAAGGTGGTCTAAAGCCGGGCCGGAGCCAGGTGGCTACAGGTCGTAGACCTCCGGTGGTAGCGCGGCGTCGGTGCCGTCAATCCCCAGTTCGGCCGCACGTTTGTCAGCCATGGCTAACAGCCGCCTGATCCGGCCGGCCACCGCATCTTTGGTCAGGGGTGGGTCGGCCATACCGCCCAACTCTTCGAGTGAGGCTTGGCGGTTGGCCAGGCGCAATTCGGCTGCCCGGCGCAGATGGTCGGGGACTTCTTCACCCAGAATCTCAAAGGCCCGCTCTACCCTGGCGGCGGCCGCCACCGCTGCCCTGGCCGAACGCCGCAGGTTGGCGTCATCGAAATTGGCCAACCGGTTGGCGTTACCCCTAACCTCACGCCGCACCCGCCGGTCCTCCCAGGTGAGCACGGTTTCATGGGCGCCCATTAGGGTCAAGATGCGGTGGATGGCGTCAGCATCCCGAATCACCACCCGGTCAGCCCCCCGCACCTCACGGGACTTGGCTGAAACCCCCAAGCGCCGCGCGCTGCCCACCAAAGCCAAGGCTGCCTCCGGACCCGGGGCCGTCACCTCAAGGGCACAAGACCGGCCCGGCTCGGTCAGCGAACCATGAGCAATAAAGGCCCCGCGCCAGGCCGCAATAGCATCACAACTGGCGCCGGCCACAATGGCCGGCGGCAAACCCAGGACCGGGCGCCCGGATGAATCCAGCAACCCGGTCTGGCGGGCCAACGCCTCGCCTTGCCGGGCAAACCGCACGTGGTAGCGGTTGCCGCGGCGCAACGCCCCGCCACTGACCACCACAATCTCAGAAGGGTTGCCAAATAAGTCAGTGACGGCTTGGCGCAGCCGCCTAGCAGCAATGGCGGTATCTAACTCCGCCTCGACCACAATGCGGCCGGAAATAATGTGCAGCCCACCAGCGAAGCGCAACACCACCGCCGTCTCAGCCCGTCGGCAACAGTTCTGGTCTACCGCAATGCGGGCCAGTTCATCCTTCACAGCCGTAGTCAACGCCATGCGCCCATCCCCCCAGTCACTGCCGTCCTGCGCTAATAAAGGCCTCACGGTAGGCCGCCGCCAGTAGCACCGAATCATGCCGGGCTGTGGCGTCAATCATCCGGACCGGCCGGATGAGCAACTGCGCCCCCAGAGACTCGGTCACGGCCCGTAGGGCTGCTTCGTCGTCCACACTGCCCGGGTCAGCAATCACCGCGTCCAACCTGGCCCCGCCGGTGTATTCGGCCAAGGTGGCCACGTGATCAGCCGCCGTAAAATCGGTGGTCTCCCCCAGTTGATTGATCAAATTCAAGGTGACACACCGCTTGACGTGATCGCTGGTCACCGCCTCAGCTAAGTCCTTGATCAGCAAATGCGGGATCACCGAGGTGTACCAAGAGCCCGGTCCCAGGATCACCCAGTCAGCCGCCTCCACGGCATTGACGGCCTCTTCACAGGCCGGCGCATTGGGCGGGTTCAGCCAGATCCGGTCCACCCGGCCCTGGGCGCGGGCCACCTTGGCCTGCCCACGAATGGTGGTGTGCCACTCCTTGCCGTCCACCATGCGGGTGATCTCCGCCCCCACCTCCATGGGCACATTCGACATGGGCAGCACCCGGCCCTCCGCCCCGACTAGGCGACCGACCAGCTCAAGTCCGGTGACGGCATCGCCACAAATCTCCCACAAAGCCACAATCAGCAAATTGCCCAAGGCGTGCCCCGACAGCTCACCGTCGCCGCCAAAGCGATGCTGCAGCACATCGCGCCAGGTCGTACCCCACTGGTCGCGCCGGGACAAGGCGGCCAGGGCCATCCGCAGGTCGCCGGGGGGCAAGGTGGCGAACTGGCTGCGCAAGCGCCCGGAGGAACCGCCGTCATCGGCCACGGTCACCACCGCCGTCAAATCCCCGGTGAGGTGGCGCAGCGCCGCCAAGGTGGCGGCCAAACCATGGCCACCACCCAAAGCCACGACCCTAGGGGGCCGGTGAACAACTCCCGTCGACTGCGGTCCGCTCATGGCCGGTCCACATCCCGGTGAGTCACCCTGACCCGCAGGCCGCGCTTCTTAAAGGCAGCGGCAACGGCCTCCGCCACCGCCACCGACCGATGGCGTCCCCCGGTGCAGCCCACGGCAATGGCTAACTGGTGCCGGCGCTGGTCAACATAGCCCGGTAGCGTGCCGGCCAGTACCCTGACCAGGCGTTCGACATACTCCTGAGCCACGGCTTTCCCCATGACGTAGTCCTTGACCGGGGCGTCGCGGCCGGTCAGGTGACGCAGCTCATCCACCCAGTAAGGGTTGGCCAGGAAGCGCACATCAAAGACGTTGTTGGCGTCCATAGGCAGCCCGTTTTTGAAACCGAAAGAGGTGATGGCTATGGTCAGTTCGCGCTTGCGCTCCGGATCAACCAGGCGGGCAATCCGTTCGGTCAGATCGTGGACGGTGAATTCGGAGGTGTCCAGGTAGCTGTCGGCTTGGTCGCGCAGGGTGTTGAGCAGTTCCCGCTCGATCTGAATACCGGTCAAGATGGAGCCGTCGCCTTGCAGCGGGTGCGGCCGGCGGACCGATTCATAACGTTTGACCAGGACCTCATCAGAGGTATCCAAAAAGATCATGCGGTGCTCGGTGCCGGCTTGCCTCAACGCCTCCAGAGCTTGGATGAGGGTCTGGAAGAACTCCCCGGAGCGGACGTCAACCACCACAGCCAGTTTCCAAACCCCTTCATCGCCACGCCCCATCATGCCCGCTAGCGGCGCAATCATCTGCGGGGGCAGGTTGTCAACGACGTACCACCCCAGGTCTTCCAGCACACCGGCCGCCAGGCTGCGTCCGGCACCGGACATGCCGGTAATGATCAGGATCTCGCTACGGTCAGCCCCGCCAGACAATGCGTCGTAGATGGGCAGTCCTGCCGGGAAGGTAGGCGTCGGGTCGCTCACTGGTCTATTTTGCCATGTAATTTCCCGAAAATAACCGCCGCTAAGGCCCGACCTATCCCAGGAGCTGTTTCCAATTGGGAAGCGCTGGCCTTCCTGATGCCCGCTAATGAGCCGAAGTGCTGCAGCAACGCCCGCTGCCGGGCTGGTCCCAGACCCGAAATTTGATCCAAGGCCGAACGGGTCATGGCCTTGGATCGCTTCGCCCGATGGGCGCTAATGGCGAAACGGTGGGCTTCATCGCGCAGGCGCTGTAGTAAAAACAAGGCCTCGCTGTTGCGGGGTAGCACAACCGGCTGGCGCTGGCCCGGCAGGAACACCTCCTCTAGGCGCTTGGCCAGCCCTATCACCGCCACGTGGCCCGCGCCGGCTTGGTCCATGGCCTGCCTTGCTGCCCCGACTTGCGGGATGCCACCGTCCACCACCACCAGGTTTGGTGGGTAAGCAAACGCCCGATGCCGGCCCTCACCTACCTCAGCCAAGTCACCTTCCACGGTGGCCTGCGATAGGTCTTTCGGCGCTGAATCGATCACCGGCTCGGTAGTGGGTCTTTGGTCATCGGTTGGTTGGGTCGGTGGCGCCGAGCCGCTGGCCTGGCCGGTAGGCGGCGCTGCGCCGCCGCCTGGTTGGGCTGGCGGCTCGCTAACTGGGGACGCGGCATCGGCCCCTGACGCCAACGACTGGCCGGCCTCAGGCGACCTCACCTCCTGGGTCGGGGACGCGGCATCGGCCCCTGACGCCAACGACTGGCCGACCCCTGCTGACTCACCAACTGGGGACGCGGCATCGGCCTTGGTTGTCTCCATGTGGGTAAACCGCCTGGTCAACACCTCTGCCATGGCGGCGGTGTCATCCGGGACGCCCTTGCCCTCGGGTCCTTTGACGGTGAAGTGGCGGTACTGGGATTTGCGGGGCAGGCCGTCTTCGAAGACCACCATGGAGCCGACTTGGTTGGTACCCATGGTGTGGGAAATGTCGTAGCACTCAATGCGCAGCGGGGCTTGGTCCAGGCCCAGCGCCTCCGCCAATTCTTTGATGGCCTGGGAGCGGGTGGTCAAGTCTCCGGCGCGGCGAGCCCGGTGCAGGGCCAGGGCTTGTTCAGCGTTTTTCAGCACGGTGGCAGCCAGCTTGGCCTTGTCCCCACGCCGGGGCACCTTGATCTGCACCGCGCTGCCGCGCCGCTGGGTCAGCCACTGGGTCAGCTGGTCTTGCTCCGTTGGCAGGTGCGGCACCAGGATTTCTTTGGGGATGTCCTCCCTGTTGGCGTCCGCGTAGACGGCCTGGAGCAGGTGGCTGACCAGCTCCTGGTCGGTCAGGTCCTCCACTTTTTCCGCGATCCAGCCGCGCTGGCCGGTAACCCTGCCGTGGCGGATGTAGAACACCTGGATGGCGGCCTCTAGTTCATCTCCAGCCAGGGCGAACAGGTCTGCCTGGGTTTGTTCAGGCAGCACCACGGCGTTGCGTTCGGCCACTTTAGCCAGCGCGGCAGCGTCGTCACGCAGCTTGGCGGCCTTTTCAAAGTCTTGGGCGGCAGCGGCGGCCCCCATGGCCTGCTCAATTTCGACTTGGTAGCGGCCGGTTTGACCAGACAGAAAGGCCATGAAGTCACTGACTATGGCGCGGTGTTCTTCTGGGGTGATCTTGTCCACGCAAGGGCCGGCGCATTTGTCGATGTAGCCCAGCAGGCAGGGCCGGCCTTGTGCCTTGTATCTCTTGAAGACCGTTTGGGAGCAGGTGCGGATGGGGAAGACACGCGTCAGCAGGTCCAGGGTTTCGCGAATGGCCCAGGCGTGGGTGTAGGGGCCAAAGTACTTCACGCCCTTCTTCTTGGCGCCGCGCATGACTTGGGCCCTGGGGAAATCTTCGCTGACGGTAATGGCTAGATAGGGGTAGGACTTGTCGTCGCGGTATTTGACGTTGAAGCGCGGTTCAAACTGCTTGATCCAGGTGTATTCCAAGGTCAGGGCTTCAACTTCGGTGGCTACCGTGGTCCATTCGACGGCTGCGGCGCTGGTCACCATGGCGCGGGTTCTTGGGTGCAGCGTGTCCAGGGGCTGGAAGTAGTTGGCCAGGCGTGAGCGCAGGTTCTTGGCCTTTCCTACATAGATCACCCGGCCGTGTTGATCGTTGAAGCGGTAGACCCCTGGATCAGTGGGGATGGCCCCTGGTTCTGGCTTGAAGCTCAGCGGATCACCCACAGGCCAACCTTATCCCGCGTCGCTTCGCCTGCCCGCCTGGGTCGAACTAACCTTGCCAGTCAACCAGCCGCAATCCAGGTACCCGCGCGAATTTGGCAGTGTTGTGGGTCACAAGAACGCTACCTAGCGCCAACGCTGTTGCCGCGATCAGCAGGTCATTGGGGCCAACGGTGGTTCCGGACCGTTCTAGGTCCGCCCTCAATAGTCCGTATTGTTCCGCGCAGGCGCTGTCAAATGGCCGCACTGCAAACGGTTGGACAAACGCCCGCACCGCCGCCAGGTTGTCCTCTACTTGGCGGCTCTTGCGGGCGCCAACTAGCAATTCGGCTTCGACTATGGCCGGGATCTGGACTTGGGATGGCGAATGGGACAGGAGGGTGTGACGGAGCTTTGGACCAGTCCCTCTCAGGAAAGCCACACAGGCGTTGGTGTCAAGCAAGTAGGTCACAGTGAATCCCTAGGTGAGTCAAGGGACGGGTCAAGCTCACTCGGTGCCATGAACGAAGGGTCGGT
>Ga0123356_10004897_pt1 | contig 13755 bp, 11 predicted proteins | sample TergutEmb28metaG_2_FD_92546 | JGI IMG/M metagenome (GOLD analysis project Ga0123356, IMG submission 92546) | Embiratermes neotenicus P3 segment gut microbial communities from Petit-Saut dam, French Guiana - Emb289 P3 | ecosystem: Host-associated > Arthropoda: Insects > Digestive system > Gut ...
CGCTGGCGGCGACGGTGAGCTCCCCGGTCGCCGTGTCCCGCAGCCGTACTTCCGCCCCTCGCCCCGGCAGCACGGGAACCTCAACGGCACGCCATGAATCCATGGATGCCAGGTTACAGCCCCATTGCCCGATGATCGGATGTGCTGCTGTGCCGCCTGCGGGGAGACGCCCCCCTGCAGCCCCCCGTTGTGAGGGACTGCTCGTCCTCCATACCCCTGCGGTGGGGAGCACCCAAGAACGGGGTGCCCCCACTGTGGCTGGAGTTCGAGCAGAGCCGGACTTCAGTCGAAGTTGTTCTTGCGGCCTTCGCGCACGTAATCGACAGTGTTGCGGATGTGGCCCTCGCCGTGCACGGCCTTCTTCTTCGCGATGTGGCCGAACATCTGGATGCCGAATCCGCCGTCCAGGTCGCTGACGATCCGCTGCTTCCACGGCCGCCGGACGATCTGCGTGGTGAGCCGCCGCACCGTCCTTGGCTGGGTCATGATGTGGTCGGCGATCGTGTACGCCCGTGCGATCAGCTCAGACCGCGGCGCGATCTCGTTGACCATGCCCCACTCGAGCGCCTGCTCCGCGGTGATCGCCTCGCCGGTGAGCAGCGCGTAGGCGGCGCGCTTGACGCCGAGCAGTTCCTGGAAGCAGTTGTGGATGCCGTCGGCGGGCACCGAACCGATGTCGTAGTGCAAGTCGAAGATCGTCGCCCCCTCCGCGGCGATCGTGATGTCGCACATCAGGACGATCTCGGAGTGGAACCCGGGACCGTTCATGAGTCCGATCGTCGGGATCTCGAGGTCATTGACGAGCGCGGACACGTTGATCCGGCCGTCCTTGTAGGCGTACTCGTATGCCCAGTACTCCATGTCAGCCTCTTCGAGCGCGAAGCCCTCAGGGTCGGACCGCATCATGAACTCGTCGCCCGAGCCGGTGAGGATGAGGATTTCGTTCTCCGGATCCGCGCCGACCGTCTTGAGCATCTGGCCGAGCGCCCGGTGGTTCTCGACGGACAGCTGGATCGGCCCGCCGTTGGTGTGCGCCTCGACTAGCAGGACCCCGTCCTCGCGGCGGGTGAACTTGAAGAAGTCCTTGAACCGCTCGCTGTACTCCTCGAGCTTCGGTGTGGGCACGAACTGCTGCAGCGACATCAGCGCTCCCGGTGAGTGCGGTGCTTGGATGGCCAGTACCCGAACCTGACCAGTACTTGAATGACCAGTACATGTACGACCAGTGCTTGTATCACCAGTGCTTATATGACCAGTGCGAACGATTGCAGAAGCGACCTTAACCGGAGACCTGGGAGAACACCAGGGCTGCGAGCGCAGCCAGGGCGCCGGCGAAGGCGAACAGACCGCGGTAACCGCCCGCGTAGGAAACGACGAGGGCGGCGAGCGGCGGGCCGATAACCTGCGGGATCGAGGCAGCGATGTTGATGATGCCGAGGTCGCGGGCAGCGCTCGCGGGATCGGGCAGAACGGTCATCGACAGGGCCTGACTCACCGACTGGAACCCGCCGTAGCCAGCGCCGAGGGCGAACGCGCAGACGAGCACCAGGATCCACGTGCTGATCCCGGCGAGGACGAACCCGGTGACCGCCAGCACGGCGGTGGCGAGCACCGCCCACCACCGGTAGCCTCCCGACCGGTCGGCGAGCCGGCCAACGGCCACGGTGGCGAGGATCGTGGCCGCCGTCGCCACCACAACCAGGATCAGCTGTCCAGTGCCCGGCTTCGGGTAGTGGATCACGTCTTCCAGGTAGTAGTAGAGGTACAGCAGCGCGATCGAGTTCGCGAGCATCACGAGGAACTTGCCGACCCACACCGCGCCGAACCCGTGGCCGCCGCCGAGCAGCGTGGCGAGCAGGGAGCGGCCGCCCCCCGGCGCCTGCTCGCGCCTCGGCAGCCGGCGCAGAACCACCACGAGCGGCGCCAGGCACACGGCATACACACAGGTCACCGCCGTCATCCCAGCGGTCGCCCCGGAGTAGACAAGCGCCACGGTGGCGAAGCCGAGGATGAGTCCGAGTGCCTGCGCGACCGCGATGAGCCCCCAGGCGAACCCCCAGTCGCGGCGCGGCACGTGGTCGATCACGGAGGCCGCCATCGAGGAGTAGGCGATGTTGATGGTCGCCTGGCAGAGCGTCCAGCAGATAGCCAGCCCGGCCACCGAACGCTGATGACCGAGTAGCTCAAGCGAGACGGCCCCGGTCACCAGGCCGATCGCCACCATGAGCGAGCGGTTGTCGGCGGCCACCCGGCGATCGGAGAAATGGCCGGCGAGCGGGTTGGAGACCATCGCCGCCACCGCGCCCACACCGGTCACGAGCCCGAGGAACTCGGCTTTGTGCGCGGTGCCCGCCGTGTCCTCGATCAGCCGCGGCAGTACATTCTGTACCGGCGCGAAGAGCGCCACTGACGAGCCGAAGTACGCGAGCATCAGTACGCCGATGAAGACCGCCCAGCTCCGCCGCGGAGCCGTCGGCTCAGCGGTAGCCGTCTGCGCACCCTCCGCTGCAGTCACCTGTCCCTCGTTCCAAGCGGCTCGCGTGCACGCTATCACCGTGGCCAGGGCCGCAGGTCATCTGGGGCGGAGTCGGACCACCGGTTCGTTCGGGACAAAATTCATAGCCCTCTAGCCCGAACGGTGCCGTGGTGTTTCGTCCCAGCCCAGCTTGCTAGGGTCGCCGTCATGAGCTTGGTCGCAGGGATCGATTCCTCCACACAGTCCACCAAGGTGCTGCTATGCCGTGCGGAAGACGGGGTGATCGTCGGATCGGCGTCCGCTCCGCACCCGGACGGAACCGAGTGCCACCCGGATCGCTGGTGGGAGGCGCTCAGCACGGCCGGGCGCGACCTGCTGGAACGGGCGGACGCGGTCGGGGTAGCGGCTCAGCAGCACGGCATGGTGGTGCTCGATTCCGACGGCCAGGTCATCCGGCCGGCGATGCTGTGGAACGACGTGAAGTCCGCGCCCCAGGCGGCCGAGCTCGTCACCGAATTCGGCGGTCCCGCGGAGTGGGCGGCCCGCACCGGGTCGGTCCCGACCATGTCGTTCACCGTGACGAAGCTGCGCTGGCTGGCGGAACGCGAGCCCGCTAACGCGGCGCGCGTCCACCGGGTGCTGCTGCCGCACGACTGGCTGACCTGGCGCCTGGCTGGCGGCGGTGCGGGCGGCAACTCGGCGGCCGAGCCGGTTACCGACCGCGGGGACGCCTCGGGGACCGGGTACTTCTCCCCCGCCGACAGCGCCTGGCTGCCGGATTACGCGAAGCGCGCGCTCGGCAGGCCGGTAGCAGTGCCCCGGGTCGCGGGCCCGGCCGAGGTCGTCGGCCAGACATCGTGGGGTGCGGCGATTTCAGCAGGCACCGGGGACAACATGGGCGCGGCGCTCGGCATGGGCCTCGCCGACGGCGACGTCGCGGTTTCGATCGGCACTTCAGGCACGGCCTACGCGGTGACCGGCGTGCCGTCCGCCGACCCATCCGGCATGGTGAGCGGCTTCGCCGACGCCACCGGCCGGTTCCTCCCGCTCGCCTGCACGCTCAACGCGGCACGGGTGCTGGACGTCACGGCCAGGATGCTCGGCACCGACGTGGCGGGCCTGGCCGACCTGGCGCTCAAGGCGAGCCCGGGCGCGGACGGCCTCGTGCTGCTCCCCTACCTGGACGGGGAGCGCACCCCGAACCGCCCGAACGCGAACGGCGTCCTCCGCGGCCTGACCACGTCGAACGCGACTCCGGAGAACCTGGCCAGGGCGGCGGTCGAGGCGGTTCTCTGCTCGCTGGCGGATGCGGTCGACGCCTTGCGCCCGTGCGGGATCACGCCGGGCCGGATCCTGCTGACCGGCGGCGCGGCGAAGTCGCGGGCGGTGCGCGAGATAGCGCCGACGATCTTCGGCCTGCCGGTCGTGATCCCTGAGGCTGCCGAGTACGTGGCGCTCGGTGGGGCCCGCCAGGCGGCTTGGGCGCTGGCTGGCACGGAGGCTCCCCCGGTCTGGCCGTCCGCCCCGGCGACCACCCACGAGGCGCCGGCGAACCCCGGGATACGCGAGCAGTACGGAGCGCTTCGCGACGCCGCCGCCGCGTGGCAGGAAAGCTGAGATAACACAGCGAGGGGTGCCCGCATGCGGGCACCCCTCGCTTCCCCGGCCGCCGGGTTGTGGCCCGGCGTGGCTGTGGGTTTAGCGAACGCCGTACAGGTGCTCCAGAGCGAGCTGGTCGAGGCGCTCGTAGGCCATGCCCCTGGCCGCGAGAGCGGCGACGTCGGTCTCCGCGTCGCGTACGTCCCGCCAGGTCTCCCCCGGTGCGAGGGTCGGCTCGGCGAGCTCGGGGACCCGGGCCGCGACGAGCGCCGCCTGCACCTCCGGGTCGGCGCGGAACGCCTGCGCCTTCTCCCGCAGGATGAGGTAGTTGCGCATGCAGGCGGCGGCCGAATCCCACACGCCCTCGTCGTTCTCGGTGCGCGGCGGCTTGTAGTCGAAGTGCACCGGGCCGTTGTAGCCGCCGGCCAGCAGGGCGTCCACCACCCAGAACGCGCCCCGAACGTTTCCTACGCCGAACCGCAGGTCCTGGTCGTAGCGCGGGCCGTTCTGGCCGTTCAGGTCGATGTGGAACAGCTTGCCGTGCCACATCGCCTGGCTGATGCTGTGTGCGTAGTTAAGGCCCGCCATCTCCTCGTGGCCGATCTCCGGATTCACGCCGACCAGTTCCGGGTGCTCGAGAGAGTTGATGAACGCCAGCGCGCTGCCCACGGTCGGCAGGATGATGTCGCCGCGCGGCTCGTTTGGCTTCGGCTCGATGGCGAACCGGATGTCATACCCCTGGTCGATGACGTACTGCGAGAGCAGGTTCAGCCCCTCGGCGTACCGGTCGAGTGCCACCCGGATGTCCTTGGCGGCGCCGGTCTCGGCACCCTCCCGGCCGCCCCAGAAGACGTAAACCTTGGCGCCGAGTTCGGCAGCCAGGTCCAGGTTGCGCATCACCTTGGCGAGTGCGAACCGGCGGACCGCTCGCTCGTTCGCGGTGAACGCCCCGTCCTTGAAAATCGGGTGGCCGAACAGGTTGGTGGTCGCCGTCGTCACGACCAGGCCGGTCTCGTCCAGCGCCTTGCGGAACGCGGCGATCCGCTCATCCCGCTCGGCTGGCGACGCATCGAAGTCGAACACGTCGTTGTCGTGGAAGTTCACACCGTAGGCGCCAAGCTCGGCGAGCTTCCGCACGGCACGATCGGCCGGCATCGGCGGCCGTACGGCAGTACCGAAGACATCGGTCCCCTGCCAGCCAACCGTCCATATCCCGAACGAAAAGTGGTCTTCGCGAGTGGGCGTATAGCGGTCTGTGGTCATGGGTTCTTCCCCTCTCCGTTGTGCGAGACGACCTCGCACAAGTCTTTCTGTACAGCGCAGTGCTCCCGCATGTACTCGGTCATCGACCGGAATTCCGCCGCCAGGGCCACCTCGTCAAAGTAACGCCCGGCGGTCTCCCCCGGGTAGGGCCCTCCGTCCGCGGAACCTGGCTCCGGGTACTGGTGGATCGCGTAGACCAGTTCTCCATGTTCAGCCATCCGCCGATCCCGACGCCGCAAAGCTGGATGGGCTCGCCGTCCAGCGTCACGACACCGGGACCGGAGGTCCGCAGCCACGGCAGTGGCCCGGTCATTTCGCGACGATCCCTCCCAGGCTGCTCATCACTTGCCGGCGCATGAAGATGAACAGGATGATGAGCGGCAGCGTGGACAGCAGCACGCCGGCCATCAGGACGGGCACGTCCGTCGTGTACTCGCCTTTCAGGTTGTTCAGCCCGAGTGGCAGCACCGTCCAGCTGCTGTTGGGGCTGGTGAGCACCAGCGGCAGCAGGAAGTTGTTCCAGACGTTCAGTCCGTTGTAAATCGCCAGCGTGGAGATGACCGGCCGGGACAGCGGCCAGATAAGCCGCCGGAACACCGTCCACTCGGTCCCGCCATCGATCAGCATCGCGCTGATCAGCTCGCGCGGGACGTCCCGCACGAAGCTCACCATGATCAGCACCGACACCGGGACCGCGGCCGCGGTGAGCACCAGAATCAGCGCGTACATCGTGTTGTACAGGTGCATCTTGTCGATCATTACGTACAACGGCACGATGATCGCCTGGATCGGGATCGCCAGGCCGAACAGCATCATCGAGAACGAGACGCCGACCCACCTCGACTGCTTGCGCACAATCCGGTAGGCCGCTCCCAGGCACAGCGTGACGGAGAGCACGACGCACACCACCGTGAGGATCACGCTGTTGAGGAAGAACCTGCCGAGGTCCGCGTCCCACACTTGCTTGTACGAGGCGAAGGTCAGGTTGTTGGGGATCCACGGGCTGGCAGTTTGGTAGCCGCCATAGCTGCGGAACGTCGCAAGGACCATGTAGTAGAGCGGAACGAGGACGATCAGCAGCCAGATGGTGGCGAACACCACCGAGAGGGCGCGGTTGAGGCGCAAGCGTGCCAGCATCAGTTGACTCCTTCCTGCTGGCTCCGCATCCCGCCGAACCCGCTGAACCTAACCATGACCATCGCGATCGCGATGCCGATGACCCCGAGGACGACCGCGAGCACGCTGGCGTAGCCGAACTCGTACGCCGGGAACAGCTGGTGGTACATGTCGAGCGACAGCACGAGCGTCGACGTTCCCGGTCCGCCATTGGTCATGACGTAGATGATGTCGAAGTAGGTGAGCGCGCCGACGACCATCAGGATGCCCGACGTGATGATGGTGTACCGCAACTGCGGCAGCGTGATCCGGAAGAACATCTGCACCGGGTTAGCGCCGTCGATCCGCGCGGCCTCGTACAGCACCCCGGGGATCTGCCGGCGGCCGACCGCGTACAGCAGCGTGTGGAACGGGATGAACTGCCACGCGATGATCAGGACCAGAACGTAGAGTGCGTCGCCGGAGGTGCCGAGCCAGTTCTGATGGCCATGGAGCGGGCCAAAGTACGGGTCGAGGAACGACTCCCACAACAGCGCGATGCCCACCGTGGAGATCAGCATCGGCAGGACGAAGATCGAGGCGTAGATCGACTTGAGGCGCCCCTTGCCTGCAGTGAACAGGCCGAGTCCGATCGAGATCGGGGTCTGCACGATGTAGCTGTACACGATGAGCTGCAGAGTGATCCACAGGGACGAGTGTGCCTGCGGGTCCTGGAAGAACTGCGTCCAGTTGGCGAAGCCCACCCACTTGGGGCTGCCGAGGCCGTTCCAGTTAGCGAAGCTGAGGACGACCGCGACGATCATCGGCACGATGATGAAGAGAAGGAAGAGCAGCAGGGGCGGGGCTACGCCGACCCAGTCGGCGAGCCCACCGCCCCTGGGGCGACGCGCGAGGCCGCCGCCCAGCTGCTTGCGCAGCGGGGCGGCGGCCAGCGGCGCGCCCGTCACATTACTAGTGGAGGCTGACGCGGTCACGATTACTTCTTCGCCACCGCGTTCATCGCTGAGACGGTGCTCATGACGACGCAGCGTCCTTCGCCGCGTAGGAGTTCAGGTCCGACTCCATCGCGGCCGGGGTGATCGACAGGTCGAACAGCTTGCCCAGGTCGGTGATCATCTCCGCGGAGACGCCCGGGGTCGTCGCCTGGTCCCAGGAGTACTGGAAGGACGGCGCCTTCTGGACGTCGCTGTAAATCTGAGTGTCGAAGCTGGCCAGGTTGCCGCTGAAGTCCGCAGAGGAACCCGAGGTAACGGGCACCTCGCCGGCCGCGACCTGCGCCTTGGCGTAGGCGGGGGAGGCGAGTTCCTGCTGGAAGAACTCTTCGGCCACGGCCTTCTGCGCCGCAGTGGCGTTGGTGGAGATGGCCACATAGCTGGCGGTGTTGCCCGCGAGATCGGCCGGGTTGCCCGTGCCGCCGGCCACGGTCGGGAAGTTGCCCATGCCGAGTTCGCCGTTGTTGATGAAGCTGGCGTCCTCGCCGAGGATGCTGGAGATGTCCCAGTCGCCCATCAGCTGCATGGCCGCCTTGCCGGTGTAAACCAGCGTGTCGTTGGTGCCGTTGTCCTGCAGGGTGGTGTAGCCGGTCTGGAAGTCGCCATCCTTGACCAGCGTCTGGATGTCGGTCAGCGCCTTGGTGACGGCCGGGTTGGACCAGGCGTTCGCCTCGTTCTTCTGGATAGCCGTCGCGACGGACGGGCCGCCGATCCGGTCGGCCAGGTACTCGAGGAACATCAGGTCAGGCCAGGTGGAGCCGCCCGCGAGGGAGATCGGGGCGATGCCGTGGCTCTTGAACACCGCCGCGTCGGAGAGCAGCTGCGCCCAGGTCGTCGGGAACGAGAGGTGGTACTGGCTGAAGATCTTCTTGTTGTAGAAGAAGTAGACCGGCTGCGTGCCCTGGATCGGGATGCCGTAGACGTTGCCGTTGTCGGTGACCGCGCCGAGCGAGGAAGGCAGGAACTGCGACAGGTAGCTGGAACCGCCGCTGACCTGGCTCGTGGTGGCGAGCGGGACGACCTTGCCCGCCGCGATGTCCTGGTCGAGCGTGCCGCCTCCCCAGGTCCAGAAGATCTGCGGCTCGTTTCCCGCGGTCATCGCGTTCGCGATCTGGGTCTTGTAGTTGTCGTTGTTAACCAGCTGGATGTTGACCGTGTCGCCGGGGTGGGCCTTGTCGAACGCGGCCGCGAGGGCCTGTTCTGCCGCGTCAGACGGCGAGGGCTGGCCCGCCGAAGCCGTCGTGACGATCCACGCGGTGATCGACGCGGTCTGCGCGCTCGAGGACGAGCTGCTCGCGGGGGTAGAGGAAGAAGCTGCTGAGCTGCTAGAGCTGCTAGAACTGCCGCTGCTGCACGCGGCGGCACCGGTAGCCGTCATCGCCGCGATAGCGACGGCGGCAAGTGCCCGGCTGCTACGCATGTGGACTCCTGAAAATGTTGGCAGGCACTTTCGAAAGTTTTCGAATACTTTCGACGTGTCGCTATCGTAAGATCGGCGTTCGTGCCGGTCAACCCCAAGTTATCTGCATGTTACGAATGTTTTCGCCAGCGCGTTCTTGGGCTACGATGCAGCGTGAACCGTGTGAACAGCGTGGTTCATCCCGATCGATCCCTAGTCCGAAACGTTTCGATCCGAAATCGAAAGGTGGCCCTGTGCGGAAGACCACGCTCGCCGCGATCGCCGCCGAAGCAGGCGTGTCACTGCCCACTGTCTCGAAGGTGGTCAACGGCAGACCTGATGTCGCGCCTGCCACCCGCGCTCGCGTTGAGCAACTCCTCCGCCAGCACCAGTACTCGCGGAACGGAGTACCCAGGCTCCGTCGCTCTGGGCTGATCGACATCGTGTTCAACGGCCTCGACAGCCCGTGGGCGGTGGAGATCCTGCGCGGCATCGAGAAGTGGGGCACCGAACGCAACACCGCGATCGCGGTTTCTTCGGTGCGGCACGGGGATGCCAGACCGACGAGCTGGACCTCCGCGATCGCGAGCCATCATACTGACGGTGTCATCCTGGTTACGACCACGCTGACCAGCAATCAAGTCGGCCAGCTGCGCGGCGCCGACATCCCGCTCGTCGTCATCGACCCGGCCAACACCCCGCCACCGGACATCCCGTCGGTCGGCGCGACCAACTGGGCCGGCGGGTTCGCCGCGACGCAGCACCTGCTGAGCCTCGGGCACCGGCGGATCGGGGCGGTCACCGGCCCGGTGGACTTCCTGTGCTCGCTGGCCCGGGTCGACGGTTACCGGTCCGCGCTGGAACGCGCCGGCCTCCCGTTCGACCCGGCCCTGGTCAAGTACGGTGACTTTCGTCACGAGGGCGGTTTCGCCCGCGCGGCCGAGCTGCTCGACCTGGCGGAGCGGCCGACCGCGATCTTCGCCGGCAGCGATCAGCAGGCCTTCGGCGTCTACGAGGCGGCCCGGCAGCACGGGCTGCGCGTCCCCGAAGACCTGTCCGTCGTCGGCTTCGACGACCTGCCGGTCGCCCGCTGGGGCTCCCCGCCGCTGACCACCATCCGTCAGCCCCTCGCGGAGATGGGGAGCAGCGCCGCGCAGATGCTGGGCGACCTGATCGAGGGGAACGCGCTGCCGAGCAACCGGATCGAGCTATCCACCGAGCTTGTCGTCCGCGAGTCGACCGCGGCTCCCTGAAAGGAAGTCCATGAGTACCTCTGAAGCCGTGCCTGACCCGGTGGAGTCCTGGCGGGACCCGGAAGTGCCGGCCGACGAGCGGGTCGCCGACCTGCTAAGCCGCATGACGCTCGCCGAGAAGGTCGCACAGCTCGGCTCCGTCTGGATCGGCGCGTCGGGCGAGGGTGATGGCGTGGCGCCGATGCAGGATCAGTTCAGCGACGAGCAGCCGCCGCTCGACGAGCTGATCAAGAACGGCCTCGGGCAGCTGACCCGCGTGTTCGGCACCCGGCCGGTGCCCGCCGAGGCCGGGGTGCGGGCCCTGGCCGCACTCCAGGAACGGGTCACGGCCGCGAACCGGCTGCGGATCCCCGCCATCGCGCATGAGGAGTGCCTAACCGGCTTCGCAGCCTGGGGCGCGACGATCTTCCCGACACCGCTCGCCTGGGGTGCCGCATTCGACCCGGCGCTCGTCGGCGAGGCGGCAGCGTCGTTCGGCGCCACGATGCGGGACGTCGGCATCCACCAGGGGCTCGCCCCGGTCCTTGACGTGACCCGTGACTATCGGTGGGGCCGGACCGAGGAGACCATCAGCGAGGACCCCTATCTCGTCGGAACCGTCGCCACCGCGTACGTCCAGGGGCTTCAGGCCGCTGGCCTGCAGGCCACGCTCAAGCACTTCGTCGGCTACTCCGCCTCACGGGCTGCGCGGAACCTGGCGCCGGTATCCATGGGACGCCGCGAGTTCGCCGACGTCATGCTCGTGCCATTCGAAATGGCCTTGCGACTAGGCGGCGCGCGTTCGGTGATGGCCGCGTACGTCGACATCGACGGGGTGCCGGCCAGTGCCGACCCCTGGCTGCTCACCACCCTGCTTCGGGACACGCTCGGCTTCGACGGGGTCGCCGTGTCCGACTATTACGCCGTCTCCTTCCTCGAGTTCCAGCATGCCGTGGCGGCGGACCCGGCCGGCGCCGCGGCGCTCGCGCTGGCGGCAGGGCTCGACGTCGAACTGCCAGGCACGCGCTGCTTTGGCGAGCCGCTGCTCGCGGCCGCCACCGCCGGGGACGTCCCGCTCGCGCACATCGACCGGGCAGCCGCCCGGGTGCTCCGGCAGAAGCTGGACCTCGGCCTGCTCGACGCGAAGTGGACTCCCGCCGTCCCCGCCTTGGACGAGGAGCCCGACCTTGACCCGCCCGCGCAGCGGGACCTGGCCAGGCGGCTGGCCGAGGAGTCGGTCATCCTGCTGGCGAACGAAGCCCGTGCCAGCGAAGGGCCTGCGCTGCCGCTGGCCAAGACGGCCAAGGTCGCCGTGGTCGGGCCGCTCGCAGACGACGAGCTCGCCTTCTTCGGCTGCTATTCGATGCCCAGGCACCGGCCACTGAAGCGGGCCGACGGCAGCAGCGCGGGACCAGGTGTCGAGGTCGCGACCGTGCTCGCCGCGCTCCGCGCCGAACACGCGGACGTGAGCTATGCCCGTGGCTGCGACGTGGCGACTACCGACAGGAGCGGGCTGGCCGAGGCCGTCGAGGCGGCTCGCCGCGCCGACATCGTCATCGCGGTCGTCGGCGACGAGGCCGGCCTTTTCGGACGCGGCACCAGCGGCGAGGGGAATGACGTTCCCGATCTCCGGCTCCCCGGGGTCCAGCTGGAACTGCTGCACGCACTGGCGGACACCGGCAAGCCGGTAGTCGCGGTGCTCGTCACCGGCCGGCCGTACGCGCTGGGCGAGGTGGCGAGCCGGCTGGCGGCCGTGGTGCAGGCGTTCTTCCCCGGCGAGGAGGGTGGGGCGGCGATCGCGGGGGTGCTGACCGGGCGGGTGAACCCGAGCGCCAAGCTGCCGGTGGAAGTGCCGCGGCTGGCCGGGGCGCAGCCGTCGACATACCTGCGGGCTCGGAACGCCGCGCTGCACGACGGCAGTTCGGTAGACCCGACGCCGCTGTTCGCCTTCGGGCACGGGCTGTCCTACACCACCTTCGGCTGCACCGACCTCGAACTGCCGGCGGCGGACGTGGCGACCGACGGCACGGTGGAGATCTCCTGCACCGTCACCAACACCGGCCAGCGGGCCGGGGCCGAGGTGGTCCAGCTGTACCTGAGCGACCCGGTTGCCTCGGTGGTCCGGCCGGTGCGCTGGCTCGCGGGATTCGCCCGGGTACCGCTCGACCCCGGTGCCGCGGCACGGGTGACCTTCACCCTGCACGCCGACCGCACCTCGTTCACGGGTCAGGATGGCCGGCGAATCGTCGAGCCGGGAGAGTTCGGCGTCGCCATCGGCGGCGCGTCTGACGCGTTGCCGCTGGAGGGAGCGTTCAGGCTCACCGGGCCGTCCCGCATTGCCGGGCCTGACCGGGTACTTGACACTCCGGTGCGGTTGCGGGACCTATCACACTCGCAGCCGATTTAAGCTTTAAAGCATCAGATAAGGGAGTTTCGCGATGGCGCAGATCAGTCTTGAGCATGTCGAGAAGGTGTACCCGGGCGGGATGAAGGCCCTTGATGACCTGAATCTTCAGGTGGGCGAGGGCGAGTTCATGGTGCTGGTGGGGCCCTCAGGGTGCGGGAAGTCGACGGCGCTGCGGTCGATCGCGGGGCTGGAGGAGATCACCGGCGGGACGATCTCGATCGGCGGCCGGGTGGTCAACGACCTGCCGCCCAAGGACCGTGACATCGCGATGGTGTTCCAGAACTACGCGCTGTACCCGCACATGACCGTCGAGGACAACATGGCGTTCGGGCTGAAGCTGCGGCACACCTCCAAGGAGGAGATCCGCCGCCGGGTCGCCGAGGCGGCCGCGCTGCTGGGCCTGGAGCCGTACCTGAAGCGCAAGCCGGCCGCCCTGTCGGGCGGGCAGCGGCAGCGGGTCGCGATGGGCCGGGCGATCGTCAGAGAGCCGCAGGCGTTCTTGATGGACGAGCCGCTTTCCAACCTGGATGCCAAGCTGCGGGTCTCGATGCGCGCCGCCCTCGGCCAGCTGCACGAGCGGCTGCGCACCACCACCGTCTACGTCACCCACGACCAGGTCGAGGCGATGACCCTCGGCGACCGGGTCTGCGTGCTGCGCGACGGGCGGCTGCAGCAGGCCGGGGTGCCGCAGGAGCTGTTCGACAAGCCGGTCAACCTGTTCGTGGCCGGGTTCATCGGCTCCCCGGCGATGAACTTCGTGACCGCCGACCTCATCCGCGACGACGGCCCCGCCGTCACCTTCGCCGGCCACCAGCTCCCCGTCCCGCCCGCCCTGCTCGCCGACCGGTCCGGGCTGGAGGACTACCTCGGCAAGAAGGTCATCCTCGGCATCCGCCCCTCCGACTTCGAAGACGGCGCCATCGGCGACGCCGGCTGGCCCCGGATGCCGGTCACCGCCCAGGTCACCGAGGGACTGGGCACCGAGATCCACGTCATGTTCACCATCGACGCCCCGCCCGTCGACCACCCCCACCTCGGCCAGGCCGCCGGGGCCGGCGCCGAAGACGACGAAACCGGCGTCACCGCCCTGGCCGGCGGCAAGTCCCTGTGGACCGCCCGCGTCTCCTCCCGCTCCGGCGTCCGCCCCGGCCACCCCCTCGAACTAGCCGTCGACACCAGCCGCATGCACTTCTTCGACCCCGCCAGCGGCGCCTCCATCGGCCACCCCGCCACCATCCCCGCCAACGCCTAACCCGCCACCCGGCACCCGC
>Ga0123356_10004898_pt1 | contig 13755 bp, 12 predicted proteins | sample TergutEmb28metaG_2_FD_92546 | JGI IMG/M metagenome (GOLD analysis project Ga0123356, IMG submission 92546) | Embiratermes neotenicus P3 segment gut microbial communities from Petit-Saut dam, French Guiana - Emb289 P3 | ecosystem: Host-associated > Arthropoda: Insects > Digestive system > Gut ...
ATTAATTTGGAGGTGAAGTATTTGCTGAAAAGGCATCTGACAAATCATTTGAGGCTTGCCTGCTACGAGTTGTCGTGAATAGTACTATACGTTGAAAGGGGGAAATAATTTCCGTAAATCACAGAACCAACAGCTTTTCTAAAAACCCCCGCCACCCTGCTCCGATCACGCTACCCTCATTCGCCGTCAACTGTCCGCCTCCCTACTGAGATTCGTCTGGGTGTGTTTGCGTTTGCTAACTATAGTTATCGTATTTTTGTGGAGCGTAGATTATTTTGGATGTTTTGTTTTTAAGCTGGAGTTTTTGGGGTTTATTTAAAAAAGCATATAAGAATTCCCAACATTACTATCGCTGCGTACAATCTCTTGGTGATTATAAGGTGGAATCTCGTGTTGCTGTTACTAATGTGGGGTATGTCTGAGGGTGACTGCTGATATCTACAAGCCTCTTATTGTTCAGAGTGATATGACGCTGCTACTTGAAACAAACAATGCGTCTTATGAATCTGCTCGTGATGAGCTTTCTGCTTTTGCGGAAATGGTGAAATCTCCTGAATATGTTCACACCTATAAAATGACTTCGATTTCTCTTTGGAATGCGGCAAGTGCGGGCGTAAAAAGCACAGATATTTTAGCCTCCCTTGAACGCTACAGCAAATACCCCATATCTCAAACTGTTATTGCACGTTTAACCCAAATCAGCGACCGCTACGGCAAAGTACGGATTTGCAAAGAGCAAGACGAGTTGTTTCTTGAAACCGATGATCTCTATATCATGGCCCAGCTTTGCGCTGAGAAATCGGTTTCCAAGTTTTTTGTTAACCCCCCCCAAGATACCCGGGTTAAAATAAACGCCGTGTTTCGGGGCCATATAAAACAGGCGTTAATGAACATCCAATTTCCACCCGAAGACTTGGCCGGATATGCCGATGGCGAAGCCTTACTCTTTGATTTAAACAACACTGTCTTCCAACTTCGTGATTACCAAAGGGTTGCTGTTTGTGCCTTTCGCGCAGGCGGCAAGGGCGACCACGGCGTTATAGTTTTGCCTTGCGGCGCAGGAAAAACCATTGTTGGAATTAAAGCCATGGCCGAACTAAAAACCGAAACCCTGATCCTTACAACCTCCATCACCGCAGTCCGACAATGGATCAGCGAATTACTTCACAAAACAAACCTTAGCCCTGAACTGATTGGTGAATACAGCGGAGAAAAAAAAGACATAAAACCCATAACAATCTCCACCTATCAAATCATAAGCGCAAAAGACCGCGCAGGCGAACAAAACCATTTCAAACTCTTCTCTGAGCGCAACTGGGGCTTTATCATCTACGACGAAGTCCACACTCTCCCCGCGCCTGTCTTTCGTATAACCGCTGAACTCCAAGCAAAACGCCGCCTCGGCCTAACCGCCACCCTTGTCCGCGAAGACGGCCACGAAACAGACGTATTTGCCCTAATCGGTCCAAAACGCCACGAAATGAGCTGGAAAGTACTCGAAGGCCAAGGCTGGATCGCACAAGCTGAATGCTTTGAAATCCGCATCCCCCTACCCAACGACCTAAAAATGCCCTACGCCATCGCACCCAAACGCGAAAAATTCCGCATAGCCGCAGAAAACCCCGCCAAACTCCCAATCATAAACAAATTACTAACCAAACACAAAGACGCCCACATCCTAATAATCGGTGTCTATCTCCAACAACTCGAACACATCGCCAAAACCCTCTCTGTCCCCATCATCACCGGAAAAACAAACAACAAAGACCGCGAAACCCTCTACACCCGTTTTAAAAACGGCGAATTCTCAATCCTTGTCGTATCCAAAGTCGCAAACTTTGCCATAGACCTACCGGATGCAAACGTAGCTCTTGAAGTCAGCGGAAGTTTTGGCTCCCGACAAGAAGAAGCCCAACGCCTCGGACGCATTTTGCGCCCCAAAAAAGACGAAAACAAAGCCTACTTCTACACCATAGTCTCACGCGACACACGCGAAGAAGACTTCTCAATGCACCGCCAACTCTTTCTAACCGAACAAGGCTACCCCTACAAAATTATAGGTCCAGAAGAAGATGAAAAATGACTGAACTAACCAACCTTACCGAATACCTAAACACCTGTACCAACGACACACCCTCCAGTTGCGCTGAGGGAACCGGCTTAGCCGCTCTACACAAACGCATCTTTAACAACAAAACCAACCTCCTAAAAGCCGACATGGTCACCAACCTCTCTGCTTTCTATGCCAACAAACAAAACATCATCGACATCTGGGAAGGCCTCTGTGAATGTGAACAGGATTTCATACGATATGTCGTGCAATGCGGCGGCGAACATCTCCCCACAACCCTGCTATATGCTAAAAAACACAACCTCAAACTCGAATACACCGCCCCCGGAGGCCGTATAAAAAGCATCTCAAGTTTTAGCTATATGCGTTTAAAATTTCTCCATATCCTAACTTGGAATCTACCCAATACAAAAACCGTAATATTTTTCCCAGGCGGCAACATGCCCCTCAACATTTTTAACATCTTAAAAAAAATCACCGGCCCTATAAAATTTGAATGCGGCCAATACACTCCAACAAAAACCGATTATGTAATCTGCCGAGAGAACCGAGTCAGCGACTTTGCCACCCTTGTCAAACTTGTCACAAGCGAACGCTTAAAGGTAAAACCCCCCGCCTGTGAGCTCACTCCAGCAAAACTCGCAAAACTATCTGAACTGATCGGATTTGAAGAAGTATGCGATAGGAGCGGCAAGTTTTGCCCTCCAAAAGAGGCCAAACGCAGCAACGACTTCAAAGTCGCCCAGCCTCTTTTTGTCTTAGCCGTCAACTCAGGTTTGATAGACATCGACCCAGACGGCCTTGTATTACCCGGCAAACGATCCTCTGATATGCTGTCTATATCCCCAAGTGCATTGGCAAAAAACTTGTTCAACATCTATCTAGAAGAAAATCACATCTATGAACTTCAATATACAACCCACATCGCGGTCCGTAACGGCTACTGGCAAAATAATTGGGGCGAATGCAGAAAACCCATCATAGCATTGCTAAAAAGCTGTCCTGCAGAGAAATTCATACCCTTTGAGGATTTTGACAACAATGCAAAAATGTTCTGTGGCAACTTTTTTAGACGATTATTCTACGGTGATGTGGTAGTGAAAGGTTACCGATTTGCTGACTACTACGACCGCGACTACGAACCCGACTGGAGCGAATGCGAAGCCCAAATCATACGCGTCATCTTGTCCTTTCTATCCGCAATAGGCATGCTCGACATCGCATACACCGAAAATATCGCCCGCATAAAGTATGCCGATGATGACTACTGCGTGGGAATTGCAGGCTTTCGCATAACAAAACTCGGCGCATGGATTCTTGGAATAACCGATAAATATGAAACCAACAAAACCACAACAACCACCCTAAACGACGAAGGCCAACTACTCGTACTACCCGACTACTCCATTATGATCTCCGGACTCAAATGCCGCATCGAACACGAAACCTACTTCAGCAAATTCCTAACCCGCCTCTCAGTTGACGGAAACGCCGCAGTCTACCGACTCGACTTCCCCTCCATACTCCGCGCACATGATAACAACATAACCCCCCAAAAAATAAAAAAAACCCTACAAACAGCAAGCACCAACCCCCTCCCAGACAATGTCATACGTTCCCTCGATGATTGGCAACTAAAAATCGGACGCGTAAAAATACATACCCTAACCGTACTTGAAACCGATGATGCCTTGTTGCTTGAAGAAATAAAGCACATCAAAGGGTTTGGTAACATCATAACAAGCGACCTAAACCACGCAATCGCAATCGATAGTGAACAACAAAAAAAAGCGAAAACCCTAATTGAGAAAAACGGCTGGCCAGTAAAAATCTAAAACCTTGGCGTTTGATTGATGGTTTCTGTTCATTTTTGGTCATCAAACCAGTTCTCTGTCATGCGGCATGGTTGTAAGATTAAGACGGTTATGTGTTTGGGGTGACTAAACCAGTGCGGTATCCGGCGGTTTTTTGGCAGGGGTGATAGACATTTTGTCTCATGTTTTCACAAGCCTAAACCTTTTGATGCGCAGGCTAAACTTTGGTATGATAACCTCTCCTAACATAACCTGTTAATATCTTTCCAAGTTCCACCACAAGAAGTATTATCGTTCCGCCTGCAAATAGATACAGCCAATCCACTGCACTTAGTGGAACAGTGTCAAACCATTGTTGCATGAAAGGTAGGTAAGTGTAGCCTAATTGGATCAGTATTAATACTCCTGCAAGGACAAATGCCATTTTGTTTTTCCAAAAATCCTTACCAAAAATTGTATGATGCATTTTGCGGCAACTGAAAAGATAAAACATCTCCCCAAAGATAAGCATATTTACAGACATTGTTCTAGCATACGCAAAACTATAATTGTTCTGATAGATTTCAAAGAACAGCATTGTAAACGATGTGATAATTACCGCTACCAATATCATATGCGGAATTAAGCGTGAACTAATCAACGACTCTTTTGGGTTACGTGGTGGCTTTCGCATAACATCTCTTTCTACCGGTTCAAAAACCAAAGAAAGAGCTGACGTAACAGCAGTCACCATATTTACCCACAAAATCTGCACCGGAGTAACCGCCAAAGTCAAACCTAAAACCAAACAAACCGTCATCACCAAGGCTTCCGCACCATTTGTCGCAAAAATAAACAAAATTGTCTTACGTATATTATCATATATCGTTCGGCCTTCTTCCACAGCCGAAACAATAGATGCAAAATTATCATCCGCCAACACCATCTCAGCTGCATCTTTTGTTACCTCAGTGCCCTTAATGCCCATCGCCACCCCAATATCTGCCTTTTTCAAAGCAGGTGCATCATTAACACCATCCCCCGTCATCGCCACGATTTCACCCTGTTCTTGCAACGCTTTAACTAACCTAAACTTATGCTCAGGGCTTGTCCTTGCAAATATGTCACAATCCATCACTGCTTCTCGAATTTGTGCATCATCCATGGCTTCAAGCTCAGCGCCGCTGATTACGCGGGGATTATTTGTCAGCCTCATTTGCATAGCAATTTCTCGAGCAGTAAGTGCATGGTCACCGGTAATCATTTTTACGCGAATTCCCGCGTTTTTACACACGCCTATGGCCTCTATGGCTTCAGGTCTGGGTGGATCGATAATTCCAACAATGCCTGCAAATATCAGATCTTTGCCTAAATCGTTATGGTCAAGGCTAACCTTATCGTCATTTGTTTGTGTATATGCACAACCTATAAGCCGCTGTCCGTGGCCAGCCGCCATCTCTATCTTTGCTTCCCAAAATGCGTAATCTATCGGTTTTGTTCCCTCCAAAGTTGTTTGTTGCCCACAAATGCTTAGGAGCTTTTCAGGCGCACCAACAGCGAAGAGAACTTTTTTACCATCTATATTGTGCAGTGTTGCGCGATATTTATGCTGTGAATCAAACGGTATGTCGTCGATTTTACCCGAATCTGTATTGACATATCCCGCTTTGCGAACAAGTGTTTTTAGTGCCGCTTCGGTAGGCGCACCTTGAGGAATCCAAATGCCTTCGCATTCCAAAATATCTGCTTCATTGCATAACTCCAAAGACTGGATAAGCCGATATATTAGGACATTATTAAAGTCTGCACGCGTATCTTTGAGGGTTATTTCCCCCTTTGGTGCATAACCTAAGCCTGATACGGCAAAGTCCCCGTTTGAGGTATATATGTTGGTTGCAGTCATTTCATTTTTGGTCAGCGTTCCAGTTTTGTCAGAGCAAATTACCGTAACTGACCCAAGGGTTTCAACCGAAGGCAGCCGCCTGACTAGTGCATTTCTTCTTGCCATACGCTGTACCCCAAAAGCAAGTGTGATGGTAACTATTGCAGGTAGACCCTCAGGGATTGCCGCAACTGCTAAGCCAACTGCCGCAACAACTGTATCTCCCAAAGAAGCATTAGTGAAGAGAACCGCATACACAGTTAAAAGCGCAGAAAAAACAAGTATCATAACAGATAAGGTTCTGCCTAAGCGGTCCATTTTTTTCATAAGTGGGGTGCTTTCTGTTTTTGTTTCGGTGAGCAAAGTGTTGATTTTGCCTACTTCTGTGTCAGCGGCTGTTGCAACAACTATTCCTGTGGCATCGCCTGTGCGAACAGTTGTTCCAGCGTATGCCATACCTTCTCTCTCGCCTAAAACAGTACCTTCTAAAACAGGTCGGGTTGTTTTTGATACTGCTACAGACTCGCCTGTGAGTGAGGATTCATCAACTTCAAAGCGGCTCACGCTAATAAGCCGAATATCGGCCGGAACTTTATCCCCTGCTTTCAAAAGGACAATATCGCCTGGAACGAGATCTTCTGCGGCAATTTCCTGTCGTCGTCCGTTACGTACGACATTTGCTTTTAATGAAAGAAGATTTCGTACGCTGTCTAGTGCTTTTTGTGCTTTATCTTCTTGAATATGACCAACGATGGCATTGATGATAACAACGCCTAAAATAACTCCTGTATCAAGCCAATGACTCATAAGCGAAGTTAATACAGCGGCGCCAAGTAAAACGTAAATTAATGCATTGTTGAACTGCAGTAAAAATCGTTTGATAACGCTATCTTTTTTTCTTTCTGGTAATTTGTTTTTGCCAAACTGCTCTGACCTCTCGGAGACTTTCTCATTTGAAAGGCCGTTTGTGTCTGTGTTTAGTTTGTTCAATACTGCTTCGTCAGTTAGTGTTTCCCATGGAATGTTGTACAGATTTTCTTTCATGTTTAATTGTTCGCCTTCAATTTGGGTATCCCAAAGCGCGTGGTTTTTGCCAAACACAACATTGATTTTTGATATATTCTTTTCCAATAACCCAATCAAAAATGTGTGGTACACATACCAAAATCAACAATAGACTCTGAAATGCTTGTGTGCTATTGGTTTTGTTGTAGCTATGGTTTTAATCATCATTACCTAAAACGCCGCTTTCTTAGAGAGTGCGGTTCAGGGGGTGACTTTGGAACTGTTTTAGCGTATTGAACCAGTTTCCGTAAGAGAAGTTTGTTATTTATCCCTGTTTTTTTGCTTTTTTAAGCAATATGAGGTTGCGTTTAGTGGATAGAACAGGGTTGGTCGGAGGGATAAGCCTGTGTGGATGAGGACGATGATTGCTATGAGGCGAAAGACGTTGGTTGTGTGTTCGGTGTGTCATAATGGGATTCATTCGGGTAAGTATGATGGAGTTTGTGTTCACTGAGTTGGTTGCCGGAAAGCGGAATGAGTTAGAAATTCTCCCGTTCCGTTTGGAGAAGGGGGGCTGGAAAAGTGCTGGTGACAGTGTCTCGCTGACCTCCTATTCTACAAAACCCTATCAGCTCTTAGAAGACGTTGGCCAATCTCTTGCTATGTAGCCTGGTTCTGTGGAGAAGGTGGATTATAAGTACATACGTCATGGGATGTGTAGTATTTTTATGTTTAATGAGCCGCTTGGGGGTTGGCGTCATGCTGAGGTGTTGCCGCGTAGGGCTAAGGTGGATTGGGCTCATAAAGTACGTTGGCTGCTTGAGGTGCAGTATCCTTTGGCTGAGAAGGTGGTGCTTGTGATGGATAATTTGAATACGCATACGTTGTCGTCGCTTTATGAGGCTTTTTCACCTGAGGTGGCGTTTGGTTTGGCGCAACGTTTGGAAATTCATTTTACGCCTAAACATGGTAGTTGGCTTAATATTGCTGAGATTGAGCTTGCGGCTCTTGCTGTGCAGTGTCTTGGTGATAGACGTATTGGAGGTATTGAAGTTCTTAACTTAGAATTGTCAACTTGGTATCGGCAACGCAATCAAACTCAAAAGGGCGTTGACTGGCAATTTACCACCAAAGACGCATGAATAAAACTCAAGCTATACCCAATAATAATATAGAGATTTAGATGTTACAGTGCAGTAGTTGCTAATCGTGATATTATCATTTCTTGGAATTTCAAACATTTAGTAAATTATAATACAATTAATAAAGTCAAAATTGTAAACGCTATTAATAAATATGAGGAAATTAGTATTATGTCGCCGACAATGTTGTTGGAGGATGATGAGGAATGAAAGCCAGTGTCGCCATGCAGGAAATCCGAAAAATCAGAGATGAGCAGTCTTTGCGACGTTTGAACACGACCCCTGAGGAGCGCGCAAAAGAATCTGAACAGGCACTTGTTTGGCTTTCAAAAGAATTAAAAAAACCGGCTTAAAGTCGTGGAAAGTTGTCAAGCATAATCCACGTAGTCACCTTATCGTAGGGGCGGCGGCGATGATACAGCCGCTTAATAAAGCGCAAAAATCGGCCAATTAACAGAGCAAACGAAGAACACAAATCACCGCGCTTGACCCGTAGGCGGGGACGCGCTCAGCGTCGAGCAAGGCGGTTTACGCCGAAAGCGTACACTTCCCGCATTTCGAGTGGTAGCAACAAAAAAAGACCCTAACATGGCGCTAGAGATAATCATAGCAGAAACGGAGTCTCGCAGAGAGCGATAGCGACCGAGAACAAAAATAACAAACCAACCATAACAACAACATAAAGCTATGAAAAACCCTGACGTTGTTGCTTGGTGCATGGGGTGGGTTCGCATCCACCAGTGTGCGGTTATGATGTAGGGAAAAAAATTAGAAGACGAATTAGATTTAATTTTTAAACTGTTGTGCTTACTTTTTGGTAAGGGTTATTTCCATCGTGGAAACCATTCTGGATTTGTTCTCGCCCTCACGAGGTGGCATCTCGGCTGTTCCGATTGCGATTTTGGTGACTTTGAGGTCTTTTACGAAACGGTTCCTTGCGATTTCTGCAACGTCAACTGCGGTAGTTATGGCTTGGCCTCTTGCTTTGAGGGTGATCTCTTTTAGATTATTTGAGGAGAGGCTTGTAATGATTGCCAGAACATAGCTCATTGGGGGTTTGTTTCCGACGAAAATAACGTCTGCGTTTTCAGTCATTTTATTTTTCTCCTATATGTTGCTTATGTGTAACGTTACGGGTCGGCGCTTTGTTGCGGGACCTAACATTACTGCCCAATATTTATGGTTTCTTCCTTATAAAGTCATTGAAAAAGGGTCTCTGAAAACATAACGGTTAAACATTCTAAGAAATGCTTTTCTGTAGCTAACAGTATGGCTACTACACTCAGGAGATGCTTGGGTGCTTACCAAACTTAAAAAACAAATCCAGATGATGCTTAACTCGGAGGCTAAACTAGCCCACAGACTTGGATTCACCCCCAACCGTATAAGCCTCACCGGTTTCCTATTTGCCCTAGTCTCTGCGGTTGCATACGCCTCAGCCACTGCTCAGGCTCCTTGGTTTTTGTTGCTTGGTGTATTTTTTTTGTTAGCTTCGGGGTTTAGCGATACTATGGATGGTATTGTTGCTCGTACTTTTCAGCAAACCACCGTCTTTGGAGGTTTTTTTGATGCTGTTCTTGATCGATATGCTGATGCGGCAATCTATGCTGGCATACTTCTCTCTGGGTTATCTGATGTTGCTTGGGGCACCTTTTGGGGGCCCATCCTTACTCTATCTGCCCTGGCGGGGTCGATGATGGTTAGCTATACCCGTGCAAGGGCTGAGACTTGCGGCCTAAAAATGGAGTCCGTGGGGTTTGCTGAGCGTGCTGAGCGTATGCTTATCTTAGCTGTTGCCAGTCTCTTGGGTTACTTTTGGTTGCCGGCTTTGGGTTATGGTGTGGCTTTGTTAGCGGTGCTCTCAAACATAACGGTCATACAAAGAGCGTGGTATGTTTATGGTGAATTAAAGAAAAAAGCAGCTTTTGTTGCTGCTGGTTAGTATTTTCGTCGGTATCCTTTTGAGTGGCGTTCGGTTTCTGCTCGAACTTTAACGATGCCACGGTGAACTGCACATGAAATACAGTAGTATTTAGTGTCCACCCAAGATGCTAAAAACGTGCCTTTTTGCCTGAGTTCTTTGGCTAACTGGGGTTCTACAAATGAGACTCGCCTTGTTGATCGTTTTGCTTTGTCTCTGGGCACCATTGCACCACAGTTAACGCATTGTACAAGGGTACTGCTTCCTTTGCTTCCTTTAGCTCTTCCTCGGCTTTTTCGCTTAACAGGCATATTTTGTCCTCTTTTCCTTTTGTTTTGATTTATTGACTTAACTGTCTTATATATCTGCTCTTAATTTTAATAGCGAAGCTATGTTTGCGTTTTGATTTATCTGTGGAACAATTTTTCCTCCCGCAGAGGTCAACAAAGTTGTAACTCCTGGGCCATGTCCTGCTGAGATACAATTGGTATGAACCACCACCCCCACTGAGACTGCGCCTTGTCGATAGATCCTGCCAAATGAATGATCCGCATCCACAATAGCCACCAAATCGCCCAGCCTCAGATCTCTGAGTCCATACTGCTCCACAATCCCCTCATCAAAGAGTTGAATATCATAATCGCCCGAATAGGTTTGATTCGCCCCCAACCCCGAACCCATAATAGCTGATGGAATAAGATGCGTAACCCCCACCAAAAGCTTCTCCCCCGCAGGCTGTAGGCCCCAGGCCTCAAGCAACGACGGATCCATATTAAACACCCTTATATCTGGATAGTACTCTCGTAACTTCAAACCCGTACCGTAGGCTCTGATAAGGATCTTATCGCCTGGCAAAAGCTTTTCTAGAACCTCTTTTGAAAAATCCACCATAACATGCTCAATCCCCCCATGCTTACCTGTAACTATCCCCTGATCCCCTTTACCATCCCCTGAGGCCACAATTGCCTGATTCCCCACACACGCCAAGACATTAAATGCTGTGTTAGCGGCTTGACCTGAACGGGGATCATTTTCTCTATTGCTCACACTGACCCCTGGCTCCACATGATCTGCCTCCCAGCCCAACGCAAAATCCCCCACCCTTAGATTATAAACTACCCCACCCACTCCTGGCAACACTTGGGGGCTCCCTGTGGCCGATACAGTGTAGACATTGCGGATCGTGGGACTGGCAATCTCGCCCATAACTGAGATCTTTATGAGTCTCTCAGCGTTAGTTTTTAACAAATAAATCCCTCATAATTGGTTATGGCGTGGCCTTATAAAACCTGTATGTTGCCTTTTTTGTGTAAAGTAACTCTTAAATCAGGCGTCCTTTAATGTTAGATTAACTCAAAGCCTGACTAAATTACAGCGAGTGAAATGCCATGTCTGAGATTGGTTTAAGTCCCAAAATGTTGGTTAGAGATATCATGAGCAGTCCAGTTGTAACCATGGATGAAAACGAAACCTCCAACCAAGCCGCTATAATCATGGATACAAATAATCTAGGGGCTGTTATTGTCCAAAATAAACTCGGCAACCCCATAGGTATCATCACCGAACGCGACATAGTAAAGCGTGTAGTTGCTAAAAACCAAAAACCTGACACCATAAAAGCCAAAGAAGTCATGACCACCCCGCTTGTCACGGTTGAACCCGAGGTTCTCATAAGTGACGCTGCCCGAAAAATGACCCGCCTAGGCATCCGACGTCTGGGCATCAGCTACAAAGGCAACCTTGTCGGCATCATCTCAAGCAAAGACATACTAGACGTCATGCCTGAGTTGCTTGAAATAATGCAAGAACGCTCACGCATCGAAGGCGCCGCTGCAAACGACGAACCCGAAGAAACCCCCCAATCAGGCTACTGCGACAACTGTGAAACATACTCCGAAAGCCTAAAAGAGCGCAACGGACAAAGCATCTGTGATGAATGCCGCATAGAACTCGAACAAGAAAAATAAACCCCCCTAACAAGCAAACCTTTCTCATATCCTATATCGCAGCTTCTTCTTGTTATGAACCGTCTTTCTGCTCTGGGGTTGTTGAGTTTGGTTGTTTGTTAGTTGTTGCTGATTTGTTTGCCGCATTTTTCACAGAAAACCGCATACCCCTTATTGGCCGCGCCACATGAGCTACAGAATTTCTCGACACTTTGAGTGGTTTCAATCAGCAGTTGACTATCCGGTGAAGTTGAGGCGGTTGATGCTTGCGGTATGTGTCGTCTTCTGGTCGACATAACCGCTGTAACCATCGATGCCGCTATGGCTAAAATAATAAAAACAAAGAGCACCGGATTTTCTACAATCAAATTAAACGATAACGGTAAAACCGGTTGAGCAATCGGATCGGGAACTACAGGCGGAGCTGTATCTGTTGGGTTTGGATTAAACGTTGGCGCCACGGTCTGGGCAGGTACAGGCTCAACTGTTGGAGGCATCACAGCTATAGAGGGAACAAATTGTTTACTCTCATCTATAGGATAAATATGCACTTTTTGTCCGCTAAACTCTTGAGGTAACTGGCCGATCTTAAAGTTGACTCCAGTAGTTTCACAGAAATAGTACGTTTGATTGGAATCCTTAGGATAGGTCCAATAGGTTCCCTTCAAATTATCCCCCAAAATACCCACAGCATAATGATTTGGAGGATTAATATAAACAACCCCATAACCCATAACCAACATCAGAGAAGCAAAAAGAATAGCCACATCCTCACAATCCCCCCCATCATCAACCAAAGTTTCAATAGGAAACCTAGGATACTCATCATAACCCGTCGTAACCAAATCAGAAGTATAGGGCAAATGCTGCACAAACGCCAACACAAAACTAACCCTATCATAATCATTATAACCCATCTGAGTAGCCGCATCATCAAGTTTCTGCGCTAACATCTGTACGTAATAATCCTGCGTAGTAGTAAGATACCCATAACCTGACGGCCCATTTTTTACCCTAACAGAAACCGAAACTGACCGATAAGCATCATAGAGCGCTGAAGGAATACTTAGATTCCAAGTCCAATGCCGCCCATCATAATCCCACACAAACAACTTCTCAAAATACTGCTGTTGCTGTTGTTGAGTGTCACCTTGAGCAATTACCCTCTGAGGAACAATCATCATAGCCAAAGCTATGATAAGCACCAATGAAACAGCGATCAAGAATTGCTTTGATCTAAAACTCACACAACGTATTGCGTCCTACTCCTAAAAAAGGATCCGTGGTCTGGGGTTTAAGTGTTTTTCCAAATCACACCTACTTTCTAATTACACCATAACTCTGTTTCTTCCACGCATCCCGAAACTTGTTATAATAATCTACCCCTTGAAAAACAGGTGCATACGCAAGCTCCCACTCAAGCCCACACTTACAAACAGCATAGGCTTTTTTGTTTTTAATGTCTACAAACATCTGCAAGAGTTCTTTACGACATTTAGGACAATAATAAGGCCCCTTCACCATCTGCTTAGCATCTTTGGTAAGGATTTTCATCCCACTGGCAGCAACTTTATGTAAATCTTTCTCCTTGGCAGACTTCTCTGAACTCATACCTAGAAACTATGCCTGCACAAAGATATACTCTTCCATTTAAACCCCTATTTTGCTTCAAAACACAAAAACCACAAACATAAAACACAATCCAGATAGGCAAGGGCATAGTTTGAACACTAAAAAACCGTATGAACATAGCAACAAAAAATGCTGAGTTGGGTGTTCTCTTACTGGCTTTTCATGTTTATTTCCCTCTTAAATCCCGATGGTATTCTTAAGAAGCGGCATTTCATTAGATAACCTTAAATTTCGCTGGGAATATGGACTATCCAGCGCGGCCGTCGTCTAGTCTGGTTTAGGACTTTAGCCTTCCAAGCTAATGATCCCGGGTTCAAATCCCGGCGACCGCACCATTCACTCAGGTATGATGCCGATCCTCAA
>Ga0123356_10004899_pt1 | contig 13754 bp, 13 predicted proteins | sample TergutEmb28metaG_2_FD_92546 | JGI IMG/M metagenome (GOLD analysis project Ga0123356, IMG submission 92546) | Embiratermes neotenicus P3 segment gut microbial communities from Petit-Saut dam, French Guiana - Emb289 P3 | ecosystem: Host-associated > Arthropoda: Insects > Digestive system > Gut ...
AGGTATGGAAATGTGATGTGCTCACGTGGTTCGGTTATCCCTTTGTTTATTGACCAAATCAAGCAAGGCCTTCCAATCACTGTTACCGACCCAAAGATGACTCGCTTTTTGATGAACTTGGACGAAGCGGTTGACCTTGTAATATACGCATTCCAACACGCCGACAACGGAGACATCTTTGTACAAAAAGCCCCCGCAAGTACCATCGAAGTATTGACCGAAGCAATTAAGGCAATATGCAAAGCAAAAAACCATCCTGTCAAAACAATAGGTATTCGCCATGGCGAAAGGATGCACGAAATTCTGCTTACAAAAGAAGAATGTGCAGGGGCAAAAGACTTAGGGGGGTTCTATAAAGTACCAGCCGACCGACGTGATTTAAATTATGGGAAATTTTTTACCGAAGGCGACAAAAGCACCTCTCAACTGACCGAGTTCAACTCTGACAACGCAACCAGATTGGATGTCGAGCAAGTCAAACAAAAGCTTTTACAAATTGAATCAATACGAACCGAGATTGCTACGTTGGGGGCAAAATGAAAGTCTTGGTAACTGGCGCAAAAGGCTTTATTGGCAAAAACCTTGTGTCCCAGTTAAAGAACAAAAAAATTGAAGTGTTGGAATACGACATGGATTCAAACCCTGATGACTTAAACAAATTCACCGCTGTGTGCGATGTCGTGGTTCATCTTGCGGGAATTAACCGCCCCGAGAAAACAGAAGACTTCGCAGGCAATCCTGATTTCACATCTACCCTATTGCAAACTTTAAAAAAATCAAAAAACAAGGCCACCGTCATTGTATCGTCATCAACCCAAGCTGCTCTTGATAACCCGTATGGCAAAAGCAAAAAAAACACCGAAGATGTTTTACTGGAATACGCAAAAAACAACAATTCCAAAGTCTTGATATACAGGTTCCCAAACGTTTTCGGTAAATGGTGCAAGCCAAACTACAACAGTGTAATCGCTACATTCTGCAACAATATCGCAAACAACAAAGAAATCACTATCAACGACGAAAACACCAAACTAACACTTGTATATATTGATGATGTAGTTACCGAACTTATCAATGCAACAAATGGAAACGCAAACAGCATCGACAAGACCTATTGCGCTGTGCCAACTCAATACCAAGTGACTCTTGGTGAAATTGCTGCAACTATAAGAAAGTTCAAAACAAGCCGTAAAGATTTGCAAATCCCGAATATGACAGGTTTTGAAAAGGCTTTGTACAGCACTTATTTAACATACCTGCCCGTGGATGATTTCAGCTATCCACTGGATATGAAACAAGACGCCCGAGGAAACTTTTCCGAAATCTTAAAATCACCAGAACGTGGGCAGTTTTCCGTAAACACATCCAAGCCAGGGGCAACAAAAGGTAACCATTGGCACCAAAGTAAAAATGAAAAATTCTTGGTGGTAAGCGGAAGTGCGACAATTAAACTACGCAAAATCAACGAAGAGCAAATTATCGAATACCACGTCTGTGGTGACAAGCACGAAGTAATTGACATTCCGCCGGGCTATACACATAATGTTACCAACACAGGCGACACCGATATGGTAATGCTGATTTGGGCGAACGAAGTGTTCAACCAAGATAATCCCGACACATATTACGAAGAGGTATAAAAATGAAAAAACTTAAACTTATAACAGTACTCGGCACCCGACCCGAGATTATAAGACTATCCGCCACACTTAAAATGGCAGACAAATATTTCGACCATAAACTTGTTCATACGGGTCAAAACTGGGATGTTAATCTGAACGAAGTCTTTTTCAAAGACTTAGAGTTACGGGCACCGGATTTTTACCTTAACTGCGTCGGAGGAAACCTTGGCGAAACAATAGGCAACATTATCGCAAAATCTTACGAGTTACTTGCAAAAGAAAAACCGGACGCAGTTCTAATACTCGGCGACACAAACTCCGGCCTTGCCGCAATCTCGGCCAAGCGTCTTAAAATCCCCGTCTTCCATATGGAAGCCGGAAGCAGATGTTGGGACTGGAATGTGCCCGAGATGATTAATCGAACAATTATTGATCATATATCGGACATTAATCTACCTTACACAGAACATGCTCGCCGATATTTGCTTTCGGAAGGAATTGACGGAAAAACAATCTTCGTCACCGGTTCACCAATGACGGAAGTACTTGAAAAACAAAAAGACAAAGTCGACGCAAGCAAGGTCCTTACTGAACTTGGTCTTACTTCAAAAGGATACTTTCTTTTGTCTGCGCATCGTGAAGAAAACGTCGACAACCAAGAAAACTTCATAAGCCTGATGACCGCCATCAATGACATCGCAAAAAAATATAAAAAACCAATTATCTTTTCCGTGCATCCACGCAGTAAAAACATTATCGAAAAACGTGGGTTTAAATTTCACCCACTTGTAAAAGAAATGAAACCTTTTGGATTCAGTGATTACATAAAACTACAAAAAGAAAGCTTCTGCGTAATCTCCGACAGCGGAACTTTGACGGAAGAAAGTGCCATACTCAACTTTCCCGGCGTACTGATAAGAACCTCGACCGAACGTCCTGAAGGCGTCGACAAAGGAACCATCATCATTGGCGGTATAACCGGCAATGACATCACCCAAGCGATTGACCTTGCCGTCTCTATGCACGAGGCAGGCGAACCCGTTGAAGTTGCACAGGACTATGCCGACACAAACGTTTCCGTGAAAGTAATAAAGATAATCCAAAGCTACGCAAAAATTGTAAACCTGACAACATGGAGGAAACAGTGACCACTGACCCCAAAGTCCTTATTTTGCAGAATGGTTATTTTCCAAGTTCCAATGCCAATATTATTTGCTCGAAACACATTGCCGACAAACTTAATGAACAAGGCATCCCTGTTGATTTTTTCGTATACAAACAAAAACCCGACGAAGTCGACAAACAAGATGGCATCAATAACGTTTTTTATATTACAAACAAGTTCAACAAAGCCTTTTACAAATACGAAAAAAAAGGAATCCCATACACTACCCTAACAAAACAAAAAAAGTTGATAACTGTCTTATTTCGCAATCCTTTTATTATGCTGACGAAAATTAAGAGCCATTTTGATTTGGGTTCGGAAACGCTTGATAAGAAACAACTTCTTGCAAAAATAAAAGCCGAACACGCCAAGCAACCATATACGCACATGGTAAACATCTGTTGCCCTTTTGGAACAATGAAATGGGCACACACAATTAAAAAAGAATTACCCGACATAAAATGGGCAATGTACATGCTGGACCCATTTGAATACAACTATACGGTACCTACACGAAAAATTGGGAAAAGAAAAAAGCTATTTGCTAAATACACCAAGGGCTTGGATAAACTAATCCTAACACGTGGAATTGACGCCGAACACCAACGCTGCAATTATGATAATGGACATAAAAACATTACCCTTGAAGTAGACCTACCAAATCTCAAAAAGCCCCAACACACAATTTCCAAGGCACCAAAATCCGACAAAACAAATTTGATTTACGCAGGTGCATTTTATAAAGACATTCGCAATCCGGACAAGATGCTTGAAATTTTCGGAAAACTACCAAATCCTGATATTGTTTTTAATATATTCGGCACTGCGGCAGGTTACATTACACAAAGCGCCTCAAACATCGACCCACGTATCGCTTTGCACGGAACCAAACCCCACGATGAAATCGTGAAACAAATGGTCGCATCCAACATCCTTGTAAACCTTGGCAACACAGCCCCCAACCAACTGCCAAGCAAAGTTTTCGAATACATCGCAACCGGCAAGCCCATTGCAAACTTTTATTTTAACGAACACGACACAAGCCTGTATTACTTCAAAAAGTACCCCCTGGCATTCAACGTTAATGTCATGAACTACACTGATAAAGACATCGCCGAACTCGGGAAATTTATCCATGGGAACAAGGACAAACAACTTACCTTCGAACAAGCCACAAAGGATTTGCATGAGGCCCTAAGCGAAAATGTTTGCAAAAAGATTGTTGATGCAATACTATGCGATTAGAGGAAATACTCACAATGGAAAAACAGTACAAGTTTTTGGTAATTCAACACGGATATCACCCATACGCAGATGCCGACAGTATTTGCATGGAGTACGTTGCCAAAGAAATAAACAAACGCAACATCCCAATTGATTTTTATGTTTACAAGCACAAAAATGATGAAGTCGACAAGCAGGACGGTATTAATAATGTGTTTTACTTTTTAAATTCATACCAAAAAATCCTTCTAAATCTTGAAAAAAAAGGCAAACCTTATCCAACATTAACAAAGCGACAGAAATTAATACCACGTATCAAAATTAAACTCCTTAAGCTTTTAAATTACCCGAACTCGGTTGATATACTTTCCGATACAACAAACATCAAGAAAGTATTAAACCGAGTACGAATCGAAAACGAAAAACAACCATACACCCACATGATTAACGTGTGCTGCCCATTCGGAACGATGAAAGTCGCAACACGTATTAAAAAGGCGTTTCCAAATATCAAGTGGGCGTTTTATATGCTTGACCCATATGAATACTGCTACTTTTTTCCGACAGAAAAAATTCCAAAGCGAAAAAAGCGATTCAAAAAACACACAAAGAATCTTGATTTGCTTGTCATGCTGCACGGAATTGCCGAGGAACACGACCGCCAAGGATACGACAACGGATTCAAAGATTCCACACTTCGTGTTTGTTTACCTAATCTGCAAAAACCAAAAGCCGACGGCAAGTCCTCCACCACACTACTCGACAAAAAAAACATTAATCTAAGCTACGCAGGTTCACTTTGGAAAAAAGTAAGAAACCCGGACAAGATGTTGGAAATTCTTGGCAGTGTGAACCTACCAAACATGCGCCTCAATTTTTTTGGTATGGCATGCGACTATTTGAATGAGTTTAATAAAACGCTTGACGAACGGTTTGTGTTGCACGGCACTAAATCACACGATGTGCTTAAAAACTATTTGTCGGAATCGGACATCCTCGTCAACATCGGCAATGCCGTTCCAAACCAAGCACCAAGCAAGGTTTTCGAATACATCGCAACCGGCAAACCGATAATCAATTTTTGCGTTAATGAAAACGACACAAGCCTATACTACCTTAAAAGATATCCATTATGTTTCAACATTAACGTAACGAACTATACCGATAAAGATATTCTGGCACTCGAAAGCTTCATAAATAAAAACAAAGGCAAGCAAGTCACCTTCGAAGAGGCAACCAAAAACCTCCAAGAAGTCATAAGTGAAAACATCTGCGCCAAAATTGTAGACTCTGTGTTAGATTGTTAAAAGGTATTTATGGCAAATTCAAGAACCAAAAAAACTTTATTAAACATAATCTTTTCTGTAATTGCAATCCTTGTATCGTCAACATTCGGGGTATATGTCTCTTCTTTGGTGCTCAGTACTTTTGGTCCCGACTATCACGGTTTGAATGCTACTATTTTGCAGGTTCTTGTTGTGTTGCAAATCATCGAAGCCGGGTTTTCGCTTGCTGTGAATGTTGCGCTTTACAAACCAACAGTAGACGGCGACCAAGATAAAGTAAATGCAATATATCATATCGCAAGGAAAATATTTTGGAGGATGGGCGCATTATTCTTAACCATAAGCCTAATCTGCTCGTTTATTATTCCGTTGTTTTTCAACACTGACATTTCATATTTCGAAGTTGTTATATTATTCATATTCGCCGCAATACCGGTCGGCCTGAATATGTTTGTTGTTATGAAATTCAGCTGTATCTACAGTGCAAATCAACGGGAATACATTTCTTGGATTCTCAGCATAGTGATACAGGTAGTTGTTGGAGTATCAAGTATCATCATAGTCCATACAGGTTTAGAGTATATTCATTTGCGTGGCATCAATATGGCCCTTTCGATTCTATTCATTCCCGTGTCAATCATTGTCTTCCGAAAGATATATCCACTAGTAAAACCAAAAGTCATGGAAAACATGCCCAAGATAAAAGGAATAGCGCATGTTGTTATTTCAAAGATTGCGGCTGCTGTGAAAAACGCTTTGCCCATTATTCTTGTTGCAATATTTATTGACACAGTAACCGCCAGCATCTGGGGTGTATATTTGATGGTTATCAATCTACTTCGAACACTAATAAGCTCGATTGTGTCTGCTCCGGCTAATGGCTTTGGTCAATTAATTACCGAAGGGAACAAGGATCACCTATACAAACAATTTTATAAACTCAATCTAAGCAGTATCATTTTGGCGACAATTCTGTTATCCGTAACATTGACGCTTATCTTACCATTTGTCGCAATATATACAATAAACGTACCAGACGTACCATACATCAATCCTTTCATGGCAATAGCATTGGTCGCAATCACTTTCATAAGTTTCCTGCATATCCCATCAGGCATTGTTATGTATGCGGCCGGTCACTTCCGTGCCGGAAGAAACATCTCGCTTGTAACAATAGCAACCATCATCATCTTAGGGTTTATCGGAGTAATCTTCTTTGACATCTACGGGTTACTTGTGGCAATGTTGGTCAGCACACTACTACTCGCATTATGCGAGGCAATCTATACCCACAGGAAAATGTTCCCGGGCAAAATATGGCGGTTATGCATTTTGGCCCTGGTGAACATTCTTACATTTGCACTACTGTGCGTTGGTTGGTATTTTACTGGTATTGACGTATACATCACCTCAATCCCGGCGTTTATCCTCTGGGGCGGAATCGTATTTACAAGTAATGCAATTATTATAAGTCTCGTCAACTTCATCTGTTTCAGGCATGCAATGAAAGACCTGGCTTTGCAATTCCTAAACGTTTTAAAAAGGAAAAAACGCCCAGCACCTAAACAAGTTGAAACCACCGAACAGGATAATTTGGAGCTGCTGAGCGGACTTGAACCGCCGACCTCGTCCTTACCAAGGACGTGCTCCACCGACTGAGCTACAGCAGCATGATTTGGTATTCTAGCAAATCGTTTCCAACTTTGCAAGTCAAAAAAAGTGCCCGATGGACGCTTTCTTTTTAAGTTTATCTTGATTTGCCGTTTTCCGCTTCCCAAGCTGCACGTTCGGCGTCTTGTTGTGCTTGATGACGGTCTTTCCCTTTTTGGACAAGTCCTTTTTCCCCTTCGACAATCTGCGAAGTTGTAAGTCTGCGCTCTTGTGCTTGTTCCAAACTCTTATCCACAAACTCTGTCTTTGGTTGTGCATTTTGCTCCACAGTTTGGTCTTTTGATGGACCCATCACGTGCGAACTCCACAAAACCAACGCAGCCAACAAAGTAGCACCAACGGCAATACCAACCTTTTGCTTGACTCCCTTGCTTTTTTGCATTTTCTCTTCTCTGATAGTATTAAACTGGCCTTCAACCGATTTAACAATATCAAGCCCACGCTCAATGGTAAAAGCACCTCTTGCAACGCCTTCCTTGAAATAAGCAAAAACTTTCTCTTTCAACTCGGCAGCCGATTCAAAAACACCTTTCTTGATGGTTTTTTCCATACGAGTGGGTTTTGTGAAACCGTCTTCCCGCAGTGTCGCCTCTTCGTATTGATTTACAAGCCTTTGAAGTCCAAGAACCGAATAGTCCGCTTCTTTCACCTTAACAGGTTCCACAGGTTTGCTCATCCTATAATCATTCCTAGCCATATTTTTCCTCCTAAATTTTATTTAGTGGTGGGTGTTATAGGACTCGAACCTATGACCACCAGCGTGTCGAGCTGATACTCTACCAACTGAGCTAAACACCCAAATTTCATTCAGGTGTTTGGACTTCGTCAAAAACACCCGACTTGTCATTATAGCACAATATTTCGCATTTTGCAAGAGTTTTCCCTTGACGCAATCAAACATATAAAATATAGTGTCAGTATGGAAAAACAAATATTGAAGGGTGCGGTAATGGTCGCACAATCGGGCGGACCAACCTCCGTCATCAACGCAAGTACTTACGGAGTTGTCAAAGCGGCACTTGCCAACAAAAATGTCACTCGTGTGCTGTGGGCGGCAAACGGTGTGGAGGGCATCCTTGAAGACCGAATCTTCGACATGAACGCCGAAGACCCAAAGGAACTTGAACTTTTGAAACAAACACCGGCAGCCGCATTCGGAAGTTGCCGCAAAAAAATCAAAGAGGAAGCCGACCTTGTCAAAATCGTCGAACAATTCAAAAAGTACAACGTGCGATATTTCTTTTATAACGGCGGAAATGACAGCATGGACACCTGCCAAAAAATTCACGATTACGTTGCCAAAATCGGCTATGACATGCGTGTTATGGGCGTGCCGAAAACAATCGACAACGACCTTGCCGCAACCGACCACACACCGGGTTACGGCTCTGCTGCAAAATACGTTGCCACAACCTGCATGGAGCTTTCAAAAGAAGCAGGTGTATACGGCAACGCTCCAATCATCGTCGTGGAAGTCATGGGACGCAACGCAGGTTGGCTTACCGCCGCCGCTGCCCTTGCAAATACTTCCGGCTTTGGACCCGACCTTATCTATTTGCCCGAAGTTGCATTCGACATGGAAAAGTTCTTCGTGGACGTCGCCGCTTTAAACGAAAAAAAGAAAGGCCAAGTCCTAATCGTTGTCTCGGAAGGCATCATGGACAAAGACGGCAAATACATAACCGAATACACCGCCGCAGCTGGCAAAGATTCATTCGGTCACACACAACTTGGTGGGCTTGCGTCCTTCCTTGCCGCCCAACTTAAAAGCCGTCTGAAAGTCCGTGTCAAAGGTATCGAATTCAACCTCCTACAACGTTGCGCCGCCCACATCGCCTCCAAGACCGACGTTGACGAAGCCTTCGCCGTGGGCAAAGCAACCTTCGAAGCCGCCGCAAAAGGCGAGAGTGGCAAAATGATAACATACCAATGCACACGCAACCCGTACAAATGCACCTACGTCGCCGTCCCCCTGTCCGACGTCGCCAACCACGAAAAGAAAGTCCCCCTCGATTGGATTAACAAAGAAGGCAACAACGTCACCCAAAAATTCATCGACTACGCCCTACCCCTCATCCAAGGCGAACCCAACATCGTCCGAGAAAACGGCCTTCCACGATATGCGAAACTTAAAAGGAAAAAGATATGAAAATAATTTTGAACAAGCAAACAAAAATGGCGGAACTGACAAAAAAAGATGGAACAATCATTTCAACTTATTCATACAAAAATATGATTAAAGGTGGCGACAAGTACGCAAGCGAAGAAGATTTTGAAAAAGATATAAACGAGTTCAATGCCTATCTTGCAGACAAGGACGAGTTTGACGACATTCGTGGTTTGAGTAAACATCAAATCAACTTTTCAACATTAAGAAAGTAATAATGAATACGATATTTTATGAAATATATGAATTGGAAAGCGGACTGCCAATCTATGTGGGCTTGACTACACGCACATTAGGGCAACGGTTTAGCGAACACATTAAAACAAAAGAATTGTACACCGATTTGCATGGCATAAAAGAGATTTGTCGAATTACACATAACGACATAAAGAGTTTGGACGATTTCCGTGACGAATATAATCGTGCGGTGGAAATGGAAATAAAGCTGATTGGCGATTATCAAGGCAAATATAATTTATTGAATATTTCAAGCGGTGGCGAATGGGGCGCTTCGATTTTGTATCGGCTTCGCAAAGAAAACTTTTTTGAGAGGCATGGGAGTTATAGTGGGTTTAAGGAGTATTGCGACGAGATACGACGCTTTGATGTGTGGATTGGCAATTGGGTGCAAGGCAGAAGTGCAAGCCCATTGAATATTTGGTTGAAAAGTTGGGTGTTTAATACAACAAAAAATACTTTCGACGTTTGGTTGCAACATTGGATTGTGCACCGAATAACAACCCCATTGGATATTTGGTTGAAAAATTGGGTATTTAACAAACCAGCAAATCCATTGAACATTTGGTTGAATAATTGGGTGCAGAAAAGAAGTGCCAATCCATTAGATGTTTGGATGAGAAATTGGGTATTCAACATAAAGAAAAGTCAATTAGACACTTGGTTGAAAAGTTGGGTAGCCCTAAGAACAATAAGTCCATTAGATATATGGTTGAAACATTGGATTGAAGTTAGAACAAGAAATAAATTGGACACTTGGTTGAAAAATTGGGTAAACCACAGAACCACACATGAATTAGATGTTTGGTTAAAAAACTGGGTGCTTAACAAAAAAGTTGGCTAGATGTCTGAGAATGAAAATGGCGGGAAATTTCATACCTGTTTTTTGTTGTGAGAGTTGCGTTAAGCCGTAACAGGTGCTATCATTCGATATGATAGTTAAGAAAGAACAAGACTATGTCGTAGGGTTTTTCTTTTATGAGGCAACACAAATGCTTCACAAAAGGACACTTACTAAAATGAAGGTTGCACAAGCGATGAAAAATGAAGAAGGTGAAACTGCTGCCGCACACCTAATGATTCCAGTTGCTGTCAATGCTGCATTTGCGTGTGAGTTATTCATCAAATCATTCCTTACAGTACAAGAAGATAATCACAGGAAACACAAGTTAGAAACATTCTTCAACAAACTTGAAGCGACTGCGAAAAACGCCATTATCAAAATTACAATAGAACAAATGAAAGATGAGGTTGATGGAATTGAGTTTTACAAGAAATTGAAGAACATAAGTAATACATATAAATCTATGCGCTATCCAACCAATTGGAACTCGGATGACGAAGCACTGCAACTTGACTTTTTAGTCGCATTCATGGAAGCGCTATACATTTACGGACGACCAAGCATAACTGAGATAGCTAAAAGCAAGCAATAAAAAGACACCCTAAAATATCTCTTACAGGAATAACCCACCCCACTTTATGTCATAATCAAGTATGATTTCAAAAATTTATGTTAACATGCGGTATTGACAAATCGCAAAAAAGTGGTATAATTCGTTTGACATTTTTCTTGCAGATTGCACATAATAATGTACGGAGAGGTCCTGCCTTAGTGGACACCGAGAAAATAAAGGGAGAGGTCCTGCCGCAGTGGACACCGAGAAAGGCGACTTGTAAAAGTCGCTTTTCCATTGACACCGCTTGTCGTTTATCATAGAATACTTCTATGCAAATTGTTTATATTGACAGTGATTATACTGATTATTTACGTGAATTCGACAGCCGTGTGTCCTACAACGTGAATAAAACCTACCAAAGACCTTACATCGGTGTATTATTAAGTATTGACGTAAAAAAATATTTTGCTCCCCTTACATCTACAAGGAAAGGTAAAAAACTGCGTGACAAACCAATACCTGAAAACATAACTTTCTTACCGATAGACAATTGCCGTTATGGTGGAATAAATTTCAACAACATGATACCTGTTATCGATGGAGTGTATTGGGCAGCAGAAATGGATATCACACCGGACGACACCAAGCATCAACGCAATAGGAAAATCATGTTGCAAAACCAAATAAGGTTTATCCGTAAAAATGACGAGCCTATTATAATGAAAGCAAAGTTTTTATACAACTTGACGATTGCAGATAAACTATACCCAAACCAAAAACCACTTGTCTGCGACTTCAAAAAGCTGGAAGAAGTAGCGCTAGCATATGTTAAGCCAAAGAAATAATAATTACTCTTCCTCGCCTTCTTCTTTCTCAACATTCCAGTAATTCTCTTTAATCGTCTGCATCGTGCGTGCAATCGCAAGGGCATTCTTCGGCACGTCTTTTGTAATTGTACTTCCGGCGGCAACATAAGCATCATCCGCCAAATTCAACGGCGCAACAAGGTTACTGTTACTTCCAACAAACACCCTATCACCAAGCGTGCATTTGCTTTTGACTTTGCCGTTATAATTCGCAAACACAACCCCACACCCAATGTTGCAATTCTTTCCAAGGGTCGCATCCCCGACATACGACATGTGCGCAACCTTCGTGCCATCACCAAGCACACTCTTTTTCAACTCCACGAAATTCGAAATACGGCAATTCTTTCCGACCTTGTTCCCCTCACGCAAATTCGCATACGGACCAATAGTCGTACCATCCCCCACAACACTTGCCATTACCCGGCTGCTTTTAATAACACAGCCCTCCCCGATATTGCTGTCCGTGATTTTGCTTCCCATCGTAATCCGTGCGTTCTTGCCAATCACAGTCTCGCCACGAATATACACATTCGGTTCGATAATAACACCACGTTCAATTGTAACTTCGGCGTCGATATATGCGGTGTTCGGGTCGGCAATTTGCACGCCCTCCGCAAGGTGTTTCAAGTTTATCCTATGCCGTGCCACTGTATTAATAATCGCAAGTTGTGCAAAACTGTACGCTACGATAAAATCCTCAGGTGGCAAGTTCGGAATCTCCTCCGGCATAACCGTTTCCGCAGTCTTTATATACTCGGTATCGAAAATCCAACCTCGTGGCATCTTGGCGGCATTATGCCCAAACGACCGCACAAAAGTCACCGCCTGTTCAAAAGTGCCCGCCGTGATAAGTGGTGTATCCGCATAAAGAACGCAGGTATATTTATGGTCCGTGGCGTTCTCCCGCACCAACGAAGCAATGTCGTCACTCTTGGCAACAGGCACCTGTTTATAAGGAAGATTTCCAATCGCAGAAATCGTGTGGTCCAAAATGCTCCGCCCGCAAACCTGAATTTCAAGCGGTTTATCTTTTCCAAATGCAGGAAGCTGCGGCAACAACACCAACACGAATACATCATTCATGTCCACCTTTACATCAACCGCTTTTTCCTCTACCTCTGTCTCCATTTCCATCATGTACTTACTCCTTTTTCCTATCCTGCTGGATTGCCACGTCGCTTACGGCTCCTCGCAATGACCACTACGTGGTCACCTCCACACTTATATTTGCCTCTATACCATGCGCAAGTTTGCACTTTATTTTATATGCCCCAATTGCTTTAATCGGTTCACCAAGTTGAATGTACTTTTTATCAATCCCAAGTTGCGCCGCAATCTCGCCAGCAGTCACCGAGCCGAACAGTTTACCGTTCTCGCCAACCTTTGCCTTTATAACAACCGCCTTTGACTCCAACTTCGTCGCAAGCTCACGTGTCGCCTTGATATCTTCTTGCTTGTGAAAACTCTCACTCTCTTGCCTTGCTTTCACTTGGTTTTGGATACTCGCATCCACCGCCGTGCCAATCTTGTTCTTTATAATATAATTACGCCCATAGCCGTCATTGACGTTGATAATCTCGCCCTTTTTTCCTTTGCCCGGCAAATCTTTTAACAGATAGACTTGCATATTTCCTTGCTCCTTCACAAACAATATACCAAACAAAAAAGGAGTTTGTCAAATGGAGATAAGATGTAGAAAGTGCAACTGCGTACACAACACAGGAAGTTCCTGCCGTGCCCGTGCCGTGAAAATATGCAAAGACACCGCCGAGTGTAAAACTTTTAAACACGACGCCGAGAAAGAAAACATCATCATCAAAAATGGCAATCTGTTTGGTGCTTCCAAAAACCTATCCAAAAAGAACACCCTAAACGTGCCACTTGTGTGCAGCGCCACCGAATGCCTCTTTAACAAAAAAGAAAACTGTATCGCAAACGGAATTCTTGTCGAAGAAAACCGGGCCTGTTGCGCCACTTTTACACACTCGTAAATCGTTTGCCAAGAAAAAAAATCAATGCTATCTTTCGGTATGAGAAATTTGGGGAACACAAATCGAATAGTAATCAAGGTCGGCACAAGCGTGCTGACAAATCCGGACAGCACGATTAACGA
>Ga0123356_10004900_pt1 | contig 13754 bp, 11 predicted proteins | sample TergutEmb28metaG_2_FD_92546 | JGI IMG/M metagenome (GOLD analysis project Ga0123356, IMG submission 92546) | Embiratermes neotenicus P3 segment gut microbial communities from Petit-Saut dam, French Guiana - Emb289 P3 | ecosystem: Host-associated > Arthropoda: Insects > Digestive system > Gut ...
CTTCCATCATCCCTGAAGCTGAGATGATAATACAGGGTCGGTTGTAGGTATTGAGCCACTTTGAATCGGAAATCGTTCTCACATAGTGCAGGTTTTCAAAACCGAAGGGGTCAGGATTTGAAATGATGAACTGTTGCATCTCCTCATTAAACCGCTCAGCATGCAATCTGAAAATGCCGGTAGCAGAAACGGCTAACGGGCTATCTACAAAAATGTCAATGCTCGGCAAATTCCCCTCCTTTTTCAAACGGTGTAGGGCATAAACAATCTCTTGGGTTCTTCCAATGGCAAACGAAGGGATGATGAGTTTTCCTTTTCTTTTGGCACAGGCATCTAAAACCACCAGCATAAGCTCTTTTTCAGCATCTTCAATGGATTCATGCAAGCGGTTTCCATACGTGGATTCGCACATGATGTAATCGGCTTGGGGGAGCACGCAGGGATCGGGCAAAATGCGCTTGTTATAACGCCCAACATCGCCGGTATAAAGCAGGGTTTTGGTTTCATCTTTTTCAACAAACGAAATGTAAATAGAGGCGCCGCCAAGAATATGACCGGAATCGTAAAACTCGAAAGAAAAAGTAGGAGTAAGCGTAAAGCTCAGATTATAAGGTATGCTGATGAAATGCCCCATACAGGCGGCTGCATCTTGCATGGTATAAAGCGGTTCCACCGGAGGCAGTTTTTGCAGTGCACGCTTTTTATTGAACTGTTTGGTATCTGTTTCCTGAATTTTACCGGAATCGGGAAGCATGATAGCGCACAAATCACGAGTTGCCGGAGTACAAAAAATCTTCCCTTTAAAACCGTTTTTATAGATGTAAGGAATTAACCCTGAGTGATCAATATGGGCATGCGAGAGCAGAATAAAATCAATCAGATGTGGCTCAAAGCCCAAATCTTTGTTCATGGCGTCGGTTTCCAATCCCTTGCCCTGATACATTCCGCAGTCAATTAATATTTTCTTGTTTTCTAAGGTGGTTAATAAAAATTTACTTCCTGTTACCTCGTTTCCGGATGCGCCGATACATTGTAATTTCATAAATATATAAAGTTTTAAGTTCAAAGTTCAAAGTTAATCATTAACCATTAATCATTATTCATTAACCATTATCCTCTACCAATCCTTCTCCTCCAAATAAAAGAAATCATTTACTGGTTTGCCAAAAATTACCGACATTTTCAGGGCGGTAATTGCAGATGGAGCATATTTTTCCAATTCTATGGCATTGATGGTTTGGCGCGTTACACCAATCTTATCTGCCAACTCTTGCTGCGAAATTCTTAAAATCGCACGCTCTACTCTGAGGTTATTCTTCATCTTTAGTAACTTTTTTTAAACGTGATAATTCAAAATGAAACTTCCCAATAAATAATAGTAATACTAAAAAGATTTGAAGGCTTAAAAAATGCAAATAAGGCAATCCGTAAACTAATAAAATCCCAATAATCAGAATGATGAAATTTACTAATACTGCCCAAATGAGCGATTGCTCCCGAATTTTTACAATCATTTCATCTTCTACTTTCTCTTTAGAAAATGCAATCATCAAAAGCCCAATGATGAGGATGATGGGAAGAATGGTGGCTTTAAAATCAGTGTTTGCCATGGTAAACCAAACACTTTCTCCAGTATTAAAAGTGGTTTGAATATCCATTTGCTCTCCTTCGCCTTGTTCCACTGTGCAGGAAAGATTTACTTCAACACGTTCAGAAGTTACTGAAACGCCTTTATAGGCAACTATTCCAAAAGTTTTGAAGTCAAAATTCAAATAAGGTGCCTTACATAAGTTTAAAATAAGGATTAGAAAAAAAGGAATGGCAATAGCATACCCAATTTTCTTAAAGTAGTTTGGAAATAAATAGGATTTTTTCATAATAATTTTTTATTTTTGATAAATTAACGCAGCAAAAATACAATTATTTTTTATATAATGTAAAATATATTTGTCAAAATTTGTTGTTGCTTTTGCTAATTCAGAAATTATTATATTTTTGCCACGCAAAAATAAGCGGTTAAATAACTAATTCTTGTATGTAGAGGGTTGTTTAGCCGTTTTCTATTGCAGTTATGCAGTATTGTATTTTTTGCCGGCTTCCTTTTAGAACTCCCACGGTAAGTTTTATTTTTCCAAACTCTTTTTTATCATAATTCATTAAAATCATTTCGGAAAAACGTTTTTGATTTTGGTTGTCAGGTTTTGGACTTACACGTTTTTCTACCTTTGCTTTTTCCAAAATTTCAGTCAAATAAGTTACTGCCAATGTTGATTTATATGACAATGCAGCAATCAATGAGGTTTCTTGCAATGACAAAAAACGAACGGAAATAAAATCTCGCAAATCATTGTTGTAGATATGTTTTGTTGGGTTAGATGCATTCCACATCGCGTAAAAATCCTTTATGATTTTTTTACGGATTTTCATTTCTTCTCTTGTTTGTCCCTGTGGAATTTCGGGTAGTGGATTCATAGATCTGTTCTTTAAAAGTGTTGCGCAAAAATAGTGTTTTTTGCTTTGGATTTTTCAAATGCAGGAAGAAAATGTTTGTAGAATTTTCAAGGGTAGCTAAAGAAAAACTGTCCTTTTGGGAGGGACTTGTCAATACCTTCTCTGTCAAGCCCCGACAACCGTACCGGAGCGTAGTGCGTGGGCTAAGCGACCACCACTACTCTTTCAGCACCTTTCCTATACGCTCAGTATCTCACATTTCTGATTTTAACCCAAAAAACCTCCATTTTTAATGTGCCTGAAATTTCTATTTCATCATCATTTTCCAATCGCGCCCACATTGTAATTACATATTCATTGGTTTCAAAATCTTTGCTCCATTGAATTTGACCTTGTGCTAGTGGGTACTCGTTACCATTTATGTACCATTTTAAATTATTCGGTGTTGCGTTAAAGGCTTCTATTTCTGCTCGGAAAGTTACATTTTTTGCGCAAAAAGTAGTATCGTATAGATAATGAACATTGTTTGCATAAAACGCCGTATTTACTTCACAACTCTTTATCTTCAGAATACCTGTTTTAGAAATAGTGTCGTTGTTTTCAAAACATACCCACATCCTTATTTCATACTCTCCAACGGTAAAAATTTTGTTCCATTCCCATTGATTATGTGGTAAATTTTCCTTTACGCCGTTAATGTACCACTTTATGCTGTCTGCATCTACACCCACATTTTCTATTTCTGCTCGAAAATTAACAATACTTGCACAAAATGCTGTATCTGTTAAATCTTGAAAGTGAATATCATTGGCATAAAACATTGCATCTAACTCGCGCATGGCAGAGCCCGCAAGATAGTAATATGATCTATTGAATCCGCTGCCATAGCCAAAAACAATAAGACCTGCCTGATTGGTAAAGGTATATGAAGCAGTGTCATTATCTAAAAGCATGGTATAGAACGACATCTTTGCCGAGTCATTATCTATCCAACTGCCACCGATAAGACTTGATGGCGAAGCGCCACCTATAGAAACCATGGTATTGTTTTTTTCGTCTTTGGGTGCACACACTAAGGCATAATGATTGGTTATTGAACTAATAGATATAAAAGGAGCTATTAGCGTTTTTGTGACAGCCTGCTCAATTGTCGGTATCCAGCATTGGGTAGGATAAGGGAACATGTTTGGTAGAAAGGAGCAAACTCCTATAGATTTGTTTGTTTTAATATAGCAACCGGTATCGGATATTGTCAACTCTACAAACTGACCTGCATACAGATTCTCAAGAGTGGGTTGACCTCCTGTACCGTTTATGATTGTGCCTCCTGTTTGAATAATATTAGTATTGTCTTGCGATACAACAATGCGTATCCTATCATTTAAAAACTGTGTAGAAGGTACAAAAAAACTGCTTCCCCATGTTTTTACAGGAGCCAATTGTTGCATTAAATGGCTAACATTTCCTGCTGGACCTGGAATCATAGCACCAATGTTAAGTGCAAAAAAAGCCACCTGGTTATCGGAAGTTATATGTGCGCCTGTCATCTCAGCATTATCAAATCTGTAATACACTTTTCCCGAATCAAGAGTGGCTACATGGTCTGTATTGTGATATACATTTGTATTATTTTTTGTAGCCACTACTGCATAATTATCATAATAGGGACCATAAGATATTTGATAGTATTCTGTACTCAATGCTGTTATCGGCAAAATATTGGTGGCATCATGTGAGGGATTTGTATAATTGAGTGCATAAACCGATACCGGCTCACTACTTTCAATATATATACTTTTGGAAGTGAATACATCCGTAAAGATATTATATACCGCCTGTTTTTGAGTGTTGTCCAAAGAATATGTCCATACCTCGTAAGCGCCCATATTATGAGTAATAAAACTATTCAAATTTGTAAAATGAATAGTTATTGAAGTTGGTTTCTCTCCGCTTACAATGCGAATTTGCAAGTCAACTTGCGTATAATTATTCTGGGTGTTATCTCCAAATGTCAACCAAAATTCTTTTCCGGTAGTATTTTGTGCTTGAGACTGAAAAATAGTCAAATCTAAAAGTAACAACGGTATCAAAAAATAGAAAACTCTTTTGAATAACATGACACGAACAATAATATATTAGGATTGTATGAGTTCTATTTTACAAACTTAAATGCTTTACCGTTTTCTAATCGTAAAATATACAGTCCTTTACTGAGTTGTGCGGTAGAAATGTAAGGAGTTGTAGTACCTGTTTGTATTAATTGACCGGTTACGGAATAAATCTGATAATGTGTGTTTACCGGAATATCTTTTACGATAATACGGTCGTGAAAAGTAGTGATTTCATTTTCATTTTCAACCGACATAGCAAATTCAGGCGCAGGCTCTTCTCCCTTGAAAGGAAAACAATGGTCGTAAATGGGCAAATAAGCGTAGTCCCAGCCAAAAATATCAGGATGTCGTTCAGAGGGTATATATTCTTCTAAATAAAATGGAGACCAAGGCAATTCATTAATTATATAAAGCGAATTCGTATTGTGATGGTCACAATCATCAGCAAGGGTTAGAGGAGTACCGAACAGTGCACACATTTGAGAATTGTTTTGATAAAATCCACCCGTAAATTCATTTCCCTGTTGATTACCTTTTATTTTATAATGCCTGAAATCCTCACTATCAGACCCAAAATAAAAATTATTTCTCAAAATACTCGTAGAGGATAACCCACCAACATAGCCATGCCAGGCTATTCGCCGCAAAGCAAGCCTCTCTTCAATGTAACCAACCACAGAAATACGAGGATTAACAACATCATTTATTTCAAACATACCAATATCTTGAATGTTATAGGCAGTATACGGCGTAACTGAAAAATAAAATCTATAAGCGCTTATCACAAAGGAAGAAACAGGAAAAGTAACAGGATTCATTGTTAAGCTACCTTGATAAGAGGAAGATAAAACTATTCTATTGTATTCCGTATAATAATCACATACGACACTAAGAGAAGCAGGTTCTGAATTTTGCTCCCATGCATAATTATCAGTTGTGAAAGAGTACGGATCTAACACAGTGAATCCTACCTGAGTGCATTCGGGATTTCTTCCGGAAACAACGAAATGAGGTTCATGTGTCATGCCATATTTAGCAATAATTTTGTGATATTCCCATCTTTGCTCTTCCCTTGTGGTAAGTAAATTCATAATATTCAAGTTCGAACGATTAATTGAAGCAATTACTCCGCGATCACCTCTTTTGCCGCATACAAAATAACCTAATGCAGCAGGAGTAGTAACAAGATATTCTCCCCAAATGGAGTAAAAGATTTCGGCTTCGGGATATTCGTTATACTCCATCGTAGTTAAATTACCGTCTATTACCGCAACAAAAGCGTGAGAGTAAGTAGCAGTTTCGCGTGAACCACATAATACGTAGGTGTTAGTGCTTGTAATATAATGAAAATCCCGAACATTAATATTAAAATCTTCATTAAGACCTAATGAAATAGGAAAACTGGTAAAAAAGAAAGTGGGTAAAGGGTCAGTTGATACAATCACAATAGTGTTTCTACCTGTACCGCCACCAAAAAAAGTTGTGTACATGGATGCGGCTGATACAGGTTTTCCTTCCTTATTTAGTGCAACTGTATAATTTAATAGATTTTGCGGATAACCAGTAGTATTTATTCCGCGTATCACATAACCCGCATTAGCGGTAAATAGAATGCTCATAATAAGAGCAAAAAATAATAAAAACTTTTTCATAAAATTGATTTTCGGTTAATCATTAAAATAATGTGCGAAAATAGTTTTTTTATCAAATAAATTACACTATATCTTTCAAGGGTTATTTTTTTGTCCACAGAAGAATTTTGCACGCGATATTCGCACAACGTTGTTATCTGCGAACCATATAATACTCATACATAGTCTCAAATGTTCGTGTCAGCACATTGGCAATCTCCTGCGCACCTTTGGCAGTGAAGTGCACATAATCGTTTCCCGCCCAGCCCTTCTTCACCCAGGCACGCATGGAGTTGGCGCCGCCCATCACTTGATACATGTTCCAAAAGGCTGCACCCGCCAGGGGAATCTCCTCGCTGAGCCTTTCCACTAAATATGGAAGGTGTTTGTAGGTTTTTAATTCCCCGTCAACAATAGAAAGCATATCGGCAGGACCAATAAACAAAATGGGAATATTGGGCGCAACACGCTGTAAATACTTGATTTGAGAAACGATATTGGACACATACAGGTCCACGCTTTTTTCTCCAAACAAACCGGGCACTACATTACCGCCATATTGCAAAATAAACATCCCTACATTCAACATCTGAAAAGTTAATTGCATCAAGGAATCCTGCATGGAGGAAAAATGCAGTCCGTTGGCGCCGCGCATGGCAATATTGTCCACAGCCACCCCAAACCCGTCGTCAATGAGTACGCCATAAATATTCGCATTGCCCTTCATTGCAATGGAAAACGACCGGGTGGAAAAATGCGACGGAAATTCAAGGAAGTGGATACCCATAGAATCGGTTTGCAAATGGTGTTTCGTATCATTGATGTTGTCGGAAAACTCAGCAGAAAAATTACCATCCAAATTATTAAATAGCAGCGAAATATTAGAGTAATTATCTCTTCTGTCTATTGCACCTTTTCTATTGGGCGTACTTGCTGTGAATGTGTTCGTTCCATTAATCCGAAACATTTTTGCCAAAGGACCATAATCCTCTTCTTTGTTTCTGCGCACCTCCCCCCAAAGCGAAAAAATAGAGCAATCGCCCGAATAACTTTGGTTTAAAGCCCCTGTTGGGATGGATTGGTGAAACGGTACCATGCCAGGACCGCCACCCCCAAACTTTTGCTGAAAAAATTGACGGATATTAGCACTGAATCTGTCTAACTCAATTTGCGAATCGCCATAATACAAAACTCTTACAATTTTTTGCTGCGCCCTTGCCAGTTCCGCTTTTTCAAAAAAAGTATCGAAATAGGAAAGATCGCCATCCGGTAACTCAAATGTGGACTCCATCATTTCAAACACAGCTGCTATATATTTTATCGTATCTGATCTTTCTGTTTTCATAGTGCCAATATCAACAGTATCAACGTTTTTTATATACTTGCTAATCTCCCAGCGTTTTAGAATCTCTTCGGGGTCTTCATCGTAAGTTGATCCGTGCGTTAATATTTCAGACAAATCAGAAAAGCGCAAAGTTTTCTTAAACAGTGCAATACCGTCGGAAGGAAATAAAAAGGATATAATCGCTAAACAAGCGATTATGATGAGGATAAAAAGCAGGATTTTTTGAGCTTTCATTTTTCTATATCCGTTTTAAAAGCAGCGCCATTTTTATAAGCGCCCGAGCTGATTAGTTTTCTATCGGTAGCATCTGTTCTCCAAATTACAAATATCTCTTTTTCATTATTATTGATGATGAAACCTCCCTCGCATTGCCAGGTATTTACATCAACTTCGGTTGCATTTGTGATAAAATATCGTTGGCAATCTTCAGTATCATGTTTAATGGTTACGGGATTTGGAATTAAATCGTTATAAAAGAATGTTTTCATATCCTTAACAATCATAAAATAGGTATCATTTTGTTTACCTTTGGTTTCCCACAAATTATGCGTTTGGGTATCAACGGTAACTAATTTTTCGCGGTAGCCCAACCTGATCAGTTCATCGTGTATTCTCCCGGAGCCATATATTTTTGAAAAAAAAACAGGCGCAAACTTTTTAACTATTTTTTGCATGGGATAATCATAACCGTAAGGCACAAGCGGATCGCCCTTGGCATGGTAAGAGAGTACGGAAATATTGTTGTTATTCAATATATTAAGATCATCTACCGCACCCCAAAGGTTGGCAACAGATTTTATTTGAAAAGTAATATCATTATGAATTCCTACCGATTCAATATTTCCTAAATCTTTATGTAAAAGCGATTTGTGTGAACTTTCGGGGCGATTCGTATTCTGCATAAAAGCGAGGTTTAGCGCGGTGATCCCTCCTGCACTGGATCCTCCCACAAAGATACAACTCGTATCTATCTTATATTTATGAGCATTTGTGATTAAAAAACGCACCGCTGCAGATGCATCTTGCACCGCCATGTAACCGGATCGCTCAATAGACACCTTCGTAGGCTGAAATCCAAGCCTGTAATTGATGGATGCCGTAGTGTAACCCAACGATGCAAAATACTTACAGGCTTCCACAATGGCATTACTCGACTTGTCGCCCACATAAAATGCGCCTCCGTGCATAAGCATCAACAAAGGGCGCTCTGTTTTACCTGCATTTTGAGGAACATAAATATCCATTTTTAAATTCAACTTTCTCTTCTTAATAGTGGATACTACCCCTCCCAGCAATGCTTTGCCTATTTGGTCTTCGGTGCTAAAATTAGAATCCCAGTATCCTTCTGCCTGTGCATAAACCACATCGCTATATATATGTGTAGCGAAAAGAGAATCTAAATACCGTTGCGGAAATTCTGTTATAACCGGAGGCTCATAAACAGTAAAGCTATTTGAAAATGAAATTTTCTTGCCATTTAATAAAGCATTCACTTTTCGTTTTTTATAAACCACCCGAAACTGTTGCGGTTTTGTAAACTCGCTGTTGTCAATTAAATAGGCAGTAGATTTTAGGGTTGTGGGGTGGACGGTGCGCGGTGAATGGAACGCGGTATGAAGAACGTCTTTTGAACTTTGAACTTTAAACTTTAAACTTTGAACCTCAATAATCGTGTCAATAAGAATAATATAGGGTTTATGATCAATTTGTGTGGTATAATAATATTTTTGTTTTAAAGAAGGAATTTCATATCTTGTGGTGCAACTGTACAGCACAAGTGCAACACACAAAAACCATAAGAATTTGATATTTTGCATAATTTCCGAAAGTTTATATCCTTTGCTTGCTAAAAAACGTATCAATTTCGGATAAGTTGTTTGCGACAATTCGTTGCTTCTTTTCCATTTCTCGATATTCTTGTGCAACTGCTCGTTCCAATCTGTTTCATCTATTTCATTTAAAGCGTTTTTGATTAGGGATTCGGCAATGCCTTTTTGTTGCAAATGAAAACGTATTTTGGCATATCCCCAGCCTTTGGCTTGTAATTTACTTTTTACAAAACCGGAAGCAAATCGTTCATCATTCAAAAAATCCTCTTCAATTAATTGGTTAACAATCGCTTCAATTTCTTCCTCAAGAAGTGGGTACCCTTTTAATTTTGTGCGAACTTCGGTAATGGAACGGTCTTGATAGGCGCAAAATTTTCTGATTTTAGTTGGAGAGAACATTGCGAAGGGTGTCAAGTGTTTTACAAATATCGGCAAACACTTCTTCCACAGATTGCATACCATTTATTTTAATGAGTTTATTTTGAGCGCTATAATATGCAATAAGTGGTTTGGTTTGGTTTTCATAATTTACGATGCGTTGCCTGATCACTTCGGGTGTATCATCAGCACGATTGAGCAGGACAGCTCTTATTGAGAGCCTGTCAACGATCTCTTTTTCATCCACTTCGATATAAATTGCCATCTTAACGGGGATAATATGAGGATAGCCGATCCCCTCCATCATTTTGGCTTGCGAAATAGTACGGGGCACACCATCTAAAAGAAAACCGCTTGCATTTTTCGAAGAGATGCAAAATTTGTAGAGCATGTCTAAAGTCAATTCATCGGGGCAAAGATCCCCATGCTCAATCAGGCGTTTTGCACGCATTCCAATATCAGAACCGGAAGTCATCTCTTTTCGGTAAAGATCGCCGGTTGAGGCGTGTTCAAAGCCATAACGTTGCTCTAACAGATCGGCTTGCGTGCCTTTTCCTGATCCCGGAGCGCCCAATAATACAATGTTTAATAAATCTCGTGTTATCATTCTTAAAATTTTAGAGACAGTCCTATTCCATCATGAGTTGAATTCAAATATAGCGCTGATTGCGCATTGAGATCCAATAATTTGCCTGCTTTATAAATTTGATTCCAGCCTCTGATAATAAAAAAGAGGCTGGCAGCGGCAGTAACTCCTCCAGTTATATAACAGGCTGTTTTTCCTGCATCTGAGTCCATCCAAAAAACAGCCATAAGAATAGCGCCGGTACCCACAATTGCCAATCCTGCGCCTAAATAAGTGTTGCGTGCCGCTTTACGCAGATAGGCGCCGGCAGTATTCTGATTGTTAAACATATCGGCGGTTACTGCATCCAAACCTTGAAATTTATATACCTCATAGGGCGTCATCTCCCGTACACAACGTTTTATATCTTCAACCAACGACTTCTTTATTGTAGTGATGGCAAAGCCGTTGTCAATAACCACAGATTCTGCATCTTCACTGAGTAGCCTACAATAAAGCGTGTCTTTTTTTATATTGCTATCTTCCAGATTTAGGATGATATAGTCAATACAATTTTGGGAGAAAGAATGTAAAGTAATGAATAATAAAACGATGATTGAGAGATATTTCATAATAATATAAGTTGATTTTTTTCTGAATTAATATTTAGGCTGCAAAAATATAAATAAGAATCTACTCCTGTAGTTTTGCTCCAAAAGCCAGGTCTCCCGCATCTCCCAGTCCGGGAACAATGTAGGATTGTACTGTAAGTTCCTGATCTATAGCTCCTACCCACACAGTAGTTTTTGATTGCGGGAAATGTTTTTGAACATACTCTATGCCATCCACAGAGGCAATGACGGAAACAATATGGATATGTTTGGGTGCGCCCATTGTTGCTAACGCTTTGTAAGCCAATACCATTGATTTTCCTGTAGCCAACATGGGATCTATAATAACCAATATTCTGTTTTTGAGCGTTGGCGATGACATATAGTCAATTTGAATTTCAAAATTGCCCTCTTCATCATGTTTTCTGTATGCAGAGATAAAGGCGTTTTCCGCATTGTCGAAATAGTTGAGCAGCCCCTGATGCAGTGGCAAACCTGCACGTAAAATGGTAGCCAGCACAGGTTGCGGCATAAGGATATTCATCTCTACTTCGCCTAAGGGTGTAATGATGTTGCTTTTTGAGTAAGGCATTGTTTTACTGATTTCGTAGGCAAAGATCTCACCGATACGCTCCATATTTTTTCTGAAACGCATGGGATCATTTTGAGTATCAATATTTCTGACTTCAGAAATAAATTGATTGAGCAGGGAATTTTCTATTCCGAGATTATTAATTTTTATCATGGTAAAATAATTTGTAAATAGCTGATCTCATATTATTCATCTCTTAGTGCATCAATGGCTTTAATTCGTAAAGCATTCCTTGCCGGAATGATACCGGCAATTAGCCCCGATAAAATCAGGATAATTATTCCTCCTATTGCCATAGCGAATGAGATAGTGGGATTGGAAAACATACTTTCGGAAGATTGGGTAGCCTGTTCGGTAAGTACCAAAATCAAAATGCCGAAAAACATACCAAGAAATCCTGCGATAAAAGTAAGCAATAAACTTTCCATCATAATTTGTCGCGTAATCACTTTAGGTTTAGCGCCGAGCGCACGTTTAATACCAATTTCGTTGGTTCGCTCTTTCACCGTTACCAGCATAATATTGCTAATACCCACAATGCCGGCAAACAGCGTGCCCATGCCTACTATCCAAATCAGGGCGGCGATGCCGATAAACAGGTAGTTAAACATTAAGAACATATCTTGAATGTTCATGGTCATCACTGCATTGTTATCCAAAGGAGAAATAAGATGTTTAGCGCGTAACAGATCTCTCACTTTATCTTCAATTGATTTAATCTTAACATTGTCGGGCACTGCTATCGCAATAATATCTACAATGTTGCCTCTTCCTCCAAGTTGTTGCACCGTTGACGAGGGAACATACACAGTAGTGCCGGGGTCGCCTCCAAAATTAATATTTCCGCGAGGTTTTACCACTCCTATTATGGTGAAATAGACAGCGCCCACCTTTATCATTTGTCCAATGGCTTCCTCATTGGTGGCAAAAAGTTGGTCTGTTGCTTCATTTCCCACAACGCACACTTTTCTGCATTCAGCTATATCTAAAAAACTAATTCCTCTTCCGACAGAGATATCTTGCTTGTCAATTTCATAAAACAAATGATCAATCCCTTGAACAAATACATCGCTTGATTTATCATTTTTAGTTGCCTTAAAATAGCCAAACCAAACGATTCCCGTAATGGTTTCTATCTTGGGAATTTGCTTCTGTATCAGTGTAATATCATCTTGTGTCATATTCCACCAGCGACCGGCGTTAAAGCCTTTGTATTCCACTGTAGTATTTCGCGCAAAAACAAACATGGAGTTGGTAGCCACATTGCTTACTTTTTCTTTCATGCCATTTTCAAAACCCTGTCCAATGCCAAGCATTCCAATAAACATGAACATTCCCCAAAACACACCAAAAGCCGTAAGAAAACTACGTGCCTTATTGCGTGATATGGTTTGCCATATTTCGTGAAGTTTATCTATATCGAACATGGTTTTGTGTTTTTACTCCTTTGATTTTTTTAAGTGGCAAAAGTAGCATATTTTCAATTCTCAATTAAATAATGCCCTCCAAAAAACTCCTTAACTACAATCCGTATCATTGAATACGCCGGAACGGCAAAAATCATTCCCAAGACACCGCTTACATATCCTGCCAGTAAAATTACGATGAATATTTCAACAGGATGCACCTGAATGCTTTTTCCAAAGATAACAGGAGATAAAACAAACGTGTCAATGCCTTTAATTACGGCAAAAATGATCGCCATTTTCCAAAAGATTATGGTGAACATCTCGGCGGAGGGTTCCGTGGGTAGCAATGAAGTAATAGAAATGGCTAAGCCTAACCCCATGGCAATAAAAGGACCGATGTAGGGAATAATATTAAAAATTCCTGCCAAAATTCCTATTAACAAAGCATTGGGAACTTTAAAAAAGTAGCAGGCTATTCCAATAGCCGCACCCACAATAATATTGTCTATCATCACTCCAGAGAAATAGCGCACCACCTGAATGCGTGATTGTGCCAAAATTCTGTCATAATTTTCTCTGAATGAAATGGGAATGGCGCGGCGTACCATTTTAAAAAATATCTCTTTGTCTTTTAATGCAAAAAAAGAAAGAAAGACAACGGAAAACACTAAAATAAGCAATGCGGCTGCAAAAGAGAAAATATTACCCGCCATTTTCGAAATGCTGATTGTGCCTATAAATGATTTCATTTGTGTTAAAAGAATATCGCTGATATGCTCACTCTCTTTTAAAAAACCATATTTATACATAAGTCTGTCGGCTTGCTGAACCC
>Ga0123356_10004901_pt1 | contig 13746 bp, 10 predicted proteins | sample TergutEmb28metaG_2_FD_92546 | JGI IMG/M metagenome (GOLD analysis project Ga0123356, IMG submission 92546) | Embiratermes neotenicus P3 segment gut microbial communities from Petit-Saut dam, French Guiana - Emb289 P3 | ecosystem: Host-associated > Arthropoda: Insects > Digestive system > Gut ...
GCTGTTCTCGGTGAAGATGGCGGTATATGTCACGTTCTGATAGACGCCACCGTTCTTCTGCGGTGCCACTGTCCGCTCACTCAGGTCGGTTGCATCCGTGGGAAGCGATGTCGTCCAGTGTGAGAAGGTATAGCCGGGGGCAGCAGTCGCTGTTGAACCCAGTGCCGTACCGGTAGCAGGAGCAACACTCTCGTTGGCGCGTGAGACGCTGCCGCCTGTCTCGGCGACATAGTAGATGGTGACGTTGGCGTTTTGGGTGAAGGTGGCCGTATAGGTCACTTCCTCGTAGATGCCGCCGTTCTTCAGCGGGAGCACTGTCGCACCAGTCAGGATGGTCACATCAGGATCAAGTGTTGTCGTCCAGCCTGTGAAGGTATAGCCAGGGGCAGCAGTCGCTGTCGAACCCAGTGCCGTACCGGTAGCAGGAGCAACACTCTCGTTGGCGCGTGAGACGCTGCCGCCTGTCTCGGCGACATAGTAGATGGTGACGTTGGCGTTTTCAACCCACTGGGCTTGTAGTGTGATGGACATGGTCTCATCGTCAATTGCTAGATCGCCGTATGAGTCAGCAACTGTAACGCCAGGCTTGCTACCACCAACAGAGACTTTCCACCCAACAAAGGTATAACCATCTCTGGTCGGTGAGGCAGGAAGAAGATTTGTTTGTGTCCAACTGACGTTTTCGAGTGGATTAATCGAATCCGGGGTTCCGCCAGCTGTGTCGTAGTAGACAGTGTAGTTGGATTTCTCTGTCCACTGAGCTTGTAGTGTGATTGACATCGTTGCGTCGTTATTAGCGAGATCGCTATAGGTGTCAGTTGCAACCACACCAGTCTTGTTTCCACCGCTGACGACGTTCCAGCCTGCAAAGGTATATCCGTCTCTGGTTGGTTCAGCTGGAAGAAGGTCTGCTTGTGTCCAACTGACATTGGTCAAATCAGCAATTGCAGGCAGACCACCATTTGTATCATATTTAACTGTATAGTTGCTGTTCTCTTCAAACACAGCGTAGATAGTTACAGAGGTTATTCTGTCGTCATTGTCTGCCAGATCTGCGTAAGTTGTTTCAGCGGTCACATCTGTTCCACCTGAGCGAGCGGTTTCCCACCTGACAAAGGTGTAGCCAGTTTTTACCGGATTCGATTCTGGCAATAGATTGCTTTGTGCCCATTTCACACTTTGAAGTGAATCTATCGGAGTTCCGCCATCAGTGTCGTAATTTACTGTGTAGCTACGCTCAGCCCACTGGGCTATATATCTAACGCCCTGGGTTACATTTGGTAGACGGGTGCCAAGAGGCCAGAAGCGTCCATTGCTGTCTAACCAACCTGTAAAGAAATACCCGAGCGATCTAGGTGTTGTGTAGTTTGCTGGAAGATAGGCATTCGGATCAGCGCCAATCTCTAAAGAATGTACTACCAATTCAAAACTACCCCATGCGCCTGGATCAAAGGTTACTCTGACTTTCTTAAATTCCACCCCGAGAAACTTATTGCCTGAAAAATTAACCAGTAGTTCGTAACCACCGCTGTTGAGCGGGTAGTTATACTCTGTCCCGTTCCCTAAATCGATACCTGTAACCGCATAGAGTATTCGTCCGCCTGGGTCTTTGACGATAATGAACCAAGTTCCTTTACCATTCTCAGTTGTTCGACCGACGATAAAACTATTCTCACCATCGTAGAAAGTTTGGGTACTTCCTGCAGAAGATCCTCCATAGTTGACCCACTGCGCTGTCAGGGTAATATGGCCAACCTGGTCTACAGGTACTCCATAATAAATAGTTGAACCGCCATTGATGGTCCAGCCGATGAACTCCTGATTCTCGCGAGTTGGAGAGCTGGGAAAGAACGGGGTGTCCTCAATGGTATAGGTGGATTGATTAATTGGTGCAAGTACTCCGCCGTTTGCATTGTAATCGATCGTGTAGACAATCGCCGTGAATTGCGCTGTCACTTCAAGGTCATCGTAAACTTCTGTAAAGCTTTCGTCCCACCCAGAAAAAGTGTAACCTTCTCTTGATGGAGCAGCAGGCGCAACAGCCGAGCCACCATCTTCCACGATATACTCGCCAAGCCAAACACCATTCCAATTCCAGAAGGTAACAGTATGCGAAGAATCGCCTAATGCCAGTGGCATGATACCAGCGGGCTCAGCTTCTTCCCAAACTGCGTACAGGGTGGTGTCAGCTTCGATGATGAATGAAACCAGAGCAGCTTCGTCCTCGGATGTCCCCAGGAAGAAGTCAGGCTCAGCCGCATCAGTTGTCAAAGCCCATCCAATGAACTTGTAACCGAAACGCAGTGGTTCCGGCTCGAACAATACTGAAACAACTTCGCCGGCTTCATACTTGGATTGATCAGATATCAGGCAGTAGCTCTCGGCAGCGTTATATGTCACTGTCAAGCCTTCTTCTAGTTCATCTGGTTCAAATCCTACGAAGCCTATCAGTTCGCCAGCTGTCACCACGAACTCCACTGCCTCTTCAACCCCATCTATATCTAGATAAAGGTCGTCTGCATCATCTAGGTCAGTGCTGGACTCTTCAGTTGCATCTTCATTTGAAGTTACTACGACTTCATCAGCGATTTCGTCATCGTTCGCAAACGCAGAAAAAGTCGGAAGAGTTCCGAGTATCATTAATGATGCCAGTGTTATTGATAGCATTTTGGCAAACAGATTACCGAGCTGAATCTTTGCACGCCGATAATCTGCATTACTGCTCTCTGCCATGACATAACCCCCTTTTTTGGCGCTACATGTGACTCCTACACATGCAGCTCATCCTCACAACGCGGGAAATAATATCACGCAGCTTAGTAAGAAAAGAATACTTGAGCACCAATATTCTATATTCGACACGCACAGAATGTGTTGTGCTTATTGGGCATTATGTTCTTTTTTGCGCATCAACCTCAGATATTTTTGAATTATGAAGAACCATATTATTGGGAGAAATCATTGCGAAACAGCAATCAAAGCACATCATCAATCAATTGTTACACTATAGACACACCTGCTTTTATCAGCACATTTAGCAATAATTAGCCGAATCTATTCTGTATTTCAAGGCTGATTCATTTATGCTACTGAATCTACAACATCTTCTGTATCATTACAATAATGAATACGTTTCTAGTACCATTTAGAATCAGCCATTTATCAAGAAGCTGAAGAAAGCTAATGCTGCCAAAGTGTAAAAATGTATACTCACTTAGTACCATATAATATGCGTAGAGATTACACTGGTTTATAGACTATCACTAGCTTTATCGCACCCTATTTTGACAAGAATTCAGCCAGAAGCTTGTACCCAGGATCGACTTTTCGACCGGTTTTTGCGGCTTCGAACTCTGTCAGGCGTACACCACTGTTCGGATCGATACCTGGGCCTGCCATAACAAAGGGAACAGGGTCAGCAGTGTGGCGCTTACTTAGAACAGGGGTCGGGTGATCAGGCAACGCTAGAATGCGCAGAGGGGTTTTATCCCCATAAGTTCTTAAACGGGATATTACTTCTCGGTCGATGGCTTCGACTGCCAGGCGCTTTCCTTCGATATTGCCATCGTGGCCTTCGGCATCAGGTGCTTCAATGTGAACGAAGACGATATCGTGCTGCTCCAGCATCGTCAGTGCACCCTCGCCCTGGGCGGCAAAGTCGTTATCAGGACCGTCGGATACGCCCGGGAAATCGTAGCGATCGATTCCTGTCAGAGCGGCAATACCCACCAGCAGATCAACACCGGAGTTAAGGGCGGCTTGCGATCCGTAGATATCAGCAAAGGCAGGCATGTCTTTCGGTCGCTCACCTGGCCAGAAGCACATCAAGCCAGTAGCTGTCAGCTTACCAGCTGCTGCTAACTTCGCATTCGCAGCTGATGAGGCAAGAATTGTATTTGCTCGCATCATGTAGTCGGCGATGAACTCTGCCTCTGGTCCTTTGGGTGGATAGTCAGCAACAGCCAGGTCGGTGATATTGTGCGCTTGGGCGAGCTCGGTCTGCATCAGACCTGGTCGTCCCTTAACCACCAGGTACAGGCGAAATCCTGTGCCCTTGTAGAGGGTGCATGTGTCATCGTCGAGCTGAGCCTTCAGCTCATCTGCAAGTTCACTGCTATCTGCACTGCTGATATTGCCGCAGGAATAGCTGACCATGATGCCGTCTGGTGAGACATGGCAGAGGTTGGCGCGTAGGGCTACCTCGTTCTCAGCCAGCTCGATACCAAGAGCCGAGAGCTCAAGTGCGCCTCGTCCGATCGGATAGTCAAGTGGATCGAATCCGACAATAGAGGTGCAGGCAGTGTTTGAGGATGGTTCTACACCCGGAGGGACGTTATATGCCAGCCCCACCTGCCCGGCTTTTGCCAGCGCGTCCAAGTGAGGTGTGTAAGCCAGCTCCAGGGTAGTGCGATTACCGTAGTGCGGAAGTGGCTCGCCTGAGGCTCCATCAAGTATGACAATAACATGCTTCATTAGCAGACCTTTCATTAGTTTCTGGTTGGTAGGAGGAAACCTGCGTGATGCATTCGCTGGTGCAGATGCTTACTCGTCAGCCGCATCTGAATCTGATTCTTGTTGAGCCAAAGCCAAAGCAAAACAGCAGTCAGACAGCCTGTTGATCAGCGGAATCACCAGTGAGTCCTCCTCAAGATCATCTGCGATTGCAACCAGCTCACGTTCTGCCCGTCTCACGATAGTGCGTGCAACATGCAGGGCTGCTACCTCGACCTTTCCTCCTGGCAAAATAAACTCTCTTGATCCAACCGCCATTCGGGTCTTGGCCTCCTCGGTTAATTGCTCAACAAGAGCCAGATGCTCAGGCTTGACCCTGGATTCATCAGTCACGTTGTTAGAAGGTGACAGTGCAACCTCATTCAGCACCAAAGCCAAGCCTTCTTGCAATGCATGGAGTGCTCTGGTCTCAAGTTCATTGCCAAACTGCTCGTTGATTGCCAGTACTAAACCAAGCCAGGATGACAGTTCGTCAAGAGTGCCCAGCGCGTTCATATGAGGATGATTCTTGCTTACACGACCAACCTTGAACAAATCGGTTTGGCCTTGGTCGCCTCTCTTCGTTGTAATCTTCGAAATTGCCATAATGCCTCCATATTGCAGGTGTGTCTATAGTATTGCCAAACGAGGTTTTATCCACAGATTGGTTATGATCGTTTCGAGCCTAATAGCAATACAGGCCCACCGAGTCCTCAGCAGGCCTGTAAGCAATTATACTCAATTGTTTAGGATCAGTAGTTCTGTGCCCACTCTTCGAAATAAGCCTTGGCGTGGTTGCAGACCGGGCAGACATCTGGGGCTTCGTCGCCGACGTAGATGTGGCCGCAGTTGGTGCAGATCCAGACGTTGACCAGCTCGCGCTTAAACACTTGGCCCTTTTCGACGCGCTCGATCAGAATCTGGTAGCGCTCTTCGTGTGCTTTCTCAATGGCTGCAACACCGTCGAACAGGGATGCGATGGTGTCGAATCCTTCTTCGCGGGCGGTTGCGGCGAACTCTTTGTACATTTCTGTCCACTCGAAGTTCTCGCCAGCCGCAGCGGCTTTCAGGTTATCGATGGTCTTGGGAACCTGTCCCCTGGCATTACCCTCGTTCTCAAGCGCCTTGAACCAGAGCTTGGCGTGCTCGCGCTCGTTGCGTGAGGTCTCGGCGAAGATGCATGCGATTTGCTCGAAGCCTTCCTTGCGTGCTTGACTCTCGAAGTATGAGTATTTGTTCGTGGCTTGGGATTCACCGGCAAAGGCAGCCTCGAGGTTGGCCTTTGTCTTGGAGTTTGCGAAATCTGTCATAGAAATCTCCTTCTTGCTTGTGGGGCCTGCGAAATCATATCTGGGGGGCTTGGCCCCACGACCCTCCATGATGTCGTTGAATACATAATAGACGAAGCAGCAGATTTCTTGTTGCGAGCTGCTGCAAAAAGCAGTGTCAGAAGGTGACTGTTGCACTGTTGTTACTTTATGTGTCCTTTTTGGTAGCATTTGAGGGGTGAGACGTGGTTTGGTAGAATTCTCTGAAGCTATTCTGAAAAGAAACGAGATAAAGTTGATTAATATAACCAGTTCAGACTCCCGCGACGAGGGGGCAGCGGCGGGCGGAGCGGAGGCAGCGACCGGAGCGGCGGCGGCCGGAGCGGCGGCGGCGGCCGGAGCGACAGCGGCCGGAGCGACAGCGGCGGGCGGAGCGACAGCGGCCGGAGCGGCGGCGGCGGCCGGAGCGGCGGCGGCCGGAGCGACCCCCACCAGAGCGGAAGCCCAACCAGACCACCCCACTCAGCTTAACTTTGCAACTATCGATTACGACCGCGAAGAGCGCTGCGGGTTTCCCGAAGTCATCTTCGGGCTTGGTAAGACGCCCACACAGATCGCCTCGATTATGGCAGCCTTAATCGAGCAGAGCGACGTTGTGCTATGCACTCGAGCTACTGCTGATGCAGCAGCTGCAACCATAGCTATACTGCCCGATGCAACCTATATCGAATCGTGCCAGATTCTCTATATCGACCGGCGAGATGGCGACCTGCGCATTCAGGGAAGCATCGCCACTGACGTGCTTCAAGCACCTGGTGGCAGCGGCAACGTCTTGGTCTGCTGCGCTGGCACCTCCGACCTCAATGTCACCGAAGAAGCCGCGATTACCGCGCGCATCATGGGTTCGCGCGTCACGATGATCACCGATATCGGCATCGCTGGAGTGCACCGCACCTTAAGTCACACTGAAACCCTGCGCACTGCTACCGTGATAGTCGTGGTTGCTGGCATGGAGGGAGCCCTTCCCTCTCTGGTCGCCGGCCTTGTCGATGTTCCTGTCATCGCCGTGCCCACCTCGGTCGGCTATGGAGCCAACTTCGGTGGACTTGCAGCCCTGCTTGGCATGCTGAACTCCTGTGCCAACGGAGTCAGCGTGGTCAATATCGACAATGGATTCGGTGCCGGCGTCATAGCCCATCGCATCAATGCACCTGCCTGGCTTACTGCAACACAGCCTTAAGTTGCGTAGGCTCGCAGTGATACCCGGCCAAAGACTGGAAAGCCTATGACATCCTTACATCCGCCTGCTCATCCTGCTGATACCTCAGCGAGTAGAACATTCTTCCGAGCACCTCGCCACATCTCGAGCCTGCCTGCAGACCAACCAGTCGCGCAGGCAAGCCAGCCGTCGACAAGCCAGGTTCCTGCGCAAGCTGCCGGTCTTCCGCCCACCACCCAATTCCTCCCGCAAGCTGCCGGTCTTCCGCCCGCTTCCCAGTCCCCTGACCGAATACTGCACTTTGACTTTGCAACAGGTGCATCTGGGGATAAGTTCTTGGGCGCTTTGCTTGAAGTCTGCGAGGCTTTAGGTCTGGCAAGGCTTGATAACCTTCAGGCTGTTGCTACCGCGCTGGTAGAAGGGGCGGTCATTGAGCGCAGCAGGGTTGTGCAGGGAGAAATCGCTGCCACGTCCATCAAGGTAAGCGAGCGACGTGCTCCGCACCGGCAGTGGTCAGGCATTCGCAGGATGATCGAAGATGCAGCAGCACAAGGTGTCCTCAGTGCCTCTGCGACAGCACTGGCAATCTCTACCTTTGAGTCAATCGCCATCGCCGAAGCTGAAGTGCACAACGAGCCGATTGAGCTTGTGCACTTCCACGAGGTCGGCGCGGCTGACTCGATAATCGATATCGTTTGCAGCTGCTACCTGTTCGACCTACTTGCTCCGAGTGCGGTTTATGCATCTCCTCTGGTACTTGGCTTTGGCACTTTCAAAGCAGCGCATGGCTTGATGAGCGTTCCCGCTCCAGCCACAGCGCTCCTGATTAAAGGGTTATCTGTAACAGCTGGTCCACACGAAGGCGAGATGACCACACCCACCGGTGCGGCACTCGCTGCTGCCTTTGTCACCCATTGGCAACCCTTTGTTGCTTTGCGTCCAATTGCCATCGGGTATGGGGCAGGAACACGAACGGTTACCGGTGCATCGAACACCGTACGTCTACTGGTTGGCGAGACTGCCGGACAGCCAATCACTTCTACCCAACAAGCCTTCACCCTTGAGAATGTCACGCTAATCGAAGCCAACATCGACCACCGCACGCCGGAAGCCTTGGCATTTGCTGCCGAAGAGCTATTGGCAGCTGGCGCACTGGATGTCTGGCAAGAGCCGATTACCATGAAAAAAGGTCGCATGGCATGCAAGCTTGCATTGCTTTGCCAGCCAAACCGAAGCGGAGAGTTCGCGCAGCTTTTCTTGGCGCTGACCGGTAGTTTGGGGCTGCGGATGCGCACTGTTGAACGCGTCGTGCTTCCCCGTCAGGAGCTGGTGCTTGACACTCAATGGGGGCCTGTTCGCTTTAAACAGGGACGCTTTTTTGAATACGAATTACCCGATATGCAAGATCGCAGCACAAAGGATGCGCCTGCTTCACCGCTCAACAATACCCGATGGATTCGCCCCGAACATGACGATGTAGCCCGCCTTGCTCGCGAGCACGACCTTGACTACCAAAGCCTCTACGATCAGTTGATGCTGTTGGTTGATGGCGTGTAACTGTAGGCTTACCGCTCACTGCCAAGGACGAGGAATCAGGGACATCAGGTAGTTGTTAGCCTTTCTGGGTCTGCCAAAGATACACACGAAGTGAGCTCCGTCGAACATCGTAATGCCCAATGCATTCCTGTTCAGCAGCATATAGCTTTCTTTACCAGCGCTGGCAATTGCGCCAACCTGTATCCGGAATAACTCCTGACGCACTTTGCCCTTTTTAGTTGCGTTTGTCTGAATAGCGCGATTTATGCTATACGCCAGAATTGAAGCCATCCCGCCAAATAATCCCCCACCTACAGCACCACCAGGAAACCATAGATAAATGGTACTAATGACAACTATTATGCAGATGAAAACTATCGACAAAATCGCCGAAAGAATCATATGCGATGACTTATAAATCACAATCTCAGCCGGAGTGATCACAGCCCACCCATTAATCCGCGTCTTATCTGGTAATACAAGAACGATACTGTCTTCCATGCTGCCTCTCCTCTCACCCCAAAGGACACGGCTACTTCGCGGAATCGCTCAGCTGTGTCAGCACAAACTCGACAGACGGACGCGGCCTACCGAAAAGGCAGACCAGATGTGTTCCGTCTTTCATCGTCAAGCCTAGTGCATTCTGGTTCATTTGAAAGCGTTCGATTTCTGCGCCTGTTATGGCTCCGAACTGAATCTTAAACAGTAGCTCGGTAAACCTGCCCTTTTTAAAGGCATTCTTGTTTAGGATTCTGGTAAATGAACTTCCGAAAGCCCCAGCAAGCCCCCCGATAATCACAGCTCCCAATATCCCCCCTGGAATAAGCCCATACATGGTGCCAAAGGCTACTGCGAGAAAAATCACCAGTAGTGTAATAAACAGCGACAAGAAATTTTGCTGCGTCTTATACACTAAGATCTCTTTCTCGTCGATCACAGCCCAGCCAGCCACCCGCTTACTATCAGGTAGCACAATAATGATACTGTCTTCCATATGGCTTCTCCTCCCGCTAGCCTAGCCTCTCAATCAGCAGGTCATTAATCATTTTGGGATTACCTTGCCCCTTCATCTCGCGCATTACTTGCCCGACAAAGAACCCAAGTAGACCGGTCTTGCCAGCCTGATACTCTGCTACCTTATCAGCATTCTCGGTCAGTACCTTGGCGACAACAACCTCAATAGCACCGCTATCAGAAATCTGCTGCATGCCGCGCTCAGCGACAATCGCAGCCGGTGACTTTCCGCTCTGAGCCATTTCCGCAAACAATTCCTTGACCTGTCTGGACGAAATCGTCTCACCCAGCGACAGCATAACTAACTCAGCAATATCCGCAGAACTGAATGCCGCTTCATCTAGAGAAACCCCCGATTGGCGCATCCAGGCACTGACATCATTCAACAGTAAATTGGCAATTGCTCGGGCGATTTCATATCTGGATAAACCCTCGTCTGCGCCTTCGCCAGCGGTAGCTGCTAGTACAGCGGCATCGAAGAACGCAGCCAATTCAGGATCTACCGCCAGAGTTGTTGCATCTTCAAAAGGCAGCGCGAACGTATTCAGATATCTCTTTATTTTGGCATCGGGAAGCTCTGGCAGGCGGGCGCGGATAGATTCGATGAACTCGTCGTCCAGATGGAAGGGCGGCAGGTCTGGATCGGGAAAGTAGCGGTAATCATCAGCGGTTTCTTTGGAGCGCATCGCAATGGTGCGTTGGGTGGCAGGCTCCCAGTGGCGGGTCTCCTGGCGTACCGTTCCACCGCTTTCAAGCAGCTCCGCCTGGCGACAGATTTCATAGGCTAGCCCATCGTGCAGATTACGAAAACTATTCATATTTTTCAGCTCGGTTTTAGTGCCAAGTTTAGTGTCGCCACGGCGGCGGATGCTGATGTTGCCATCGCAACGGAGCGATCCTTCTTCCATGTTGACGTTGGAGATGCCGAGAGCCAGGAAGATCTGGCGGAGCTTCTGGAGAAACAGTCTGGCTTCTTCAGGCGTGCGTAGGTCTGGTTCGGTGACCAGCTCGATCAGCGGTGCTCCGCAGCGATTGTAGTCGACCAGAGAGTATGTCGAGTTTGTGATGCGACCGTCGGTACCGCCGACATGAACCAGCTTGCCGGCGTCTTCCTCCATGTGAATACGAGTGATGCCGATGCGGGTGCGATAGCTGGAGCTGGGGGCTGTGGGGGCTGCGCCAGCTGCGTCGCCTGCTGCCTCACCATCCGAATCACCAAGCATCTCCACGCTGCTCAGGTCGACACGTTGGTTGGCCGCCTTTCCGGTGACCTCCAGCTCAAGCTCGCCCTTCATGCAGAATGCTACCGGTCCTTGCGTGATTTGGTAGTTCTTGGTCATATCAGGATAAAAGTAATGTTTGCGATAAAACATGGTATCGGGCATGATCTGGCAGTTCGTAGCCAAGCCAGCCATGATAATACTTTCGATAGCTGCCTTATTCGGCATTGGTAAAGAGCCAGGTAAACCCAGGCAAATCGGGCAGACCTGGGAGTTAGGTTCTTTGCCATATTCAAAAGTGCATGAGCAGAACATCTTGGTATTTAAGCTGGTCAGCTCGGTGTGTACCTCTAGTCCGATAACTGCTTCCCAGTCTTGCAGAACCTCTTCAAGTTGTTTCATGCCACACCTCCTTCGATATTGTCAGTAGCCTCATCCTCTTCGCACGTGCAGTCCTCGCACTTCTCATGCTCTGCGCCCTCTGCACTCGTAGCGTGCGCAGTGTGTGCAGCCCCACCAGCTAGCGATACGCCGACTGCCGCGCCGGCAGCGCCTCTGATGGTCTCTTCGATGGCAGCGAATCTGCCGATTCCTGCAGTGGCAGTGGCTCGCACTGGCATATCAACAGGAGCCAGCCGAGCAATTGAATAGGTGCTCTCCAGAGCAGCCGCAACCCTAAAGATATTCTGGTCAACCAGCTGCGGACCCAGTATCTGCACGCTGACCGGCAGCCCCGTATCGCGGCCAAGACCAACCGGCAGGCTCATTCCACCGTTACCCGCGATATTGGCTGGAACTGTAAAGATATCCGACAGATACATACTTACCGGATCAGTAACCTCGCCGAACTTGAACGCCGCCCGTGGACTGGTCGGTGTAACCAGTGCATCGCAAAGCTCGAACGCCTGTCGGAAATCCGATGAAATCAGAGTGCGGATCTGCTGAGCCGGAATGTAGTACTGGTCATAGGTTCCAGCCGACAGCAAATAGCAACCTAACATAATCCGCCGAATCACCTCAGGGCCAAAACCGCGCGCTCTGCTCAACTCATAGAACTCGTTCAGATTTGCAGCATCGGTCTCAGAATATCCATAACGCACCGCGTCAAACTTGCTCAGATTCGAGAAAGCCTCAGCCGGACCGATCACATAGTATGCAGCCATGGCTGCGCGAGCATGTGGTAGTTCTATGGGGATAAGATCCGCGCCCATCTGCTCGAGGCGCTGCATGGCATCCTCAATGGCAAAGAGCATCTCAGGCTGCAGGCCATCCATCTCAAGATAGGCAGGAACGTAGCCGATGCGCATCCCATCGACTCCCGCTTGCAGGTAGTCACTCATCTTGGCAGTCGGTTTCTGCGACATTGTGTCAGCCGGATCAAAGGTAGCGATGACATCGGCAACTGCAGCCACGTCAGCCACGCTACGTCCGAGTGAACCTGCCTGATCAAGCGAAGAACCGAAGCCCACCACGCCATGTCGCGACACCATGCCGTAGCTGGGCTTATAGCCAACCACACCACAGAAGCTGGCTGGTTGGCGTATCGATCCACCGGTATCGCTGCCAAGGGCAACAGTTGCCAACCCTGCTGCTACAGCAGCTGCTGACCCTCCAGATGAGCCACCGGGAACACGCGATAAATCCCACGGGTTGTAAGTCGGTCCGAAAGCCGATGTCTCTGTGGAAGAGCCAAACGCGAACTCATCCATATTTAACTTACCAAGCACCAGCGCACCGGCATCGATGACATTCTGAACGCAGGTCGCGGTGTATGGCGAAACGTAATCTTCAAGCATCCTGGACGCGCAGGTGGTGTTGGTTCCAGCCAGGTTCATGTTGTCTTTGAAGGCGACGGGGACACCCACCAGCGGGCCAAGCTCGTCCGGGATAGTACCGACGGGCGCGTGGTGCAGCGCCATGTCGATTTTGCGAGCGGTCAGCAGAGCCATGTCGTCAGTTGCCTCGATGAAGGCTCCGATCTCACCGTCGATGGCAACGATGCGCTCAATGGCAGCTTCGGTTATCTCGTAGGCAGTGAAGTCGCGGGCTGCCAGTCCAGCGCGGATGTCGGCGATGGAGAAGGTTGGGTAGACGTGCGTGAGGTTGCTCATTGCTCCTCCTCACCGGTTAGTATGGTTGGCACCTTGTACTGGCCGTTCTCGTGCGATGCCGCATTTGCAAGCGCATCCTCGACGGACATGCTGGGGATTATAGTGTCCTCGCGCATGATGTTTGTGAAGGTTGCCAAGGGGTGATAAGTAGGTTCAACATCGGTCAGATCAAACTCGCTGAGTACCTCACTGGCTGTAATAATCTGGTTCAGGTCGGCAGTCAGTTGAGTCACCTCGTCATCGCTAAGTGCGATGCGGGTTTCAAAGGCAATTTGCCGCACCTGTTTCTCAGTTAGAGACATGCTTTCTCCTTTACGATTCTTAACTGCCCTATTATAGCGATATCTCGTTGGGGCGTATTCACGAAGGTGCAGGTATCGGGAGTGTCGCGGGGCACTGCGGTGAGGCGCGGGAGGACGCGGTGCGGTAGGGTGCGGGAGCGTCGCGGGGCACTGCGGTGAGGTGCGGTAGGACGCGGGAGCGTCGCGGGGCACTGCGGTAGGGTGCGGGAGGACGCGGTGCGGTAGGGTGCGACAAGACACCTGCAGCCGTCGCTCACCGCAAGTAGCCACCGGCTGAGACCACTACCTGTTGCCGCCCTAACCTCCAACCTCTCCGTATACACCCGTATACACCATTCAACAGCCCCCGCGTCAAAAAATCCGAGTTAGTGGCAGAGATTGACGATTGTGGGGGTTTTAGCGTAATCGGTAACTCCCAGAGTACTCGATAGTTTTATGAACAAGGCTCTGACCTGCGCATTTCGTAACCGTCAAAACGTAGACACGTTGAAGCCGGTTATTTGATGTCTTACTGTGTTACTGACAGTTAATATGCTGTCGGAACCTTGACATGATCTGGCAGCGTATCACTCCATGGCATGATAC
>Ga0123356_10004902_pt1 | contig 13740 bp, 13 predicted proteins | sample TergutEmb28metaG_2_FD_92546 | JGI IMG/M metagenome (GOLD analysis project Ga0123356, IMG submission 92546) | Embiratermes neotenicus P3 segment gut microbial communities from Petit-Saut dam, French Guiana - Emb289 P3 | ecosystem: Host-associated > Arthropoda: Insects > Digestive system > Gut ...
GGGAAGCCTCCCACCACCTGCCGCACCTGCGGAGGTCATGGGCAAGTCCGGTATCAACAGGGCTTCTTCTCGATCGCCCGCACCTGTCCGGCCTGCCAGGGAGCAGGCAGCGTCATCAGCGATCCCTGCCCCAAGTGCAGAGGCGAAGGCCGCGTGGTCCAGCAAAAAACCATTGACGCCAAGATTCCTCCCGGCGTCGAAGATGGCACCCGGGTGCGGTTCACGGGGGTCGGCGAAGCCGGGGCGCACGGCGGCCCGGCCGGCGATTTATACGTCGTCCTTCATCTGAAGGATCACCCGTTTTTCGAGCGCCAGGGGAACGATCTCTATTGCGCGGTCCCAATTTCAGTGACGCAGGCCGCGCTGGGCGCTGAAATTCAAGTCGCAACTCTCGAAGGGGAACAGACCCTCCGAATCCCAGAAGGCACGCAGTCCGGCACCACGCTCAAGATTCGGGGCAAAGGCGTCCCCGTGCTGAATGGCCGCGGCAAGGGAGACCTGTTCGTTGAAGTCCGCGTGCATACCCCGACAAAGCTCACCAAGCGGCAGCGGGAATTACTCGAGGAGCTTGAGGGCACAACCCAGGTCGACAACAAGCCCCAGAACGCCTCGATTCTCGGCAGGATGAAAGACATGTTCACCCAGGCCTAGTGGAGTCCCGGACCGGGATTCCCGGTCCCCACCGTACGGCATTGACCCTAGTGGAGTTGGCCGCCCACATGGATAAACTATGCCGAATGGGCGTTTTTGCAGATTGCTTTCGCCAATCCCGCTAGAGGATAATTTACGGGGATCTCCCCATTGCGGTCTTACCATTGAACCTACCGAATTCCATCACGCTGATCCGGATTGGCATGATCCCGCTTCTGATCTGGGTGCTTTCGACAAGCCGGCTCACCAGCGGCAATGGCGAAAAAGAGATTCTGGCCTCGGCCCTGTTCATTGCCGCCTCCATTACGGACGGCATTGATGGCTACATTGCGCGGCGCCGCGGACAGATCACCACGATGGGCATCCTGCTCGATCCCCTGGCGGATAAACTGCTGATCGCCGCCGCCTTCGTCACCCTCGTGCAGTTCAATCCGCGTCTGGTGCCGGCCTGGATCGCGGTTGTGATTATCGGGCGGGAGTTCCTCGTCAGCGGACTGCGCTCCATCGCGGCTTCAGAGGGATTCACGATTGAAGCCAGCGATCTCGGCAAGTTGAAGATGCTGGTTCAAATCGTGTCGGTGGTGGCCGTCATTCTCGATCATCGCTGGCAGGCGTGGCCGCTCGGAGGGCCATACATATTCCCGGTGCACTGGATCGCGTTCCTCGCCATCTGGTTCATGGTTGCGGTTTCCCTGATCTCGGCTGGAGACTATTTCATCGCCTTCTGGCGTCAAATCGACCGGCATGTCGTGAAGCGCCAGCGGCGCGCATTCATTCTCAGCCGGCGAAAGAAACGCAATGTCGCTGCCGTCTGAAGCGTCAAGCTCAACCCTCGCCCCAGCGGGCATACAGCCGGAATATAACCAGGAAGAACGAAAACGGTTACTGGCAGTTGCGCGCCAGTCGATCCTCGCGATCCTCGAAGAGCGCCAGGCCGCAGTGCCCGACCCATCCGCGCACCTTTCCGAGCTGCGCGGAGTATTCACGACTCTTTACTTGCACGGAAAATTGCGAGGCTGCGTAGGGTTTCCGGCGCCGATCATGCCCCTTTACCGCGCAGTCGTCGAAAGCGCCCGGGCGGCGGCATCGGAGGACCCGCGGTTTCTTCCCATTCGCAGGGAGGAGGCGCCCGATCTCCAGATCTCGCTCAGCATTCTCTCTCCGGTCGAGCCCATTCGGGCAGACAAGGTCGAAGTCGGCCGCCACGGACTCGTCATCTCGCAGCTCGGGCGGCGCGGGCTGCTTTTGCCGCAGGTGCCCGTCGAGCACGGGTGGAACTCTATGACCTTTCTCGAGCAAACCTGCCTTAAGGCAGGTCTCCCGGCAGACGCCTGGCAAGCCGGCGCGCGGATCGAGGCGTTTACCGCGGAAGTATTCAGCGAAGGGGGAGCAGAAAGCCGCCGGCGATGAACCTCAGGCGATTCTGGGCTCTTCTTCCACATACACATAAGCGCCGGCCAAGTCCGGTTTCTCGAGGTCTCGCTCGCCAAGCCTTAACCCTGTGGCAGCCAGCGGTTCATCCTGGCACTAGCCGTTCCTCACCGGTCGAGGATATGACTTAATCAGGTGCGAAGAGCGGAAAATGCGAGGCAAACTACAACCCACGAAGTGCAAGTTTTTGCCACCAGGCGTTAACTCGCTTTTTGTCTCGTTTTATCTCGGTATAATTTTTCGTCTCGGTATAATTACGATATCCAGCCCGCGTGCGGGCCGGACAAGCCTCCCTCTCCCGGGCGGGCGGCAGCAGGACTTCAAACCAGAGTCATGAAGCTCTTCCGTATCCCGGTTTTTTGCGCAGTGGGGGTTTTGTTCCTCCTTTCGAGCGGCATTCCCGTGGCCGGCGGCCAACTACGCTTGCGGGATCCCAAAAAACAGCCGATCGAAGTACGCCTGATCGCGTTGGCGGTGGCCTATCCGCGCTCCTCGTTTTTCTCGAATGACGAAGTGTTCGTGGCGGAACAGGAGCTGGGCAAGGATGAGTCGCGCTTTATCAAGCTGGTGTATGATTTTCTCCCCTACGAGGTCCCGCTTTCCGACTCCGGCCTGAAGTACTCCCTGGTGCACAAAGTCAACGCCGTGCGTGATACCAGTTGCGATGAGAACCTGTGGGAGATGCGCTCGCTCATGGAACACCGGCGCACCGCGGAGCAGACGAGCTCCAAATGGAAGTATGCCGCCCAGAGCCCGATTTCGGACCTCGATCGCCGGCAGGCCCGCCTTCGCTGCTATCGCACGTCATCCGATGACTACGAAAGCACTTTGAATCAGCCTACGAACACCGCCCCCTACTGATACACTGAAGGCAGACCTCAACCGGGGAAAATCCATGGAATTTGGCGTCCTGGTCTTTCCAGGATCAAACTGCGATCACGATGCCTACTGGGCGGTCGGACGGGTCCTGAAAAAGCCGGTGACGTTCTTGTGGCACGAGTCGCATGATCTTGAAAACTGCGACGTCATCATCGTGCCCGGGGGATTCGCTTATGGCGACTATCTTCGGACCGGCGCGATTGCAAGGTTTTCCCCGGTTATGGAATCGGTGCGCAAGTTCGCCGATGGCGGAGGGCTGGTGCTCGGGATCTGCAACGGCTTCCAGATCCTGTGCGAATCCGGCCTGCTGCCGGGCGCTCTCATGCGAAACTCAGGGTTGAAATACGTGTGTAAGCCGGTCGACGTCCGGGTGGAGAACGCGGACACTCCCTTTACCAGCGCGGCGAAACAAGGGGAAGTCCTCTCGATTCCCATCGGCCATATGGAAGGCAACTATTTTTGTGATGAGGCGACGCTCGCCGAGCTTCGCCGCGATCATCGTATTATCTTCCGCTATGCCAACCCGGCCGGCGAAATTACCCCGGAGGCAAATCCGAATGGGTCGCTCGACAATATCGCCGGAATCTCGAGCCCGGGAAGAAACGTCCTGGGAATGATGCCGCATCCGGAGCGGGCAAGCGAAGGCGTGCTCGGCTCGACCCACGGGATCAAGATTTTCGAATCCATGATCAGCGCAGGTATGCTCGCGGAAAAATGAGCTCGCCCGCGTTTTCCATTCACACAGGAGGAGGCGGCATCTCTGGATTCAGGGTGCGCATCTATCCCTGAAGCCGACCTGAGTTTTCCGAACCAGGCGGGGGTACGCGACGAGAGCACTCCGGCTGCCGTCGTGACGCTTCGTCTCCTCCGTGGTTGGAGGTCTGAAGAGCCCGAACCACCCGAGCTGCTATATTACTTGTTCTAAAACTTGAGGAGACTTGGACTCAAAACTGATGGCGACCTGCCAGCCCTGCCCGCCCAGCAATAGTTTTCTGCCTTTTACAACCAGATGTTGCCGGAGGGCAATCCCAATTTTTTTTCTTCTGTGCGGAATCGCCGGGGCGCAGTCGAAGCTCGTGCCCAGCGTGGACGTTTTCGGCGGTTACTCCCATATGGCCTTGCAAAGCAACGATCTTGGACTTGGCACCTTTACCCAGATGAATGGCTTGCAGTTCGCGATCGCCGTCCCCCAAATCGTGAAGGGCCTCGGGATAACAGCCGACGCCAGCGGCCATTGGTCGACCGGCCTCGAACAGTTCAATTACGCCATCGGCCCGCAGTATACATGGGAGTTCACCCAGTTTCGCGTAACCGCACATGCCATGTACGGGAGGGCGCAGACCCGCTTACGCGACCCGGGAAGCACGTTCCTCAACCCTTCGGCGCGGGACCGAACTCTAATTTTTGGCGGCGAACTGGATTACCCTATCGGTGAGAGGCTGAAGTTGCACGTCGGTGACCGACTGATGTGGCGCGTGCTCCAGGCTGACTTGGTGTGGACCTCCGCGTTCGGCGAAACCCAATACAATATTCGCGCTTCTACCGGGCTGGTCTACAGGTTCGGAAAGCATTGAACACAAATTTCGATCATATGGCGGGTTTGACAATCGGAATCAGGGGAGAGGCGCGGCGAAAGCGATGGCCGCGGTATGGGACCAGCCTTTCTCTCGCTCTCACCCTTTTGGCGGCTGGAATCTTACCCGGTTGTATCGGTGGCAACCCCAGGGTCCGGTTCGGATACGTTGCTACCGGGGAGGGCATCTTCGCATTTCGCGTGGACGCGGGCACGGCCTTAGCCAAGGTGGTCATCGGCTCTCCATTTGTGGCCAAGACGAACGCCAACTCTTCGACCTCCACGTCGAGCGTCGTGGCGCATCCTTCCAACCATTTTGTATACGTGGCCAACCAGGACATCAACAATATTTCGAGGTTCCGGATCAATTCGACGACCGGGGCGTTGACGGAAGTGCTTCCGCGCACCCCACTCATCGCCTCCGGGGCCACGGGCCTCTCCCCCGCGTTCATGACCATGGACAAAGAGGGAAAGTTCCTGTTCGTGTCCAACCAGATCACCAACGACGTGTGGGTATTTTCCATTGCCAGCTCGGGAGCCCTGAGCTTCGTTTCGCGCGCACTGCTCGCGGGCCCTCCGTCGGGGATCGCCCTCTCGCCTGAGGGAAATCTCTTGTATGTGCCGGTTCAGGTGGTTTCTGCCATCTATGCCTTCAGCGTGAACTCCGGTGTTCTCACGCAGGCGGGCCCTCCTTTTGCGGTGAGCGGGGGAGTCGGCATTCCAGCCGTGGACTCGAATGGCAACTTTCTCCTGGTGCCGAATCCGTCCGACAACACCATCACCGTGCTCCGCATTCAAGCCGACGGCTCCCTGGCCTTGGGCCCAGGCGCCTTTGCGACCGGAACCACGCCGGTTGCGGCGGCCATCAGCCCGACGGGAAATTTTCTGTACGTCGCCAATTCCGGCTCTTCGAACATCTCGCAATTCCTGCTGACCAGCTCGACTGGCGTTCTCACCCCGCTCACAACCGCTACCGTCCCTACGGGGACTGAGCCTTCGCAGATCGTCAACGATCCGGACGGGACATTCATTTTCGTGGTCAATCAGACAGCAAACACGGTCGCGGAATTCACGATCAATTCCGCCGGCAATTCCGCCGGTACGCTGGTTTCGACGGGTAATCAGCTGCAGCTCACCTCGGTTCCCCGCTCCTTTTCGATTACCAAGTAAAGGCGAGCAGAAATGGTCCGCTTCGGCATCGTTGGCTTCGGATTGCATGCGGCGAAACGGCTGATGCCCGGCTTCCGGCTGGCGAAAAACTGCCGTGTGACCGCGCTGGCGCGGCGCAACATCGAGCAGGCGCGAGAATCGGCCCGGCAATACGACATCCCGCTTGCGTTTCCCTCGGCCGCGGAACTGGCGGGCTCTCCCCAAGTCGATGCCGTGCTTGTAACTACGCCGAACTCACTTCATTTGCGTGACGTGCTGGCCGCGATCGACGCCGGAAAAGCCGTGCTGTGCGAAAAGCCGCTGGCCATGAATTCCGCCGAAGCGCGCGAGATGGTGGAAGCCGCGCGGCGAAAGAACGTCCTGCTCGGCGTTGCCCAGATCTTTCGTTTCGATGAGAGCGTCAACCGATTTCGCGAGCGCGTGGCCGCCGGAGATATAGGGAAGCCGCTTTTCGCGCGCTGTGAGTTTTCCTTTCTGGCCGACCCGTCGCATCCCCGAAAGTGGCTGTACGATTCGAGCGTGGCGGGAGCGGGACCCATCTTCGATATCGGGGTACACTGCGTCGATACATTGCGCTACGTGCTCGGGGACGAAGTCGAGCGGGTGACGGCCACGGCCGGTTCGGATGAACGCTCGGGAACCGTTGAATCGATGGCGGCGCTCGTGCTCGAGTTCTCACGCGGAACCATTGGAATGGTGCCGATTTCGTTTCGCGCCGACTACCGAACTCCGATGGAGATTGTCGGGGATGGCGGTGTCCTGTGGGCGGACGATGCGCTCACCGTCGAGCGTCCCGTTGAAATCCAGCTGTCGCGCCGCAAGCAAGTGGTCGAGCATGAGACTGTCTCGAATCAGCTGGCCTACGCGCTCCAAGTGGACGCCTTCGCCGGTTGGATGGAAGCGGGGGCGCAATTCCCCGCTCCCGGCGAGGAAGGCTGGCAGAACCAGGAGATTCTGGACGCGGCGCTGCGCAGTGTGGCCAGCGGCAGAACCCAGCGGGTGGCGCGGGTAACTCTGAATCGCGGAACACGAGCGGCGTCTTCCGGCCCGGCCGGTATGGATATCGCTTGAATCCGAGTGTGAGCTGGCTCCCGGCAAAAGCGGGGCAAGCTCAGACGAAGAGAGGCGCGCCCCGCGTCCCTAAAGCAGGCCAGAGGCTCGAAGTTGTGCGACCGGATCGTTCACCGCCAAGGGCTCCCGCCGGAACAACCAGCGGGCCACCGCGAAGCCAAGCACTGCGCACCAGACTTCAACAAGTCTCACGAACACCTCCATCGAGGACACGATACGCACTTTCGCCGCGGGAATTCATACGCTCAGCGTATCGGCGGGGCGCACTCAAGGTCAATGACCCGAAAGTGGGGTAGCAATCCGATGCAACCGGGCGACGCGCACACAAAAGGCCCTCTCGAAACCTGGCTTTTCGCACCCGGCGAAAACCGGCGTGTCCGACCTGCCCAAGGTAGAGAACCGTAAAATCGGTGCGTTTTGCTAGACTGTCGGGTCGACGGGACAGAGTGATGGCGGCAGAATCAGTCTCCCTCTCACGGTTGGTGCGGCGCAACCCTTTGGCGGCAATCGGATGCGTGCTGGTCGTGTGCTTTGTCGGGTTCGCCGTGTTCGCGCCGTGGATTGCCCCGCAGGACCCAGACCGGATCGATCTCAGAACCCGGCTTGCGCCGCCTTCGCTTGGAGAAGTCTTCGGATCGGATGAATTAGGACGCGACATTCTTTCGCGGGTGATTTACGGCGCGCGAATCTCAATGCTGGTGGGGAGTTCCGTGGTTGCCGCGTCGCTTGCCATCGGGCTGGTCATCGGCTCCATGGCCGGATACTACGGGGGCCGCATCGATCGCTTCGTGAACGTCGTCCTGATGAACGCCTTCCTGTCCTTTCCGGGAATTCTAATCGCGATTGCGTTTGTGGCGTTTCGCGGGCCGGGGATTTCGAATCTCGTGCTGGCGCTGTCGCTCGGAGGATGGGTGGGCTATGCGCGTCTGGTTCGTGCGCAGGTGCTGGCGGCGCGGGAAAAAGAGTATGTCGAGGCGGCGCGGGCGCTGGGCGCAACCGACTTGCGAATTCTGGCGCGGCACATCCTGCCCAACATTATCCAGCCGGTCATCGTGCAGGCAGCCATCGGGATGGCGGGTGCAATCCTGGCGGAAGCAACCATGAGTTTTCTCGGCCTGGGGGTACCTCCGCCCACCGCTTCCTGGGGCAGCATGCTGAATGACGGCCGCGGCCATCTCTTCGATGCGCCGCACCTGGTGATCTTCCCCGCTCTGGCGGTAATGCTGGCCGTGCTCTCGTTCAACTTTATCGGCGACGCGCTGCGGGATTTGCTCGATCCGCGGTCGAGAATTGAGGCGGGGTTATAGCCCGGGAAGACTGGGAGTCTGCCGTCCTACCCTCAGAAATCCTGTTCGGTCAGCAGATCCTCGAAATCCTCTCCGATCTCCGGCTGCACTTCGTTCCCTAACGAATCCTCGCCCGGGTCGCGGTATTCGCAGACCCGTACGCCCTCGAGATCGATGGCCACATAGGTCGCACTCTCCTGGGTCCAGCTTCCGGTGTTGTAGTACTCGATGCCGTCCCGCTCGAGACTGAGCGCCTGGTGGGTATGCCCGCAGAATACGCGCTGCACCCCCTTGAATCGTCCGTGGGCAAGGGCGCCGGTGGCAACTTTTGTGGAAAGCCGCAGCCAGCGCGTGTCGAAGCGCTCGAAGAACCCCACAATGCGCCGCTTGCCGAAGGCGAATTTCTGCATTGCCAGGTGAACGCCCGAAAGAAACGTGCTGACCACGCGATTGCGGGAAACGAAGCGGTCGAACTGGTGTCCATGAATGGCCAGGTGCCGGAGGCCGCAGTATTCCCACACGTACTCCTGATACACGCGGATGCCTACCAGGTGCGACATCACGTCCGAGAGGCCGCGGTCGTGGTTGCCTTCAACCCAGACAATCTCAATGTCACGCTTGGGATTCGAGAGTTTACGTATGTATCCGAGAAACTGCCAATGCTCTTTTTTCAAGCGGCGGAAGTTGAGATCGCAAAAAATGTCTCCCAGCAGGATCAGCCGATTGAATGACGCCGATTTCAACATGCGCAGCGCGGCCGAGGCGCGGCTGACCTCCGAACCGAGATGCACATCGGAAAGAATGATGGTGTCGGCGACAATCATTGTATGGAGCTCGATTCTGCCCGGGGCATCATCGCAGCCGAAGCCGCGCGCTCGAGCGCGCCTCTGGCTGCGAGGGGAAGTCCCGCGGGCCGCGAGCCGTGCTGTTCGGCAATCTCATCCAGGAATGCCGGAATTTCAAATAGCGCACGGTTCGAATAGGCGGTGGCTTTGGCCTTGAATTCGGCGAAGCGGGCAGGGTCGAGAAGCCTCTCCACTCCGGCGGCAATTCCACGAAAACTCGGCAGGACGATCCCCAGCCGGTTTTCCGTGATCCACTGGGCGTTGTAGCGCTCCTGCGGCAGCGTGCGGCCGTTGCACTCAACGATCACCGGCAAATGGAACTGCAGCGCTTCGCTGATGCTGCCCGGCCCGGGCTTGCCGATGAAAAAATCCGCAAGCGCCATGTAGTAATCGACCTCCTGGGTAAAGCCCTCGGCAAAAACCGGGAACCGCGTCTTAAGGGCTTTGATTTCAGACTGCAATTTCTGATTCTTCCCGCAAATCAGAATCAGCTGCAGCTTGCTTCGGCCTGCATCCAGGCGCTTCACGATATCGAGCATGGTCATCGACCCGTGCCCGCCGAAAAGGACTATGCCGGTCGGAAGTTGCGGGTCTAGGCCCAACTTTTTCAGCTCCCGCATCCGATTCAATGAGCGGTCCTGGTAAAACCGCGGCTTCATCACCATGCCCGAGGCGAGGAAGACGTCACTGCGGTCGTGTCCCAGCGCGAGGGCCTGTTGTTCCGCCCGCTTGGTGCCGCAAATCAAGTATTCAGATTCGCGCTCGATCCAGAAGTGCGGAGGATAGTCCGCAAGGTCGGTAAGCAGGGTGACAAAGGGCACGGAAGGCAAGGTCTTGCGAACGCTCTCCGCCAGGTTGCGATTGAAATGCGGGATCACCGAAAGCACCAGCCCGGCCGGATGCCGCTCCCAATATCTGCGCAGCATTTTGACCATGGGGCGATGGTACAAGCGAATCACCCCCTGCAGGACGGGCAGGAGCTGGGGCGTAAGCCGAGTCCACCCTTTGCGCAGGATGAGGTTGTAGGCGTCCTGAATCCGCATGCCGGTGGTGCGGCCGAGAAGATCCAGCCGGTCCAATTCATCCTGTAAATTCAGCAGCTGAACCTCCCACGGGTGTGGCTGGGTTTCAAGAACACTCTTGAGAGCTTCAGCCGCGCTGCGGTGGCCGCCGCCCGCGTCGAAGAACACAATCGTCAATTTTCGGCCCATGCTGAACCCCCTTGGTTAAGACTCAACACATAGCCCTATTTACCCACTTTTATTTTCTCCCGGCAACACTTACAAGATAGTGAAAGTGGGATGAATCGGAGTTTACTCATGAGATACCTAGGGCAGGCTCCGCGCCCTCTGTCAGTTTTGACAGTTGCTCGAGAGGTGCTATGTACTCAGAATCGGGAGAACAACAACCACGGTACACACTCCATAAGGCGTTGCACAGGCCCCCGGTTTCTGGCTACCCCCCCTTCTCTCCAGCCGGGGGCCGACTTATATGTGCCCGACGGCCGCCCTCACATCGAAACCGCCCTCGCGCGGTGTCGGTTCGTGGCCAAGCAGAGTGAATTCCGCCGGAGCGCTTCGGATCAACCATGTACGGCCGGGTCAGATTTTGATGAAGATCCTCCTCCGATATAACAGCGCCATCGCAAACCAGCAGAAGAGGACAAAGACCAGAGCGTAAAGCAAAGAGGCAATCGCCGGGGTCGCGAGCGGCAGGAAGAATCTCGCATAGATCCGTTCCTGTATCGGGAATCGGCCGAGATGCACGCGATCGAGAAGGTGCGCGACCACCTCGGCGAAGACATAAGCAGCAATCGCGTTTTTGCCAAACACCAGGATCGGCTTGGTCCAGGAGCCGCGGTGCTTTCTCGAATCGACAATCCAGTACAGAATGGCGAGACCAATCAAGGCCAGGCCGGCGGTGAAAAGGACGAACGAGCTGGTCCACAGCTTTTTGTTGATGGGGAACCAGACATCGGCTACCTTGCCGAGCACGGCGAGCGTAATTCCCGAAAGAGCCAGTCCCAGAGCCTTGCTTTCCGATGTACGGGGAGTTCTGAGCCACTTTCCTGCGAGCAGTCCGAGGAGACAGGTCGCCACTGCCGGAATGGTGCTTAACACTCCCTCCGGGTCGCGGGTTACTTCATACAGGTGGCCGGGGAGCAATTCCCGATCCAGCCAGGCCGCAAGATTGCGGTCGGGATCGAGCAACGGCACATCGTGGACGGGAATCCCGAAGCCGGGTACGGGAATAAATCGCATCAGCACCCAATATCCGGCGAGCGAGGCGCAGACGAGGGCGAGCTGCGTTCGCCAGCCCGCCCGGAGCTCGAGGACCGCCACCAGGACGTAACACACGGCTATGCGCTGGAGCACCCCATAAACCCGCCAGTGATCGAGCTGATAATGATTCGGAAATCCGTTAAGAAACAGCCCGATGGCAAAGAGCGCGAGCCCCCGCCAAAGAACGTGCACCAGCACTTCCCTGCGGCTTGCGCCACGATCCAGACGCGCGGGAAAGGAAAATGCCATGGCCGTGCCCACGATGAACAGAAAAAAAGGGAAGATCAGGTCGGTTGGCGTCCAGCCGTTCCACTGGGCGTGGCGCAGGGGCCAATATGCGGAGAGCTCGTCGCCGGGATTGTTGACCAGAATCATGGCAGCAATCGTGATCCCTCGAAACAGATCGAGCGACACCAGCCGCGCTCCGGCCGCAGGCGCAGTGGGAGCGGCGGGCTCTGAAACCGGCGTAACCACCAGCTGATTGGACATTTTCGATCTCCTCGGCTTCGGGCGCCTACTGCTGGGTGTCCAGCGGGCGCTGCGCCTTCTCGTAAAATTCGTTCTGCAACCGCAAGCTGGTTTGATCAGCCTTGACGGCGCCAATGACTTTGGCGATCTCCGCGATCCACCAGTCCATCTGGAAATTTCCGAGCTCCCGGGTTGCGAGAGAACCGTCTCCCGAGTAGTGATTGGGAAACCGGGCGTACCACCAGATGCCGGTATAAACTCCCTCCGGCAAATTCACGCGGTGCTGGTCACGACCGGACTGGCTTTGGGCGCGGTCCTGGTGGACCAGATCCGGCCGCGCAATCATCATTTTCGAAGTCTCACTCTCTCCGGCGTGCATGTCGAGCGAATCTTTTACCTCCGGACCTCCGGTTGGGGGCTTTCTCTGGTCAAAAACATAAACCACGTAAGCGCGCGGCTTCTCGAGCTGGCTCTGCGCGAAAAACGGCAGGAGATGCTCGTTGCCACCGTGGCCGTTCACGATGACGATTTTTTTGCACCCATTACGCCCCATCTCATCCGTCGTCTCCTGGAGCAGCTCGAGCTGGAGGTGAGCGCTGTAAGCCACAGTTCCCGGCTGGTGGCGGGCTTCGAAAATCTGTCCAAAGTAGTACTCGGGGAACACCACGGCGTATTCGCGCTCCGCCGCGTGGAGGGCCGCGTGGCGGACGTCGAGCAAATCGGTGCCCAGTGGAAGATGCGCACCATGCTTTTCCAAAATTCCAAACGGCAGCACGCAGGTTCCCTGAGATTGCTCGATGGCCTTTGGGAAATCGGGGCCGGTCAGCTCCTCCCAATGGACCGAAAGCTTTTCCTGCCCCGGGGCAAGAAGCGGCAAACAAATCACTGCCATCGCGATCAGCAAGCGCAGAAACATTTGTTCTCCTCAGGCTGCGAATTCTAGCACCTGGAGCCGGCGCCTGGTTGGACTTCCGCTCACACCTGCGGCCCGGGGGCCAAGATTGCCGTCCATTGCCGGGAATGCCGGAAGAAATAGTTTTGAAGACCACCCAATTTCTTGATATCGATGGCGTGGCGCCACCGGGCAAGGCCTGGATCCGGATCCTTGAGGGCCGGTTTTCGCTCGTCGATTGTGGGTTGCCGGCAAGGGCAGTTGCGATGCTCGCCCTATGCTCTTATACGCAAAGTCTGCTCCCGCGGAGCCCATCTCGGACCCACGTTGCCGCTGGGGGGATTTGAGCGTAATAGAGATGTGACGACAGTTGTCCAGAATGGGCGGCTCACAGGCTACAATCCCAGGGAGAAAAGACCACGCGCCCATGAAGGCTGGGAAGAGAGATCGCAAAGTGCCCCAAGACACCGTAATAAGCAGAGAAGACAGGCAAATACGTTTACCGTGGTGGGGGGTGCTTTGTGTCATCGTCGGAACTGTTCTTCTCGGGTTCTTGTTCTTACATTTCGGGAGATTCGATCTTGCGCGTCCTGCCCTTATGTCGGCGTGTATGGTTGCCGTCGCCATTGTATTGAGGTGGAAGTTCAGGCGGCATGTGTGGTTTTGGATCACGATAACCTTACTCGGGGCGCTTCATCTCCCCTTGATTCTGTTTGTTCCCTGGACCACCAAATGGATTCCCGCCATCGTGATTGCGCCCTTTGCCATGGCAGATTTGTACGTCATGCTCTGGGTTCTTTCTGTTGTCAGGAAATCCATGGAAGGAGCGCAGACCGCTGAAAGATGAGCCCTACGATCTCGAGAGCAGAGTCAAGATCAAGGAAGGTGGCGTTACCAGGCGAGAGCGTAAAATGAGCCGCCGCTCCTAAAAATTCAGGCAGGCCGCCGGTCATTTTACGATATAGCGATTTCGGCTCATCAACTCCGCCTGTAATCTTTTTCACTACACCATCCTCATGACCCTATACTCCACGGCTGTGCGGCGATCCGAACTGTGTTGTCTCAAGGTCACTGACATTGATAGCAAGCGCATGATGATCCGCATTAACCAAGGCAAGCGTAGGCGTGATCGCGAAGTACCACTCAGTCCGAAACTGCTCGACGCCCTGCGAATCTATTGGCGCTGGATGAA
>Ga0123356_10004903_pt1 | contig 13738 bp, 15 predicted proteins | sample TergutEmb28metaG_2_FD_92546 | JGI IMG/M metagenome (GOLD analysis project Ga0123356, IMG submission 92546) | Embiratermes neotenicus P3 segment gut microbial communities from Petit-Saut dam, French Guiana - Emb289 P3 | ecosystem: Host-associated > Arthropoda: Insects > Digestive system > Gut ...
GCCACCAGAAGGACTCACCTGAAAATACATATCAAGCTGGATACGGGGATGGCCCGCCTGGGCTTGCCCTGCCACAGCGCGGTGGAGGATATAATGGCCATCGCCGAATGGCCGGCTTTCGAGTTGGAGGGCTTGTTTACCCATTTTTCCGCGGCGGATGAGGACGCCATCATCATCGCTAAAGGCGGTAAAAGGTTGGAAGGCCTGTTCAGCCATCTTTCCGCAACGGCTGAGCATGCGGAAAATGATTTCACCGATACGCAAATGGCCCGCTTTCAAGCGGTTTATGAAGGATTGCGGCAGCGGGGGCTTGATATTCCTCTGCTGCATTGCGCCTGCAGCGCCGCTATCATCGCCTATCCGCAAACCCGCGCCACGATGGTGCGCCCCGGCATTATGCTCTATGGCAGCAACCCCCTGGGCTCGCGCCCGTTGCCGCTTAAGCCGGCGCTGTCCCTGCGCGCGCGCGTGGTACAGGTGATGGGGGTCAAGCAGGGCGAGAGCGTGGGCTATGGCCGAACCTGGTATGCGCCGCGCGACTCCGTTATCGCCACGGTTTCCCTGGGCTATGCCGACGGCTTGCAGCGCATCCTGTCCGGCAAGCTGCCTATGCTGGTGCATGGGCGGAAAGCTTGGCAGGTGGGGCGTATTTGTATGGATATGTGCATGCTGGACGTAACAGATATTCCCGGTGTGGTAGCCGGGGATCATGCCACTATCATCGGTAAAGACGGGGAGTGTGCCCTGACCGTTGATCAGGTGGCGGAGGCGGCCGGAACCATATCGCATGAGATATTATGCACCATGGGCATGCGCATACCGCGTTTGTACTATCAAAACGGCCAATTTGTGGAACAGATATGTTATTTAGATCAGCTATAAGCATATAAAAATATTGACCATCAATATCAAAACCACCCTGATAAGGGTGGCTATGATATTGATGGTCAATATTTGGATCTTAATGGCTGATATTAGCTGAGCTTTATTTTGCTACCAAACGGCAATAATGCTTTAGGTGGCAGCTTACAGCTTGACTACGTTTGCAGCTTGCGGGCCGCGCGGACCTTCTACAATATCGAAACCCACGTTTTGACCCTCGTCAAGAGTTTTGAAGCCATCACCCTGGATAGCGGAAAAATGGACAAATACATCCTCGCCGCCTTCTCTTTCAATAAACCCAAAACCCTTTTCCGCATTGAACCATTTTACTTTGCCGTTCATGTGTTACCTCCTAAAAAATAATTAACAAGCTTGTCTATTATAACACAAGGTATTTGCCATTACAACAGTAAAAAAAATATTTTTTGGATTTTCTGCGTGAATTGTCAAAAAATAACTATAGTTACGTAAAATATTTCTTGATTTTCCCATATTTAACAGTTATAATGCAAGTACCTAATATTTTACCCGGGATTCCTCCTGTTCCTATGAACCTGTGCGGATGTGGGTTAAGACTGATTAGGAAAACAAAAGAAGGAGGAAACCGGCATGACCTTTGCTGACAGGACTTTGACCTGCAAGGAATGTGGCGTTGAGTTTGTATTTTCCGCTTCCGAGCAAGAGTTCTATGCGGAAAAGGGGTTCCAAAACGATCCCGCCCGCTGCCCTCAATGCAGAACGGCGCGCAAACGGCAACGTAGCAGTTCCCGGGAAATGCATACTGTTGTCTGCGCCGAATGCGGCTGCGATACCCAAGTGCCCTTCAGGCCGACTGAAGACCGCCCCGTATATTGTCGCGATTGCTATCAGAAGCAACGCGAAGCGCACTGATGCGGGCTTCACCCGCAAGGGACTAGGATTTAGGGGTTAGGGAGTAGAAAATACTACCCATTTTATTAAATTATAATAATTCCATATGAATTTAATAATCCCTGATCCCTACTCCCTAGTACCTAGTACCTAAATCCCAAGCAATGCTCCCCCGCCTCCCGGCGGGGTTTTGCTTTGCGCCGGATAGCTTATCTACGCTGTGGCGTTTAGCGCCGGTTGATATTGATATTGCCGGAAGCGGTGTGCGCGTTGATAGATATGGCGGGGCTGCCGCCAATGCTGGCGCTGGCCCGGTTGCCTTGTTCATTTTTATTCAGCGGAAAATTAGCGCGAATCGAGCCGGAGGAGCAGCGGCCCGTGAAGTTGAAGGAACAGGAAGCATCCACGCCGATGCGGATATCACCGGAACCGGCCTGTACATCCGTATCAGCCACAGCTTCCGTTAAATTTATATTGATGTTTCCGGAACTGGCCGTGATACTGCCGCCGCCGCTTAGCCCCGCCGCCGTGATATCGCCGGAGGTACTGCGCAAATCGAACTGTTCCGCCGCCGCTTCGCTCATAACGATGTTGCCCGAAAAAGCTCTGACATAGATGCTGCGCGCTTGTACCGGCGCGTTCAGGCGTATATCCCCGGAAGTTGTGCCGGCGCTTAACTTCCCGTTCACCATAAGCGGTTCGCGGATATGTATATTTCCGGAACTGATATCAATGCTAAGGTTTTCAGCATGAAGCTCACGTTTTAGCAGCAAGTCGCCGGAGGAACTGGCAAAACCGGCGTTGCGCCAGATAAAGGCGTCGTCAACGCGGATATTCCCCGATGAAACCTTAACGCTGATATCGCCCAACCAGGTTTCGGGTATATAAACCGCCAGCCGTTCATTGAAAGAAAAATTAATGACGTTAAGGCGGAATAAATGCTTGACGCGGATTTTGATACCGCCATTATTTTGCGTTACCACAAAAAGCTCTTCGGCGGCGGTATTCGCGCCACCGTATTGCCGTACCATCATCTGCGGCTCGCCGGTGGTATATATCCCGATATCCAGTGAATCGGTTTCGATCAGGATATCCTCCATGCCCGCAAGCGCTATATCCTCTTCTTTCAGCAGCGCGGCGTTGTCGGAAAAAATGAGGTCGCCGCTACCGCCGCGCAATACGCCGCCCGCGATGATGGCGGCTGCCGCTAAAACCGCTATCCAGGCGATAATGCCGAATAATAATAAACTTTTTTTCATGCTTTATCCCCCCACATCTTCATCAGCATGATGATTTGCTGCACCGCCACGGCGGCGATAAATATTATCCACGACCAGGCCCAGACCGAAAAAGTAAAGCTGATAACGAAGTAGATAGCCAGTATGGCGCTCCAAAACATGCTGTACCAGTATTTGTTTTTTTCTTCCGGCCGGGCAAATAAACGCCAATGGATAAATTGCTGCAGCGACGCGGCGGCAATGAAAATGATCCAGGTAATATCCCAACGGTTGGAGATAAAGCTGCTGGCTAGATAAATGACCACAACCGAGGGCCAGACGGCGGAGTTGACGGCTCTTTTCAGGCTATTTGCGCTTTCTTTGGCGGCGGTTTTTTCCTTATACTGCTCCACAAAACTATCGTCGCGCTTTTCATAGCCCGTTCTGCCCAGGTTAGCGCCATAGACGATCAGCCCGGTAGCCACGGCCCAGCATAAAATAGTTATCGCCCAACCCGCATGCTCCAAGCCATACCAGGAGAATAATAATAATACCGCCAGGCTTAGTACATAAACAGCCGCGCCCACAGATACTAAAATATTCTTGAGTTCGCGCTTTTTTTCTATCTCCGCGGCGGTATAAGGGCCACAGGCTGTATAATCCCGCAATAAATCATGTATATCGCCGATGCCGGCGATCACCAATGAATAGGCCGCTTCCTCACTCTTGCCTTCCGCCAGCAGGTCAAGATACTTTTCATTTAAATTAGCCAGCAATTCTTCTTTTATTTCCAAAATCTTCGGTTCCGGCGGCGCGCCGGCAAATAATTCCTGCACATGTTCGGCAATTTTTTTATTCATCATCATTTACCCCCGTCTTTATCAATATGTCGATCAATGTTTTAGCTGTTTCCCATTCCTTACAGCATGATGTGAAAAACTCCCGGCCCGGCGCCGTTATGCTGTAGTAACGCCGCCGCGCGCCGGTGTTTTCATCCCCCCAATAGGAAGAGATATAGCCGCCTTCTTCCAGGCGGCGGAATGCCCCATACAAGGTTGCCTCCTTCAGCTCATAGCGTCCGCCACTTTTCTCCTGTATCGCCTTGTTGATTTTGTAACCGTAGCTTTCATCATGACATAGATGCGCCAGTATGATCATTTCTGTATGCCCGCGGATCAAATCAGCAGTGATTGACATTTTCCACCTCCGTCAATTTTTATATAAATCATAACACTATATACATCGCCTGTCAAGGTATATTCAAAAATAAATACCCCAAAATTTGCTATAAACTAAATATCTTCAGGTACAGGGTTTTGCCAATTTATGTCTAAATATATTAAGTAAAGGTCTAACGGTCTGCTGCGCAGCCCAAGTTTTGAGTTGTGAGTTATGAGTTTTAAGTGAATTCTTGTTTATTATTAGTGTGGTTTGTCTGTAAGGGCCTAATGGAGGGCCACTGTATATGGAAAAAACCGTTGACGCGCGCGGGTTGATGTGCCCGCAGCCGCTGTTAATGAGCAAGCGGGAATTGACCAAGCTGGAACAGGGCCGCATTATCGTGCTGGTGGATAATGCCGTGACAGCCGGCAATATTGTGGCTTGGGCTGAGGCGGAGGGATTCTTAGCGGAAACGGAACGGCGGGGCGGGGATCATGCGGTTACCGTGGATAAAAATTGACTAATGGTATTGCCCCTGAATAATTAATTTATATAAAGGAGTTCTTAAAATGCGCGTTTATCAGCTAATGTTTCTGCTCTTAATTATGTGCGCTATTCTTTTTGCCCCCGGCGTGGCTGGGGCCGCCGAACCGCCGGCTCTGCCGGACGCGCAGGTATTGGTGAATCCAAGTAATCCTATACCTGCCTATCTGGCGCCGGATCATTTGACTTCTGTCAGCAGCTTTGCGCGGGCCAACGGTAATGTGCAGCTGCGCGAGGATGCGGCGCAGGCGCTAAAAACCATGCTGGCCGCCTTGAAGGAAGCCGGGGTCAGGGATATCTATGTTAATTCCGGCTACCGCAATTTTTTGCGCCAGGGCGAGCTATACGCGGCTAAGGTATCCTCCTACCGCCGCCAGGGCTATGCTGATACGCAGGCGCGGGCATTGGCCGCCCGCTGGGTGCTGCCGCCCGGTGAAAGCGAGCATCAAACCGGTCTGGCTGTGGATATCTCCACCGCCGGCACCAGCTACGATCTTGTGGAAACCTTTGGCAACACCGCCGCCGGACGATGGCTGCATGAGCATTGCGTGGAATACGGTTTCATCCTCCGCTATACGGCGGATAAAGAGAGCTTCACCGGCGTGGCCCCGGAACCATGGCATTTCCGCTATGTGGGCGTGGATCATGCCATCTATATGCGCGGGCAAAATTTATGTTTGGAGGAATACCACGCCTTGTTGATCGAACAGCGCCAGTTGCCCTTCGTCAACAGTAACGGCGAAAACCGCGTCGTTTATTACAGCAACGGCGATATTTCCACCACCCTGCCCGGCACATTATTGTCGGTGTCCGTAGCGCGCCGGCATAGCGGCGAATATATCATCACCATGGCGCCGCCGCCTGAGCCCCTGTTCGATACCGTGAATCATTGGGGCGAGCAGTATATACGCCGCCTTTATGAGCTTAAGCTGATAAATGGCTATCCGGATGGCAGTTTCCGGCCCAATGCCCCGGTCAGCCGCGGCGAATTCGTCACCATGTTCTCCCGTCTGCCGCTGCCCATATTCATGAGTGAAAAAAGCCCGGTTTCGGCGGCGCCGGATGATGTGATGGCGGAAAAAAATCCGGAAGCGCAAGAAACGGAGGGTATTGGCGAAGCAGAGGAAACTGAGGAAGCCGGGGAGATAGCGGTAATTGAGGAAGCCGGAAAAACTGAGCCGGGAGCGCTGCCATACCCGGATATAGATGAAACGAAATACTATTACCAGCCGCTGACGCTGTGTTTCCGCGCCGCCTTGGTGCAGCCCATGCTGATGCAGGATACGCAACCGCTGTTATTCCAGCCGGAACAGGCCTTGTTGCGCCGCGAGGCGGCGCTGATGATGTCGGCGCTGCTAATGAGCGAAGATTTCCAGCCACCGGTATATCCCACATATTATGATGTATCGCCGGACGCCCAGGTTTTGTATATGGCTGTGGAAATGCTGACACGGCGCGGCATTTTTCAGGGCGACGGCTTGGGCCTTTTCTATCCCGAACGGGAAATCAGCCGCGCCGAAATCAGCGCCATTTTTATCCGCCTGCTCGACGCTTTGGAAAATGATAAAGCGAATGAACCGGATGGCACAGATGCATCCATAGAGGATGTAGAACAGGCGGAAAGCATTGAACCCGCTACAGATGCTACAGATGCGGAAATCATAAAAAAATCGTAAAAAAATAACGCTCGAATAATATAGCCGTTGATTTCTGATATGATTTATGTTAGGATAAGCATACGGGAGTGATCATTTATGGAAAATGAAATTTTGCATCAAATACTCAATGAAGTGAAAGAAATACGGGTTGAAATACTGGAAATACGGGTTGAAATACTGGAAATACGATCTGATATTACTGACTTAAAGGTGGGCCAAGCTAAATTAGAAGCTGGCCAAGCCAAATTAGAGGCTGGCCAAGTCATATTAGAGGCTGGCCAAGCCAAATTAGAGGCTGGCCAAGCCAAATTAGAGGCTGGCCAAGCCAAATTAGAGGCTGGTCAAGCCAAATTGGAAGATGGTTTGATTGGTTTGGAAAAAAGGCAGGACCGTATGGAGGAGGATATTACCGCTATAAAAGACAGCTTGGAAGAAGTGCGTAGTGCTACAAATGTACTTTTAGATTGGGCTGAACGAACGGAAAATATTGTGAATATCCCTTTATTAAAGGCTAGGTAATCTTCTCGCCACCTGTGCTTTTACATGTATTAAGCCTCTCTTACGGGAGGCTTAAAATTTCTTCCCCACATGGTGGAGATGTAATAAATACCAAGGGAGGGCATTGATATGCCTTTTTATGATCTGCGATGCGCAAAATGCGATACGGAGTTCAATATCCTGGCCACAGTGGCGGCGCGTATGGCGCGGCAAATCGCCTGCCCCCAATGCGGCGCTGATGATTTGGCCCCGATATTCAAGACGGCGCATTTTCACGTCAAGAAAGATGAAGCCCCTGCCTGCCCGAACAGTCATATCTGCGGCGCCGCTTGCCATCACGCGCCGGGCGGGAATTAGTCACTTATGGATAAACCACACTAATAAAAATCAAGCATTAACTCCACACTCCACACTACACATTTGCGGTCGAAGACCGCATTAGGCGGATTATTAATATGGATATACGCCGGCTGATAGAAAAAGAGATCAAAAGCGGCTGCTATGATAGCGCCGTATTCGGCGGCTTTGCCGCTTGGGTGGCCGCCCAAGCCACAGCTGCCGGGCAACAACAGGTGGCGGACTGGGCAGAGGCTTATGCCGCGGCTAGCATTGCCGCGCGCCCGGCCCTGCTGGAAGAATTGTGCGTTTTGCTGGATAAGCCGGGAATATGGCCCACAGCCGCGGACAAGCCCGCCCCACAAGCGGTTTCCCCGCAACAGCAGAAGGCTTCTTTAGCCATGCCCGTGCGCTATATGCGTCAGGTGGGCGAAAAGCGGGCCGCTATACTGCATAAGCTGGGCGTGGAAACCGTGGAGGATGTACTGTTCTTCTTCCCGCGCGCTTACCGCGACTGGCGGCGGCACACGCCCATAGCGCAACTGATTTATGGCGAAACCGCGCTGGTACGCGCACAAATAAAGGAAAGCCGCCTCAACCATGTGAAAAACCTGCAAATACTTAAGGCTTGGCTGACAGATGAAAGCGGTATGATCGCCGCCGTATGGTATAATCAGCCCTTTGTGCAAAAGCAGCTGACACCGGGGCGGGAAATCATCGTTTGGGGCCGGCTGGAAAAAAAATACGGCTATAGCGAACTGGCCGTGCAGGAATATGAATTCCCGGAACAGGGCTTCACGCCGCAAATAGTGCCGCTATACCGTACCCAGGCCGGCTTACCGCAAAAAACCCTGCGTCAGATCATTCGCCAGGCCATGGCCAATTATGGCCGCCTGCTGGAGGATATATTACCGCCGGCTTTGGCGCAAAAACATGGCTTCGGTTCGCGCGCCGCGGCTATAAAGACGCTGCACAACCCCGAACAATTCGCCGATGTGGAAGCGGCGCGCGCGCAGTTGGCTTATGAGGAATTGCTAATAATGCAATTGGCCATGCGCAGGAGCAACCGCGACCGTCCGAGGCAGGGGCTGGCCATGACGGATGATCATGATATCCTGCCGCGTTTCACGCAGGAATTGCCTTTTCAGCTTACCGCGGCGCAGCAGCGCGTTATCAGCGAAATTTATGCGGATATGGAGTCCCAGACCTCCATGTCGCGCCTGGTGCAGGGCGATGTGGGCAGCGGCAAAACCGCCGTCGCCGCCGCCGCTATCTATAAATGTTGCCGCTCCGGCTATCAGGCGGCGCTGATGGCGCCCACGGAAATCCTCGCCCGCCAGCATTATCAAAACCTGACGCCGCTCTTGGCGCGGTTGGGGCTCAGTTGCGAATTTCTATGCGGCGCCACCACAGCCAAGGAAAAACGCCGCATCACGGAAGCGCTGGCCGCGGCGGAGACCGACGTATTGATCGGCACGCATGCGCTGATACAGGGCAAGGTGGTTTTCGCGCGCTTGGGCCTGGCCATAACCGACGAACAGCACCGCTTCGGCGTGCGTCAGCGGGCTGCCTTGCGCGGCGACGGATCCGCCGATATGCTGGTGATGACAGCCACGCCCATACCGCGCACGCTGGCCCTGACCCTGTACGCCGATTTGCGGCTCTCCGTGATCGACGAATTACCGCCGGGGCGTAAGCCCATCCGTACCGATGCCGTAAACTACGATTATGAACAGCGCATCTATCGCTTTATTGAGAAAGAGGTGGCTAAAGGGCGGCAAGCTTTCATCGTCTGTCCGCTGGTGGAGGAAAGCGAGAAGCTGGATCTGGCCGGCGCCAGCGAATTGGCGCAAACGCTGGCCAAAGACATTTTTCCCCAGCGCCGCGTGGCTTTATTGCATGGGCGTATGAAGGCGGCGGATAAGGACGCCGTGATGAGCGCCTTCGCGGCGGGGGAAACGGATATATTGGTATCCACCACCGTGGTGGAGGTAGGGGTAAATATCCCCAATGCCACGGTGATGCTGATACGCGACGCCGAGCGTTTCGGGCTGGCGCAATTGCATCAATTACGCGGGCGCATCGGCCGCGGCGCGGAGCAATCCTACTGTATATTGCTGCATCAAGCGCAAAACGATACGGCGCGCGAGCGTATACGCGTGATCAGCGCAAGCAATGATGGCTTTGCGCTGGCCGAGGCCGATCTGCGTCAAAGGGGGCCGGGGGAATTCTTCGGTTCGCGACAGCATGGGCTGCCGGAATTGCAGATAGCCGATATCTTCCGCGACGCATCGCTGCTGACCGCGGCCTATGACGACGCCGAGGCCATAAGGCGCGGCGAATACGGCGCGGTTGACGCTCTGATGCGTCAGGTGGAAGAAAAGTTGCGGCTGCTGGAACAGAACTGAAGATAGAAGTCAGAAAGTAAAGGAGCAGTGGAGCAAAGAGGCTTCATAATAGACAGTATGAGAGAACAAAAAAAAACAAGACAGTTCAGATCACTAGTCAATAAAAAGCTACGTATAATTGATTTAATTGCCGCAGGAGTACTATTGATTGTATTCTTCTCTATCGACGCGGCAGAAAGTTTTCCAATGACAAGAACCATTTTTGAAACGTTTTCAACTATGGCTGATTCGGTATTGGCAGTAAAAACTATAGGCAGTTATTTATTGTTTTTCTTTAATACTATACTTGCACTGGCTGCATATTTCACTGCATTTTTATTTCTGTCGTCCATACCGCTAATACCATACATTGGCATCAGATTTGCTTTGGCAAAAAGGTGGAGACAACGATTGACCTATAGTGTTATTGAAAATTTTGAGTACTGGCGGGACGACTTTCCACACCTTTCACCAGCTTCAGTCAGTTTGCTTATGGATTTGAAGATCAATCACAAAAGAGATTTAGCCGCGACATTGCTAAAATACTATAGAAATAATTGGATTGATTTTTACGGAGAGAACATAGTAGTTTTACTAACTGAAGATGTAAAATTAAGAAAAAGTGATCAAATGATTTTTTCTCAACTTTCTGAAGGGATTTCCCCCTGGCATATCAACCTGAAAGGCTGGAGCGAACAATGCATAATAGAAGCAAAAAAAGAGGGTCTGGTAACAGAGAATAAAGAAGAGATGGCTTTCATAAAAACGTTAGTAAAATTTGTCCTGATATTTATTGTTCTGGTTGTTTTGGGAAACGCAGTAAAGTATATTTCTGAATTACCGATGTTTATATCAACACCGGTACTGTTGCTGCATCCAATGGAGCATAATATGTCCGCTCAGGAAACGGGCGCTGCGATTGTTGTCGTACTGCTTATTCTTGTCTATCTGTTTATATATATAGCAAAAATCGCTATTGGTTTCTCAGCAATAATCTATTGTATCGTATATTCCGCAAAGAAAATCAAGCTCAAACGGACTCGTGAGGGTAATATTCTCGCTGAGCAATTAGCCGGATTGCAGAGGTTTATTCATGATTTTTCCATATTGAGCGAAGCTTCAAAAGAACAAGTTGTTTTATGGAATGATTTCTTGATTCACGCTGTGGTTCTCGAAGAAAATACAGAAATAGTCCAAGAAATCTCCTGCATCAGAAAAGTGGATTTGAACGAAGATTTCATCGTTAGGAGCTTTCTTTAAATCTACGGCATATATGTAATGATGGAATTCACATATACCGGAATCAGAAACTCACTTTAACATGTTCACTTTTTGAATCAGTGAGGAAAAAACCACCTACAAAGCAAGCTCACGCTAAAAAATTCTTTGAATTTTTTAGCGTGAGCTTGCTTTTGGACATTTTTTTCAAATGGAAAATAACAGTTTATGAGAAAAGTGTTGACAACTTCATTCTATTGTGATAGAATGTCTACTGTAATAGAACGTCTATTGCAATAGAACAAATAAAAGGAGGATTTTTCAAATGAAACGAACCGGAAAGTTAATATTGACAGTTCTGATCCTATTATCAGTACTTAGCGCAAGCGCGGTGGCTGCTGATGTTGAGCTATACAGTCCGCCGGCAGCAGATCCGCAGGCCGCCCCTGTGGGCTTTTGGAGTAACACTTTAGTTTGGAATCCCGGAGACATCGCCATCTATAGCTATAAACTATATCGCTGCAAAGAAACAACTACATATGGAGGTAATCAGCCTCCCGCCGGACAAGTGGAAAGCGAACAATACTGGGAGAAAATCGGCGATATGGTAGATATATTTGGCCTGGAAGAGATAGTATTCCCCGAATGGAATGACGATCGTGACTGGCCTGGGTACGCGTTTGTGCTTTATCAAGGTCAGTACTACCTCTGTCAGAAAGATACTACCGCGGGTGAAAAAATTGACCCCTCCAACAAAGAATATTGGTTCTTGTGCGGCCCTGCGGATACGGCTATCTGTCCGCCTGCGGCGCCTGTAGGATATTGGCATGACTTTGTGATTTGGAATCCCGGAGACATCGCCATCCATGACGGCAAGGTCTATCGCTGTATTGCCGCAACTTTAGAAAAATTCGGTCTTGTTCCTCACAAGTATGAAGACTACTGGGTACATATTGGCGAAGAAGAAGATTATTTCAACATTGAAGGCTTAACTATTCCGCAATGGGACGATAGCCGCGACTGGCCTTGGGGAGCAATCGTATTATTTGACGGCGCATACTATATGTCTATGTACAATGCTGAATCAGGGTTAGCGCCCTCCAACAAAGATTACTGGATGCTGGTAGCCGCTCCGGTAGCGAAATATAATTTCAACGTTTACATGAAATCCGAGCCTGCCGCCTCGGCCGGCAGCACGCTCTATGTGGATGTGGTGCTTAGCGGCGATATAAACTACACTCAGATAAACACCTCTATTGCCTATGATTCCCAGCTGCTGGAATTCGCCGGCTTCGCGAATCTGAACGGCCTGGCGGCGGAGGTGAAGAAGGATGGCGCCGATAAAATCTCCGTGCGCAGTGTGCCGTCTTTGAACATGATGCTTGGCGCCAGTTGTTCAACGCCGGTAAGGGTGGTAACACTGAAATTCACGGTAAAAGATACCTTTGCCGCTGATAGCGTCAATACCGATTTAAGTTTCGCCGCAATACTGGTTTACCCGGCAGCCGGCGTATCATCAACAACAGCCCCCGGCATACCACTGACCGTTACTCTACAGAAATAAACATACCGCAATATAAGGCACACGGCAATTTTGCCATCGGTTAAGAACTTATTAAAAATCAAGCCTGCGCTAAAAAAATTTTTTCGCGTGGGCTTGACTTTTTAGGTGGTGCGCCAGAAGGGATTCGAATTATCCGAAGCCATAAAAACCCGTCTAATTCCGATTTTTCATTTCTGCAAATGGCCAGCTACATAGCGTCTGATATATCTTCACACATGATTATATAAGCGCGTACAATTCTGTAAAGGGTAAATTAAAGGGTAGTAAAGGGTAGTAAATTTGGGCGATTTTTGTTTTTATTAATAATATAAATAATTACTATTATATATGGTAGGGGTACCGGTGGGGAGGGGGTTACAGGTACTTAGATCGCGGGGCGGCGGGCGATGGATTACTATACCCCACAGCGAAAAGCGGCCCGTCAAGACTTCTTCAAAGCATCCCAGTAGCCATTATTATATGCCGCGCTGATAAATTCTTGTAATGCCGCCAAAAGCCGTCTTTTATCCTCTGGGGGGTTGTTCTCCGTGCCAGCCTATCATAATATCTTTTGTGGCGGCCACGTGGCCTTTATTATATGCTTCGTCAAGAAGCACCTGTAATGCGTTAAGGAATTCTATTGTTTCTTCCGGCGGCGGCTCTTTGATAGCCTTGTGCCAGTCCGTCATGATGTTGATTTTGCCCATGTCGCCGCCTCCTTAAGCCCTGCCGCTATAAGCATTCGGATAATGTCCGATTGCTTGCGGTCATAAAACATTCTCTTTGCCTTATCAATGACGGGTTCAATATCTGGTGTTATGACTAAAGTCAGTCTTTTTGTCCTGCCCATTATGTCACCTCCGTATATTTGTTACTATATTGTACACTAATTAGTTTCTTATGTCAACAGATAATTGCAAGTTATTAATTTACTATGCTGGAAAATATTTGACAAAGTAAACTAAATAATGTATAATATGTGTAATGGAATGGAGGATTATATTATGCCATTAACCTTTGGTGAAAAAATTAAAATTCTTCTTGGCCGCCGCAATATGACACTTTCGCAATTAGCCGAAAAAACAGGGCAATCTCGACAAAACATGTCAAACAAAATGAGTAGGGATAATTTCAGCGAAAGGGAACTACATACAATTGCCGAAGCGTTAAACTGCACCTTCAAAGCTAGTTTTATCATGAATGATACCGGAGAAAAGGTATGATCACAAGCCTACCACCTGATTGAACCTGCGGCGGACATAACTTTCGCCGCGCCGCCGCCGCTAATGGCGGCGCCTTCACGTGCGCCCGGCATGGGCGATGACTTGGTGGTGAAAGTCCACTACAGGCTTGGCAGTAGGAACTGTTAGCCAATGGCAAGGGTGTCCGTCGCGAGGCGGAATCTGAAGGAAGCCGGAGGCAAAA
>Ga0123356_10004904_pt1 | contig 13734 bp, 11 predicted proteins | sample TergutEmb28metaG_2_FD_92546 | JGI IMG/M metagenome (GOLD analysis project Ga0123356, IMG submission 92546) | Embiratermes neotenicus P3 segment gut microbial communities from Petit-Saut dam, French Guiana - Emb289 P3 | ecosystem: Host-associated > Arthropoda: Insects > Digestive system > Gut ...
AAAATTTGTACATCAATGCAAGAATAAATATCAGAAAAAGGCCCGGAGTTTCCCTGAAAAACTCAACTATGCCGCGTTCAAAGGGAGTAATGTTTATTATTTCCGCGAGGTAATTGTCCTGTATCCCGCGGTAAAGGCCGAAAGATATACCGTAGACAATTAGGACGCTGAGGAATCGCCCGACCTTTGCATCGGGGCCGTATGTGTTGTCTATAAAACGCGGTCTTTTTATCATTTTTGGAAGTTTATCATAAATGAATATTACTGGACACTAGTTCCCGCCTGATAAGCTCCGCGGTCTCCCTGTCGTTATCGCGGCATTCAATCCATCTTACTCCGGGAATCCCCGCGAAAAATACAATCTGCCGTTTCGCGTAACGGCGGCTGTTCTGCGCGACAAGAGCCTCTACTCCTTTAATGTCCTGCGAGAGGCGCCACCCCTGCGGCTCTTCGGGATCTTCTACAAAAAACTCCCTGTAACCGATGGCGCGAAGGCCGGGATCATTTGGAGTGAAGCCGGCATCATAAAGTGTCCGCACTTCGTCTGCAAGGCCGAGGCGGAACATAAGAGCACAGCGCTCGTTAATTCGCCGGTAAAGTTCATCCCGTAATCTTGATAAACCAACGATGATAAAATTGAAGCCGGAGCGCGGCTGCAGCGCCGGAACTTTAAACGAAGAAAGCGGCTTGCCGCAAAAACGCAGAACCTCCAGAGCGCGCAGCAGACGGTATTCGTCGTTGATGTTTATTCGCCCGGCGCTGACCGGGTCTCCGGCGGCAAGTTCATTCATAAGAGAGGCAGCGCCTTTTTCCTTGAGTTCCTGTCTAAGCGCGGCTCGTACTTCTTCGCCGGAAGGCGGGGCTTCGCTTAAACCGAGAATGAAATTTTTAAGGTAGAACCCCGTTCCTCCAGATATCACAGGCAGCTTGTTTCGCCCGGTTATTTGCCGGCATGCTTCATCCGCCAAACGGACAAAATCTCCGGCGTTAAATTGTTCTGAAGGATCGCGGATATCGATTAAGTGATGCGGAAGCTTTTCCCTCTCTTCTGCCGAAGGCTTTGCTGTCCCAATGTCCATGCCGCGGTAGACCTGCATTGAATCAGCGGAGATCACTTCTATTTGCTGGAAGCTTTGCTGCAAGCCGGAGTTAAAGAGTTCAAGGAGTATATTGGTTTTACCTGAAGCTGTAGGACCAAAGAGGACTAAAACCGGAACGGGGCTGGCATCCAATGGGTTCGTTGTATCCCCTGGATACTGTTTTATTCAGCTTCCAGACGGAATTGGACTTCTTTTGTAAAGACCTGACGAGCCGCCAATGCTACCATTTTGCCGTCATAATCTTCTTTTTCATCCTTCTCCAGCACTGTGGAAAGCTGATAAGCTCTCCTTGAAGCTGCGGTGGCAATTTCGTACATATTTGCATCGTATTCTATAAGGTCTTTTAATGGAAATATCATGATGAACCATTATATAAAGTTTAAATATTAATGTCCAGTGGTTTAAAGAAACGTTTTTTCCAGGTACTCGGCAAGCCCTTCATTGACGTTCGAGCCATAGATAATATCCGCAGATTCACGTATTTTATCCCTCGCGCTTTCCGGAGCGGCAAAGAATTCAACTGCCGAAATCATCGGGAGATCGTTTTCTTCGTCTCCGAATGCGATTACCTCATCCGGTTTAAGTCCCCTGTGCTGCATTGCAATTTTAAGGGCTTCGCCTTTTGATACGCCGGCGTTTACTACTTCTATAAAAGTAGGGTAGCTGCGGATTACGTTTATTTTATCACCGAAACGATCGTACATCCTCCGGCGTATTTCATCGTGGAACGACGGATCAGAGATAAACATCCCTTTTATGCAGCCTTTGAGATCCGGCATTGTGTTTATCTTTTTCATGTCTGTAACAACAGGAACTATGCTTGTATGTTTATAGTACATATCCGCTTCCGGGCCGAATGAGTCAACCAGGAGAGCTTCGCTCTTCTGCTCCGGGTCATATTTCCCGGTTTCCGGAGAAATACCCGACGGAAGGTATATCTGATAATGGATTCCAAGGCTGCGGGAAATATCTGTTGCAAAATCCGCCATTTCGATGGTAATCATGTTCGCGTACAGTATTTTAAATGAAGGAACATCTACAACTTCTGCGCCGTTAAAATATACCATCGGCCCTTCAGCGCCCATTGCGCTGCGAAAGCGTTCCGAAGATTCGGTTGCCCTTCCGGTGGCAATAATTATCTGCATTCCGCGTGAGATAAGCTCCCTTATGCAGTCGCGGGTACGATCGCCCAGTATTGCGTTTGGCATCAGTGTGGTGCCGTCCAAATCCAGCGCCAATCCCCTGATTTTTTTTGGATTAAGGTTTTTGTTCATTATGTTGAGTATAGCGATGAACAGAAATAGAGACAACGGTTGCAAATTGCTAATTTCTCTCTCTTACTGTACAATGATAGGTAATTAGTAAAGAGTATTATTAAGGAGTTATCATGAGAGTTATTACCTTGGGTGAAATTATGCTGCGATTGGCGCCGGAAGGCTATTACCGGTTTGTCCAGGCTGGTTCTTACGGTGCGACTTATGGCGGAGGAGAAGCCAATGTCGCAGTTTCGCTTGCCGGGTTTGGATTAAATTCCGCATACGTTACGAAGCTTCCCAAACACGAAATCGGCCAGGGAGCGGTAAACAAGCTGAGGGAGTTCGGCGTTGATACCTCTCTTATAGTGCGGGGCGGCAGCAGGGTAGGGATATACTTTCTTGAGAAGGGAGCGTCAGTGCGCCCGTCCAAAGTAATTTACGATCGCGCTCATTCTGCAATTGCGACAGCTTCCGAAGCCGATTTTGACTTTGATAAAATTTTCCAGGGCGCGCAGTGGTTTCATTTTACAGGGATTACTCCGGCTATCTCAGACAGCGCAGCGGCGGTTTGTCTTGCGGCATGCAAGGCGGCGAAGGCAAAAGGCGTTAAAGTTTCCTGCGACCTTAATTACAGGGCGAACCTCTGGTCGCGTGAGAAAGCGGGAGAAGTTATGTCGAAGCTGATGGAGTATGTCGACCTTTGCGTTGCGAACGAAGAAGACGCTTCCGATGTTTTTGGAATTCATGCAAGCGGAACCGACGTAACAACAGGAAAGATCAGCCATGACGGTTACAAGGAAGTAGCCTCTGCTCTTATTAAACGGTTTGGTTTTAAGCAGGTCGCAATTACCTTAAGGGAGTCAATCTCTGCAAACGACAATAACTGGGCTGCAATGCTCTGTACCGGAACGGATTTTTATTTTTCCACTAAATACTCAATTCATATTGTTGACAGAGTAGGCGGCGGCGACAGTTTTAGCGCAGGGTTGATTTATGCCAACCTCCAGGGAATGCCGGCGCAGGAAGGGCTGGAGTTTGCTGTTGCGGCAAGCTGTCTAAAACACACCATCGAAGGAGACTTTAACATGGTTTCCATAGATGAAGTAAAAAAACTTGCCGCTGGAAATGCATCCGGCAGAGTGCAAAGGTAAAGAAGGAGTCGATTATGGACAAGCAGGTTTATTTAAACAGAATGGATAAAGTAAGAAGTGCAATGAGTAAAAACGGGATAGATGTTTATCTTGCAGGTCCTTCATCAAATCTTTTTTATCTGACAGGTTACGGGATAGGCCCCGATGAGCGGCTGTTCCTTCTGGTACTGCCTAAAGAAGGCGAACCGTTTATCATTGCGAATCTTCTTTATAAAGATCAGGTAAAAACTGTTCCTGTAAAAAACCAGGTGTACTGGAAAGACGGAGAAGATCCTTTCATGCTTTTAAAAACAGAAATTGAAAAGCAAAAAATAAAGATGCAAACAACGGCTCTGGAGCCCCAAATCCCTGCGTTGTTTTCACTGCCGCTGCATCAAACTTTTAGCCAGACAAAATTTTTTCTTGGCTCTCCTCTTACCGAGCCGCTTCGCCAGATCAAGGATGAAAGCGAACTCGATCTTATCCGACGAGCCTGTAAGGTGTCGGACGATGCGCTGGCTGTTCTAATTGACAAGGGTACTTATTGGCTTGGAAAAACCGAGATTGATTTTTACCGCGAGCTGGGCAGGGAAATGGAAAGCCGCGATATCACTTCCTTTGGCTGTTCAATACAGGTTGGGGCGAACGCCGCGATACCTCATTACAGCACGGGGAAAACACCGATAGAAAAAGGAACTTGTCTTCTTATTGATTTCTGGGGACGCTACAAAGGTTATTGTACCGACTGCACAAGGACTTTTCATTTTGGGAAACCCGACAGCGAGTTTGAAAAAATATACGCTGTTGTTCTTGAAGCTCACCTTGCAGCGGAAGCGAAAGCGAAGGTTGGGAACAATCTTGAAGATGTTGACCTTGCAGCCCGCGCCGTAATAGAGAAGAGCGGCTACGGAGAGTTTTTTACCCACCGAACAGGACACGGTCTTGGTATCGACGGGCATGAGGGAGATTCGGTTAACAAGGGCGTTAAAGTTCCCATCGAGCCGGGAATGGTGTTCTCGATTGAACCGGGGATTTATCTTCCGGGGCGTTTCGGAGCGAGGATAGAGAACTGTGTTGCTGTTACGAAAACCGGCACGGAAATTCTGCATAACTACCCGCGCGAACTAAAGATAATAAGTTAATTCGAAAATATTATCACGCAGAGGCGCGAAGGCGCGAAGTTTTTATTTTAAAATATCTTGGCGTCTTAGCGTCTTTGCGTGAGGTCTTTTAGAACTAACTTACTAAAATCCTTTATGCTCGGTTCTGGCGATTATCTCGTTTTGCAAAGCTTCGCTTAAATCGTTAAAGTAGTCGGAGTAACCGGCGACGCGCACAATCAGGTTTTTATATTTTTCCGGGTCTTTCTGCGCATCGCGGAGCGTTTTTGCGCTGCACACGTTAAACTGAATGTGATGCCCGTCCATTTTAAAGTATGTCCGTATCAGCGCCATTACTTTTGTAATTCCCTCTTCGTCAGAGAGCAGGGAAGGAGTCAGTTTTTGGTTCAGAAGAGTTCCGCCCGTTTTGAGATGATCCATCTTCGCCGCCGACATTAAAACGCCCGTGGGACCGGTTTTATCCGCTCCATGCGCGGGAGAGATTCCCTCGGACTGCGCTTCATGAGCAAGGCGTCCGTCCGGAGTAGCGCCTGTAACAGAGCCGAAGTAAACGTGGCATGTTGTGGGAAGCATGTCGATGTGATATGTGCCGCCGTTTACTGCCGGCCTTCCGTCGACTGCATCGAAGTACATGTTAAATGCGCGGATCATTATTTCGTCGGCATACTGATCATTGTTGCCGTACTTGGGAGTCTTGTTCATAAACATTGCGCGCTCGGCATCGTATCCGCTGAAGTTTTTCGAAAGCGCATCTGTAAGTTTGCTCATCGTGATGTTTCTGTTGTCGTACACATTGTATTTTATGGAAGATAAGCTGTCTGTCAGCGTTCCGATTCCTACACCCTGAATATAGCGGGTGTTGTACCTTGCACCGCCAGAGTTGTAATCGCGCGCATTGCCGATGCAATCGTCAATTACCGTGGACAGGAAGGGGCACGGCATATATTTTGAATACAGCGTTTCTATTATATGGTTGGCGGCAATCTTGATATCGATAAAATGCTTAACCTGCTTTTCGTAGGCGGCGAACAGTTCGTCGAATGTTTTAAATGAGGCGGCGTCTCCTGTTCTAATCCCAAGATTCCTTTTGGAAACCGGATCATAGCCGTTGTTCAATGTTATTTCCAGAACCTTTACAAGATTAAAATAACCGGTTAACGCATAGCATTCTTTCCCGAAAGCGCCCGCTTCTACACAGCCGGATGTTCCTCCGTCCCTGGCATCCTCGATTTTTTTTCCGTGACGGACAAGTTCCTCTACAACGGCATCCGCATTGAATACTGAAGGCTGACCCATTCCCTGCTTTATAACCTTGCATGCCCTGTTTAAAAATCTGTCGGGGTTCTTTCTGCTCAGCTGAATGTTGCTGCTTGGCTGTACGAGCTGCATTTCTTCGATTACATCCAGTACCAGATAGGTAACATCGTTTACGCCGTCGCTGCCTTCGGCTGTTAAACCGCCGGAGTTAATGTTGCAAAAGTCGGTATATGTGCCGCTTTCCGCAAGCGTAATCCCTACCTTTGGAGGAGCGGGCTGGTTATTGAACTTGACCCAAAAACATTCCAAAAGTTCTTTCGCTTTTTCTTCATCAAGGCCGCTTTCGCATTCTTTCTTATAAAACGGATAAAGATGCTGATCCAGCCTGCCGGGAGAAAACGCGTCCCATGTGTTAAGTTCGGAAGTTACCGATATGTGGACAAACCAATACATTTGCAGTGCTTGCCAGAAATTTTCCGGTTTATTGGCGGGAACATGGCGGCAGTTACCTGCGATATCAAGAAGTTCTTTTGCGCGTACGGGATCTTTTTCCAGCGCGGCAAGACGCTCTGCCTCGTCAGCATAGCGGTTTGCAAATGTGATAATCGCATCGCAGCAGATCGCCATCGCTTCAAGCTCTTCACGTTTGTCGTACGCATCCGTGTCGTTTACGTAATCTATTTTTCCCAGTTCTTTTTCAATGTCTTTCTTAAAATCCAGAAATCCCTTCTGGTAAATTTTTTCGTCGCAGACAGTGTGCCCGGGCGCTCTCTGTTCCATAAACTCTGTGTAGATGCCCGCTTCGTAACAGAATTTCCATTTGTCAGTTACTCCGTTAAAAAGTTTGTCCCTTATGGATTTTCCTTTCCAGTAGGGGATAATCACATCTTTTTGGGCTTTGAGTGTTTCTTCGTCGACGCGGAAAAAAACTTTTTCGCGGCTGTTTATTATCTTGAAGTCTTCGATTGTGTGGCAGCAGAGTTCAGGATATGTGGGCGCAGCTTTTGCCTTACAGCCTTTCTCGCCGACAATAAGTTCGCCGTCGTAGATAACGACTGTTTTATGTTCACAAAGCGCTTTAAAAGTTAAAGCCCTCAGCATGGGGATGGAAACCTTTCCCTCATATTCCTTATATACTTCAGTTACGATTAGCGCGCGTTCAATCGACAGCGAGGGAACAGCGTCCAGGCTCTGCTGCCGTAATTTTTCTACTCTCTCAGTCATATCTTATCCTCCAACCCTGGTACGGAATTTGCTTTTAAAAATACCTTCTATCTCATTCATGTTTTGGCTTTCCTTCGGGATGCCGGAAAGTTCATATTGCATTTCCAGTCTTCTGTATTTGTCGCCATGAATGTCATGGTAAGGCAATAAATGAACTATTTCAATATTGCCAAGGTCTTTTATAAAGTTGTATATTGCCGTCATTTCTGCAAGATCATCATTAACTGCCGGAATTACCGGTATACGAATCAGTATTTTTGTTTTTTCCCGCGAAAGACATTTTAAATTTTCCAGGATTTGCTCGTTTGACGCTCCGCAGTATTTTTCGTGTTTTTCCCGGTTAAAGAATTTTACATCGTATAAAAAACAGTCTGCGATTTTTGCAGCTTTAAGCAGAACTTCCGTATCGCAGAAACCGCTTGTGTCAATTACCGTGTGAATACACTCTTTCTTGCACCGTGTCAGAATCTCCAGAAGGAAGTCTGCATAAACGAAAGGCTCGCCCCCGGAAAATGTTACGCCGCCTCCCGACTGTTCATAGAAGGGAACGTCTTTGATTATTTCCTTCATTAGATCCGGAGCAGTTATTTCATAGCCGATTGTTTCTCTTGCTCCGGTAGGGCAGGCATCTGCTTTGTCAGCGATCTTGCAGCGCCCGCAGTTTATACACTTTTGGGGGTTAAAAACATCCTGCGGTTTTTGTTGTAGGCTTTCGGGGTTATGACACCACTTGCACGACAGGGGGCATCCCTTGAAAAAAACCGTAGTTCGAATGCCCGGCCCGTCGTGAATGCTGTAGTGCATTATGTTGAAGACAACGGCTTTTTCCAAGGTTTACCTTAGTTTACAGCTTGTTCAAATCCCGCGCAGCTTTGTTTTGTTTCCAGACATAAATACCCAAAGCAAGACCGATAACGCCGTAAACAATGAATGAACGGAAGTACTCGCCGCTGCCCGCGTCCCTGAAGAGCGCCATGCCCAGTTCCGGCGATATGATTGTCATTGCATTAAACAGAATCGCCCCCAGAAGAGCGTTCTTTATGCTGGCTCTGGAAGTAGATGCGCCGCCGACGAGAATCGCGGCAACAGAGAAGATACCAATATTTCTGAAGGCATCGTATGTTGCCATTGTACCCATGTTCTGCAGGAATATAATCATACCCCATGCCGCCAAAACAGTTGAGTAAATAGTGGCGATAATTCTTGTGCGATCCACATTGATGCCGCTAACTTCGGCAATATGCTGGTTTTGGCCTACGCTGCGGAAATCCTGCCCAAGTTTTGTTTTCATTAAGAAATGCAGGAACAGACATACCGCCAGCATTACAAGCCCTGTCACAAACGGCACTCCGCGCAGGAACATAAGAACATTATCTGTGATAATGGACACCAAACTGACAATCATTCCAATTATGCTGAGCGCGAGATTAATTCTGAACTTCCACGGACTTGCCTTTTCCTGAATATTTCTTTTGCGGTTCAGTGTTCTCTTAATTATGAGAATTGCCAAAGCAATCACCGATCCGGCAAGAAGAAGATACATCGGAGGCACGCGCGCGATGTTATCAAGTGCGAACTTCATGCCGCCTTCATCAAGGAATCCGAGATCAACAGACATGCGTACGCCTATGTTATCGAACTTGATCAGAGGGTGTCCCGGGATTACTGGAATTATAATGCCGACAGCGAACAGCATGATAAACAGATAAATGCCCGTGGCGAAAAAGCCGACTATAAGGCTTGCTATCATTTCCTGTCCGCGGACTCTGTTGAAAAGTTTCCCGGTTAACCATCCGCAGAAAGCGGCAATGGGGAACGCCAACAGGAAGGAGACCAATAAACCGGTCAAACCGCTCCATGCGGCAGTTGAAGTTCCGTTCATTACAGCCGCTTCATACTGGTAACGGGTAAATATTATCGCTCCCTGTCCGACCATTGCGCCGACTATTATACCGAAGTTGAGTCCCAGTCCTGCTACGATGGGGATTATAAGCGACAGCACGAGAAGGAAGTTCCGGAATACCCTGTCTATCAACTCGTTAAGGAAGAAGACGATAGGAGCGCCTCCGGAAAGTATAAATCCAAGCACCGTGAAGGATACGAAAATTATTACAACAAGATTATCTATTACAAAATTTTTAACTTTCATTTTTTACCTCTCCCTGCCTGCATAAGCGCATAGAGAATAATTCCGTTTTGTATTATCATTCGCAGTGTTTCGGAAAGGTCTGTGCCTGCAAACAATTCATTGGCTACCGGCAGCGATGTCGCCATCAAACCCTGGAAGATGAACGCCCCTAAAACAACGTGAACAACTTTTGCTTTTCTTACCGTCGCTCCGCCGATTAAGATTCCGGCGACAGCCACGAAAGCCATCATCAGGGGCGCTTGATACAACTGGACAAATCCAAAGCTTTGGGCATAAACAATAATTCCAAGAGCTCCCAGTATTGTAGAAACTATATTTGCAAGAACACGGCTTCTGTCTACGTTAAGCCCGGCTGCGCTTGCGAACATCGGATTAGAGCCGCCTGCTGTTATGGCAATACCCGTCTTTGAACGCATAAAAAGCCATACCAGGAAACAGCCGACTGAAAAAACAACTAAAAGACCGGTCGGGATTACGACTTCTCCCAAATTAAAGCTCATAAAGTTATCCAGAATCTGGGCAGCATCAAAAGCTCCCAGCAGGATCAGTTCCCGTAAACCTGTGCCGCTGCCTAAAGGCCATGCTATTCTTAGATCATTGAAAGGCAGAACAAGCCATAAAATACAGAACAACATTGTCATTGAAAAACCTGTATAGGTAGCGATTGCCATTTCCGAGCCTTTGACCATGTTCATCAGCCTTCCGTAACCGTAACCCATAATGGTGGCGAACACGATTGCAAAGAGGGAGGCCACTACAATTAAGCCTATCCCTGTAAAGTTCAGTACGATGGCGCAAACCATGCCGAGCAAACCGCATACAATACCGAGCGGCAGGGCGAAGTTCGGGCCGACGCCGGACTGAATGGCAGGTACCATCGCCAGAGTTAAAAGCCCCCACCTTCCAAAGCGGTTTATGCTGTCAGATAGTATTACGTCGAACGGCAGTTTAATAAATGCAGCTACGATAATCAGAAAAACCCAAAACCCGCCTATTATTAATGTTGGAGGGCTTACGTGGCTTGTCAGTGTTTTAAAGCTGAAGCCTCCCTCGATTTTAATTTCTGCCATTTATGCAACCCCCTTCCCGGCCAAGCCAACGGCGCCTGACATCATGAGGCCGAAGTCTTCAGCAGGCGCGTCAGGTTTAAGAATACCGGCGAGTTTTCCTTCGCAGATAATAGCCACGCGGTCGCAAATGCTCCGCAGTTCCGCCAGTTCCGAGGATGTCATTACAATGGTCATGCCTGATTCGCTGCTCAATTTGTACAATAGATCCAGTATCAGTTTCTTTGCTCCAATATCTATACCGCGGGTAGGTTCGGAGACAAACAGTATTTTTGGTTTTTGAGTCAATGCCCGCGCCACACAGATTTTTTGCTGATTGCCGCCTGAGAGCCTCCCTACATGCTGCAGAGAAGATGTACAGCGGATGTCCAGATCGTTTATCTGTTTAATTGCGTTTCTTCTTATTTCTTTTGAGTCTATCAGCTTGAAAAAACCGAAGCTCTTGAGGAACTCATCATGAATCTGCATTGCCGTAAAGGCAATGTTATGTTCGATTGATTCATCCAGTAAAAGCCCGACTCCCTTGCGATCTTCGCTAAGGTAGGCGATGCCGGAAGAGAGCACCTGTCTGGGATTGTTCAGAGGCAGCGGTTTTCCTTCAAAAATGACCTCTCCCCGCGCCGGATATATGCCAATAATACCGTTGGCTATTCCCAGTTTGCCCTGGCCTGCAAGGCCTCCAATACCCAGTATTTCGCCTTTCCGCACTTCAAGGTTAACGCCTTTTACACGTTCACCCGGCATAGCAACTTCAAGGTTCTTAACGGAAAAAATTATTTCGTCAGCCGACACCCTGTGATCCAGGGAGCGGTCTATGGTTACTTCGCGTCCAACCATAAGGCCTGCAAGTTCAATGACGTTTGTATCGGCGGTATTTTTTGTGACAACAAGCTCACCGTCCCGCAGAACTGTAACCCTGTCGGATGCCTGGACGATTTCATCCAAACGGTGGCTGATAAAGACAATACTGATCCCTTTTTTAGTCAGATTCTTCATTGCCTTAACAAGGTTTTCCGCCTCTGATTCGGTCAATACAGCGGTCGGCTCGTCCAGTACCAGCAGCTTTATATTGGTCTTGTCAATCTCGCGCGCAATCTCGATAAACTGCATGTGCCCGATTGGAAGCCCCTGTACCAGCGTAAATTCTTCTATATTCATCTCCAGAGTATCCAGGCCTCTGCGAGTATCTTTGTTCATTTTCTTAAAACTGAGAACTCTGAAGCGCTTTCCGAAAATACGCCCAAGCACATTATTCAGCGCGTTATCTTTCAGTATTTCCCTGTTGATTTTTACGTTTTCTGTAATGGAAAATCCGGGTATCAGCATGAACTCCTGATGTACCATGCCAATTCCGTTTTCCATTGCCTGATACGGCGATTTAATATCAAAGGGCTTGTCATCAAGAAGCATGCTGCCCTCATAACCGCCTGTACTGTGAATTACAGGCATACCGAAGAGAATGTTCATTAAAGTGGATTTGCCAGCGCCGTTTTCACCTACCAGGGCGTGTATTTCTCCCACCCTGATATCGAAGCTCACGTTTTTCAGAACAGCGTTTCCGGAATATTCCTTTGTAACATTTTTAAAACTTAATAGGTTTTGACTCATTTAAAGATCCTAAAGATAAAAAATTGAGGCCGCTTCTGTCCGAAGCGGCCCCATTTGTCGGCCTGTTGGTTAAATTAGAATACCAGGTGACCCATGATTACGAGTTTGTAGTTGTCGATGTTTCTGCCGGTGGTAGGATCGGGGAAGCTGCGAATCTGCGCATCAACGTTCGCGCCTACGAAATCCCTAAGGTGGCCTACTATGGCCTGCTGAAGGGCTCTTTCGTCAATTCTGTCAAAGGGTAATTCACCATTGAGAACTCTTACGGCGTACTCAAAACCTGCTCCGGTCCATGTCATACCGGCCGGGGCGGGCCATGTGCCTAATCTGCCCTGCATTCCGCGGGCTGCAATGGCGTTTCTTACCTGGGTGGTCATGAAGGGAATATCAGTTCCTCTGCCGGGAGCTTCAACACCGAGCGCTGCCGGGAAGGCGTGTACTGGTGAGGGGCAGCAGGGTTCGGGATAGATTGCACGGGTTTCAAGGATACGTGTAATAAGCGGCGGCTGCATGGCGCAGTTTGTGCCGAAGAAAGCTGTGTCCGCACCGTATCTGGCTACCATTCTGGGTACGTCTTCGAGGATGAACTGCTGTGTTCCGGGGATACCGGCGTCACCGGTGGGATCCGGAGATGTTGCATCAACAAATGTGATACCTAATCTTTCGCATTCTCTCCTGATGTCATCGCGGCGCTGAGCCAGCATGACGTTGGACATGTGCCTGGGGAATGAATAGTGGACAAATGTCTTCGCGCCCATTGCCTGAGCCTGTCTTGCAATTGCAGGGCCCCTGGCGAGGTCGTCTGTATTCAGAATAAGGTTCGCGCGTCTTGCAACGTCCGGGGGATTTTCCTGGGGGTTGCAATATACGATGAACACGTCATTTCTGGTCTGTAAAAGCCTGTCTACCGCGGGGTTGGTTCCGGGTACTGCCTGGTTGATGATCAGAGCTTTGATGTCCCTGTCTGCTGCCAATCTGGCAACGATGGTAATCATCTGCTCCTGCTCTGCCATAAAGTTTTCCGGCCATGTAACGTGGACGACCTTATTGGGGCCGTATTTCTGTACAAGCAGTTCAGCAGAACGGAATTCTTCTTCGTTCTGTCCAATGTTGTTTGTAATTATGGCGATTTTTCCGGGGAAAGGCCCGCCTGCCGCACTGCCGCGCTGGTTCTGGCCTCCTGCTGCCATTAAGGTTCCGACGGCGATAATGCCAATCAGTACCAAAAAGGCCAATTTCTTAGCAAATTTCATAGATTTCTCCTTAACCTGTAAAAGGTCTTCTATAAAGATATATTATTTTCCAGTTTTTTAAAAAGTTTGTCAATACAGGCGGTTGTCAATTAATAAAGAAATTAATGTATAATAAATGCGAAATACGGAAAAATAATTCCAAGGATTCATATTGATGTTTGTAAACTGCCAAAACGCATCTTTCGGACATGACGGAAACGTTGTTGTAAATGGTCTTAACTTCTCTGTAGAGGACGGCGATTTTCTTCTGATTGCAGGAGAAAACGGATCCGGCAAAAGTACTCTTGTTAAAGGTTTATTGCGTCTTTTAGTGCCGATGGAAGGGAAAGTGATTTTCGGTCCTGAGTTTAAACAGTCCAGGATCGGTTATTTATCACAGCAAACCGCTGTTAAACAGGATTTTCCCGCCGGTGTATTTGAGATTGTGCTTTCCGGGAATCTGGGCAGGAAAGGTTTTTGGCCTTTTTACAGCCAGGCGGAAAAACATAGAGCGGAAGAAAATCTGCTGCTGCTTGGCATAAGTGATTTGAAAGGCAGTTGTTTCAGGGAGCTTTCCGGCGGTCAGCAGC
>Ga0123356_10004905_pt1 | contig 13733 bp, 12 predicted proteins | sample TergutEmb28metaG_2_FD_92546 | JGI IMG/M metagenome (GOLD analysis project Ga0123356, IMG submission 92546) | Embiratermes neotenicus P3 segment gut microbial communities from Petit-Saut dam, French Guiana - Emb289 P3 | ecosystem: Host-associated > Arthropoda: Insects > Digestive system > Gut ...
GAATACTGCGGGCACGGAGTCGGACTGGCTCTGCACGAAGACCCGCAAGTGCCGAATTACCCCCACGGCTCCAACCCCCGCATGAATAACGGCATGGTCTTTGCTATTGAGCCAATGATTAACATGGGCACGGCAGATACCGAGGTTCTTGATGATGACTGGACGGTAATTACCGCCGACGGGGAAATATCGGCTCATTGGGAACATACAATTGCTATTTTTAACGGTAAAACGGAGATTCTTACAGACCCTCTGGAACAGTATATAAAATAAATTTGTAACTATTCAAGAAGTTCGTAAATTTGTTACTATAAAGTATTGTCCGTAAAGTTTCAGGACAAACACTAAATACTTATTCAGGAGACAACATGAACATAATTCAAAAAATTTCTTCCAAAAATCTTTTTATTTTTAATCTGGTATTTATCGGGGTAATTTTTGGGTTTTCTCTGGCATTTTTGTCTTTTTCCTGCTCTACCCCAAAAACAAGGGCAACGGCGCAAGCGCAGGAAAATTCAATTATTATTCCCGAAGACGCTCTTGCTGTGGCAGAAGGGCTTCAAACAGTTTTTCGCTCGGTATCGGACAAAGTATTGCCGTCTGTAGTGGAATTAAAGACTGTCTCGGTCAGGCGGCAGCAAATACCAAGATTAAACGGAATCCCATGGGATTACTTTTTCGGCCCGCAGGATAGGGACAGAGGGCCAAATAACGGGCAAGAACGCGAATTCCGTTCCCAGGGGCTTGGGTCGGGGCTTATTGTCCGTTACAAAGACGGCACATATTATGCGCTTACAAACAACCACGTGGTGGACGGAGCAACCGAAATTAGAGTTGCGACCAAAGACGGGAAAGAATATCCGGCTGAACTGGTAGGAAAAGACGAACGCAAAGATTTGGCAATGGTCTCTTTCAAAACCAACGATGCATACCCGCTGGCTGTCCTTGGCGATTCTGATAAAGTCGCCGTTGGAGACTGGGCAATTGCAATGGGCAACCCGTTAGGTGAACAATTTTCCTTTTCTGTAACATTGGGCATTGTAAGCGCTCTTGGGCGCACTGGCGGCCCTGGCGGGAATATCAATGATTTTATACAAACGGATGCCCCCATTAATCAGGGAAATTCAGGCGGCCCTCTTGTAAATATCCGGGGAGAAATTATAGGCATTAACACATGGATTGCAAGTAACACTTCGGGCGGCGGCAATGTCGGGCTTGGGTTTGCCATTCCAATTAACAATGCCAAACGTTCGATAGATGAATTTATTACATCCGGCACTATTAGTTACGGATGGCTCGGCGTGTCATTGATTGAGCCTGGCAGGGAAACTCTTACAGGATTAAATATCGAAGGAAAACGCGGCGCTCTTGCTTCCCAGATTTTTATTGGTTCTCCGGCGGACAAGGGGGGCATAAGAGCGGGAGATTTTATTACTCATGTCAACGGAAAAGAAACAAGGAGCGTGCAGCAGCTTCAGATGATGGTCGGCGATCTTAAACCGGGCGACCTTGCAACCTTTACCGTTTTTAGGGACGGAAAATCAAAAGATATACAGGTTCGCATTGAAGCACGGACAGATCAGGCGGCATCTGACAATAAAAATTTATGGCCGGGCGTAACTCTGGTTCCAATTACAGATCAAATAAGAGACAGTTTCCAGTTTGATAAAAACGTAAAAGGCCTTGTTGTGATAAATGTTGTTACAGGCAGCCCGGCTGATATTGTCGGTCTGCGGCAGAGCGACCGTATTGTTTCTGTTAACGGTGAAAACATAAACGACATTGCAGCTTTCTACAAAGCATTACGCGAAAAAACCGACAAGGAACTCTGGTTTGGCATAATTAGAGGCGACTCTTCGATTGAATCGCTAAGATTTAAGCGATAATACCAAAGGCGGCAAGGGCATGTTCCAAAACGGTCAGTTTTGGAACATGCTTATATATCGACGCGAAAGACGGGGCGTTTGTTGCGGATGTGGTCAAAGTTAAAAATGTCGGTGTTAAAGCGCCGTTCTGCCTCCAATGTTGAAGGAGGGCCGTGCCCCGGCAGCACAACATAATCGCCAGGCAGCGAAATAAGGCGGCTGCGGAGCTTGTTCATCTGCGTTGCAGCGCCGTATGCGCTTGCAGTGCTGCCCACAAGGCCTGCTGTAAGCACATCGCCTGTAAAAAGCATCCTGCCAATCACGTAAACCACAGAGTCGGAAGAATGCCCTGGAATCGAAATAACTTCCACAGTAAAACCCGCTATTTTAAATTTATCGCCGTCTCTTACCAGATTGGTTTTATGGTCCATAATAAACTGATTTACTGCGAAAACTTCGGTATTATAAATACGCTTTAATGTCCGCAGCCCATTCACATGCCCAATATGATCGTGGGTAATGAGCACTGCCGCAGGGTTAAAGTTATTGTTTTCTATGGTTTGAAGGGTAACTTTATCCATGCTTCCCGGATCAACAATAATTGCAGCATTTTGCCGCGCAGCTGCATGATTATTGTTTTCTTCGCCAAGAATATAACAATTGCCAAAGCCATAAGAGCAATATTGAAAAAAAAGTTTCATTATTCCTCCGCCTCAAATACCGCTTCGGCAGTATTTGACGATTTAAAAATAATTTCTTTATACTTTGAGTCCACAAAGTTAACCCGCTTTAAATTACAGTTTATAATTTTGGCCTTTTCAAAATCGGCATTTATAAAACGGCTGTTGTATAAATTGGAATCGTTAAACGAAGTTTTATTGAACGAAGCGCCGCCAAAATTTACATGCACAATTTCTGAACTTTCAAAAAGGCAATCATAAAAGCGCGAGCCTGCAAATGACAAAAATTGAATATCCGACTTTATAAAGCTGCATATATCAAAATGGGAAAAATCAAAAAAACTCATTCTTATTTTTACGCCTGAAAAATTACAATTAATAAAAGAAGATTCCCTGAAATCGCATCCGTAAAAATTATGGTTGGAAAAGTCGGTTTCTTCAAAACGCATTCCGGAAACATTCATGTCTTTTATTACCGGATTTCGAGCGATATAAGCGCAGATACGCCGGTGTTCCTGTTCCGGATTAGCCAGATGAACTGAACATAAGTTACAGCCTGTTATGGCGGACCTTCCGCATCCTGCAGCGCAGGGGTTAATAGTAAACATCTTTATAAAAATATAGCATATTTACATCTTTACAACCAGTATTACAGCAGGATAAAATAAACTATGTGCTGGTATTGCGGTTTGCCAATAATTGATGAGGAGCCTCTCGGCCGTTCCCAACGGTGCCAAAAATGCGGGAAAGATCTGCGCTCCTGTAAAAATTGCCGTTTTTTTCTACCCGGTTCGCACGGCAATTGCCGCGAATCAGGCGCAGAAGCTGTTCAGGACAAAGAGCGGGCAAATTTCTGCGACTGGTTTTCTATGGACGCGAAATTCCGCTCTCAGACGCAGGGGCAAACAAATGAAAAGGAAAAGGCTGATGCCTCAAGAACAGCGTTTAATAATTTATTTAAGTAGAGTATGAATAACAGACCAGTATTATTTATTGATTCAGGAATTGGCGGGCTCCCCTATTGCAGGGACTTTAACAAACGAAATCCGCATGAAAATGTTTGTTACCTTGCAGACAGGGAAAATTTCCCGTATGGGCCGCGCAGAAAAGATGAATTGGCTTCCATTTTAATATCTTTAACAGAAAAACTTTTAAAACAGATTGACCCTAAAATAATTGTATTGGCCTGTAATACAGCCACTGTTTCCGCTATTGATTCTTTGCGGCAGGTTTTTCCGCAAATTCCTTTTGTAGGAACAGTTCCCGCAATAAAACCGGCTGCAAAGACAAGCAAAAACGGAAAAATCGGCGTTCTGGGGTCCGCCCGTACCATAGAAACAACCTGCAGCTTAAACCATGCAGAAAATTGCGAAATTTTCGGGCTTGCCGCGCCTGAACTGGTTGAATTTATAGAACGGCGTTTTGAAGAAACAAATGAAAAAGAAAAAACAGAAATAGTACAAAAATATATTAATCATTTCCGCAGCCTGAATGTTGATACACTTGTGCTTGGCTGCACTCATTTTCTTTATCTTCTTGAAGAATTCCGGCATGAAGCAGCTCCGTTTATCAAGGTTTTTGATTCGATAGACGGAATAACAAAACGCATTGAATTCCTGCTGGATGAAAATGACAGCAAACTCCGTTCGGAAAAAAACAATGAAAACATACACCGTCTTTTGATAACAGGAAAAGAACCTCCCTGTTCTTTTTGGCAAAACCGCGCCAAAAAACTTGGCTTTAACATAAATTTATTAAGTGAAATATGAATAACGATAAACAAACACTAAAAGGAATTGTTATCCGGGGTTCGCGCAACATTCTGACAGTGCTCATTGAAACGGAAAAAGAACCGCCTGCCGAGCTTGAATGTAAGATAAAGGGAAAAGTTTTAAAAGATGCGGAGAATCTTTACAATCCCTTTGCGCCCGGAGACAGGGTTGCTGTAGAATATCAAAAAAAATCGGGCGCAGCAATGATTCTAAGTGTTGAAAAAAGAAATAATCTTTTTAGCCGCTTTAATCAAAAGGGAAAAATGCCGCAGCTTTTGGCTGCGAATATTGATCTTGTACTTTGCCTGTGCACTCCTTCTTCTCCTCCATTCAGGCCGCGTTTTTTGGATCGCGTTCTTTTACAGGCAGACGCTGCCGGAATTGAAGCTGTCATTATCTGCAATAAGATTGATCTGGAACCCATTGATATTGATGTTGATGAACGGCTTGAAGATTTTTGCCGCATTGGGTATAAAGTTATGCGTGTGTCCGCCAAAACAGGTGAAGGGTTGCCGGAACTTGGCAAAATTCTGGCAGGGAAAACATCGGTATTAATAGGCCAGTCGGGATCGGGAAAATCAAGTTTAATAAACGCAATGCAGCCTGGGCTAAATATTAAAACAGGATCTCTTAACGAAAAATTTGACCGCGGCGTTCACACAACTACAATGTCAAACATGATAGACCTTACTGCCTGCCTGCCGGAAGGCGCTGGCAAAACCAGCATTATTGACACTCCGGGAGTGCGGCTTTTTATACCAGACGGCATTAAGGCGGAAGAAGTAATATCCCACATGAAAGAATTTTCCATTCTTGCGGGCAAATGCAGTTACGGCCTTTCCTGCTCACACCGCATTGAGCCAGGATGTAAAATAATGGAAGCTGTTGATGCCGGGATTATTCATGAAGATCGCTACACAAGTTTCCTGCGCATCTGCGATGATCTACAGGATAATATAAAAAATGATTGACAAAGATTCGTTAGCTGATAAAACTCTTTCCATTTTGGAATACCCGCATATCATGGAAAATGTAGCTTCCCTTGCCGTAAGCGAAGAAGCATCTTCTGTTTTAAGAGAATCAAAACCTTGTTATGATCCGGCAGAAGCAGAAGAAACAAAAGAATTTACCGCTGCATTGCTTGCATTAATAAAAAACGGAACAAATGAACCTCGCGCATGGCTTCCTGCAATTGGCTTTTTACTGCCCAAAACAGAAAAAGAGGGCGTAGTTTTGGAATTGGACGAAGCTCTCGCAATAGGGCTTTTTATAGAACGCGGCGAAGCATTAATGAAATGGGCAATTGGCAGCACTGCTGACAACGGCATTAATGCTGGTATCAATACCGGCGTTAACAACGGCGGCAATAAAACAATCATGGCTAAACACCCGCTTTTTGAACTACACGGCAATATGACAGACTGCAGGCAGATTGCGGCAGAAATATTTAAAATTATAGACAGAGAAGGAAAACTTCGCGACATACCATCGTTACGCGCAATAAAAAAGCGGATAGGCAGCCTTGAAAAAGAACTAAAAACCATTGTTTCGGGATACGCATTGGACGAAGAATACAAAAAAATGCTGCAATCTACACTTCCTTCGCAGCGGGACGGGAGGACAGTGCTTGCTGTAAAAACCAACTACCGCGGAAGAATACGGGGTATTGTGCATGAGGTGTCTTCCACAGGGCAGACAGTATTTGTAGAACCTCTTGATGTAGTTGACAAGAATAATGAAATTCTTCTTGAAAAACGAAACCTGGATATTGAGATACAGAAAATTTTCCGCGAACTAACGGAAAAAATTTGTTCTATATCTGAAAATTTGCGGAACTTCCATAGGGTTATAATTGACCTGGAATGTTTAAGGGCAAGAGCAAGATACTCACTGGAAACAAAAGGGCATTTTGCCTGCCCTGCCTCATGCGGAGACGGCCTGCAGCCAGACAGCCTGCAAGCAGACAGTCATGCCGTTTCTGACACGCTCATCCTAAAACGGGCGCGCCACCCATTACTGAAAAAGGCTGTCCCTATTGATGTCGAAATGAAAAGCGGCACAAGGACTCTTGTAATAACAGGCCCCAACACCGGCGGAAAAACTGTCGCTCTTAAAACACTAGGGCTTTTGGCAATGATGAACCAGAGCGGTCTCGCCCTTCCCCTGGACGAAGGAAGCGCCATTCCGTTTTTCGACGGAATATACGCAGACATTGGCGATGAACAATCCATCGATCAGTCTCTTTCTACCTTTTCCGCGCACATTACAAATATTTCTGCAATTACAGCTAACGCAACAGAAAAATCCCTGGTTCTTCTTGATGAATTGGGGTCCGGCACGGATCCCGAAGAAGGCGGCGCTATTGCAATGGCAATACTGGATTTCCTGATTGAGAAAAAATCCAGAATGGTTATTACAACCCATCATGGTATATTAAAAAATTACGGTTACACAAGACAGGGTGTAGAAAACGCATCGGTAGAATTTGACGCGCATACCCTTTCGCCGACATACAAAATTATAAACGGCGTTCCGGGAGAAAGCAGAGCGCTTGACATTGCAGGGGCGAATGGGCTTGATCCTGCAATCGTAGAAAAAGCGCGCAGGTATATTGACGAAGACAAATCTGACATTTCTGCGCTAATAAGCGGCCTTGAACAGAAACACAGGGAACTTGCCGGAATTGAACAAAAAAGCGCAATAGAACAAAACAGGCTAAAAGAAGCAAAACGCAAGGCAGACCTTAAAGAATTGCAGCTACGGCAGAAAGAAGCAGAATTAAAACGGGAAACAGTGGGGAAGCTTCAGCTTTTATTAAGGGAAAGCAGAAAAACGCTGGAAAACCTTGTCCGCGAACTGAATGAAGCCGGGCCAGATCGCGAAAAAAATCTTAAGGTAAAGGAATTTCTGAAAGAGCTTGCGCGTAACGTTGAAGATGAAAGCTCTGTTCTTGATGATGAAGAGCGGATTATCAGGGAACAATTTATGGACAGCGGAAGCCCTGCAGCAGCGGCGGCGGCGGCTGTTGCCGCAGAAGCTGCTGCCGTAGAATTTATTCCCGGAATGGAAGTTTATGCAGGGCCTTCCAGGCAGCGCGGCGTTATTGTAAGAACAGACAAAAAAAGCCTGTCCGGCAATTCATGGGTTGTAAAAGTAGGCTCATTAAAAATGAGCTTCCCCGAAAAGGAATTGCTTCCTGTTCCTTCATGTTCCGCTGCCGGTGATAAAAAGGGCGCAAAATCAAATAACAGGGCATCGAAGGGATCATCTTCGTCTTATCAAAAACCAGACTTGGCTAAGGTTTCATGGGCGGCAGAACTTTCTCCCGAAGCCAACAATGCTGTCTATGAACTAAAACTTTTAGGAATGAGGCTTGAAGAAGCAAAAGAAGCCCTGCGCCGCCAGATAGAAGCCGCATTGCTTGGAGGTTTAAAAACTTTTTATGTAGTTCACGGCACAGGCAGCGGCATTTTACAAAAGGGCATTCATGAATACCTGAAAAACGAGCCTGCGGTAGAGGATTATTATTTCTCACGCCCCGAACAGGGCGGATTCGGCAGAACGGAAGTTGTTCTGCGGCATGAGTGTTAGGCTTGCGTGAAGTAACCAATCGAGTTACCGAACAAGTCTAATCTACCAGCGGTTCATCACTATCCATAATATCAGGAATTGTATAGACCAATGCTCCCGATTTTCGCACACGCAATTCAGCAAAACCCTTGGAAACCAGAATATCAAGGTCTTTTTTTGCCTCATCTATGGAAATATTGGCTGACAACGCAACTTCGCTTGCTGTAAGAATACCTTTATTGTCTTTTGCTAACCTTAAAATAACACGTTCTATGCTTTCTTTTTCCCGGATAATCCGCGCTTCACCATCGTTAATATTACGCCATTGCTGCTTGGTATCCTTGCTGCCGATGTATTGATTCACAGAATTATCATATATTGCACGCCGTATATTCGCTTCCCGCACCTGGCCAGGAAGGGTAAAAAAGTCATAAATTGAACCAACCATTCCAAGACCGCCGGTAAGCATCCACAGCACACCGGTCGGGATTTTCCCCAGATAAAAACGGTGAAACCCCAGAGCTCCGCAGCCGGAAAACAGCCAGAGAAGATATGCTAAACCTACACTGTACATAAATATAGATTACAAATATTTAATATTATCGTCAATATGACGTCTCCATAGTTAGGTTTGTAAGTGAACCGTCACCTTGGCAAACTCTACTTGCCCAGCGCTTTTGGGGCAGCGCCCTTTCCGCTGAATAAGACAAGGGTAAGCAAGGTGATTAAAAACGGCAGTATGTTAAATACTTCCGACGGCAGGAAATGAAGCGCATTTATATTAACAATGTTTACAGCAAAACTTAAGGAAAGCCCAAAAATAAAACTGGAACCAACTATTCCCAATGGCAGCCAACGCCCAAAAGAAATTGCTGCCAGAGCGATAAAACCTTTTCCGTTAATTGTTGCCGCCGAAAATTGTATGTCTTGCGTAAGGACAATGCAGCCTCCGGCAAGACCGGCGAGAACGCCGGAAATAATTACAGCAGCATAACGAATCTTCGTTACATTTACACCAGCGCTGGCAAGAGCTTGCGGATGTTCGCCGGCTGCGCGTAACCTAAGCCCCCAGGGGCGCTTGTACAGGAAAAACCAGGCAGCCGCAGTAACCGCAAGGGCAATCCATATTGTTGGATATATCCCAAACATGCCGGAACGCATTCCCAGCCGGTAACCAGGGCTGCGGTCCATGCGGAATAAAAACTGGCATATAAACAAAGTTAATCCGTTGGAAAGAAAGTTTATTCCCGTTCCTGAAACAGCCTGATCCGCCCTTAGCGTAATCGAAGCGAAAGCATGTATAAGCGAAAAAATACCGCCTGCAACAGCGGACAGCATTAATGCAATCGGGATTGAAAAACCAATTGATGTTTCCAAATATATACAGGTAATTGCAGCGGTCATTGCGCCAATTGTCATAAGCCCTTCCAGCCCAATATTCAATACACCGGATCTTTCGCTGATCATTCCGCCAGCTGCAGCAATAAGGATCGGGCATGCAATCATCAATGTGGAAGGCAATATTTCCATTACTTGCCCTTCTTCTTAAATGGAATTGCATTTGACAAAGCATATCTCCATTCGATAAAAAGCCGAATCCCTGCCCGTAATGATATAAAGATCACTACAAGGCCCATGATAATCGAAACAATTTCCCGCGGTATCTGGCGGGACTGCATTAAGGGCTGGGCAGATTTTAACATTCCAAAAACAAGCCCCACAATGGCAATGCCTGCCGCTTTACAGTTACCGCCAAGAGCAACGGCAATTCCGTCAAAACCATATCCTTCAAAACCTTCCAGAACACGCCCATAAGAAAAAATTCCCAATGAAACTGAAGCTCCGGCAAGACCGGCAAATGCCCCTGCAATTACCATTGATAAGGTGATATTGGTTTTGATATGAATACCGGCGTAAAGAGCGGCTTCTCTGTTATAACCTGCAGCCTGCAGGGAAAAACCAAATGTTGTTTTTTCCATGACAAGCCAATAAATAAAAATAGCAGCAAACGTCAGCCACAGGCTGTTGTTTAATCTGGAACCATTTGTAATGGATGCAAGCAATGAATTTGAAAGAGCCGCTGTGCCGGAAAAATCCCCGGTTCTTAAAGTATTGCCGCCTGGAATTCTCATGGTAACAAGACGGTGGATATAAAGAGCAATATAATTCATCATTATTGTTGCAACTACTTCTGAAACCCTGTAACGCGCCTTGAGAAAACCGGCAATGCCGCCCCACGCTGCTCCTGCGATAATTGCAGCGCATACTGCTGCAGCGCAATGAAGAACCGGCACTGGCGGAAAACAGACAGCAATTATTTGCGCAACCGTAAGCCCTGCGATATATTGCCCTTCTGCTCCAATATTAAAAACTCCCGAACGAACAGCAAACCCCATACTCAAACCGCAAAGTATAAGCGGAACCGAACTGACAAGCCATTCGCCGGCATAGCGGATATTCCATGCCCCGCTGCGCGAATCGAAACCGGTTACTGTCTGCAGTATAGCCTGATACATACTTGCCGGATTCCTTCCGGTTATAAGGAGGATTAAAGTTGCAGTAAAAAAACCCAGAGCTATTGCCGCGATGCCAGTCAGCGCATTGGAACCGGCCATAATCTTTAAAAAATTCTTATTAATTGTCAATTGCTCTTAAATTTAAAGGAAAGCCCGGAAGGAGCTTCGCTTCCGCTAAAGTTGCAGCTACCGTTACATTGCCTTCGATAATTTGATTTTTAACAAAATCAATTTTATCTATAATATTTCTGCCTAAAGCGGGATTTGCGGCGGAATAGTCCACACCGCCTGATTCTATGTTAAGTGTGACAACTTCACCTTTAAAAGTATTATTTTTTACTGCATTAAGCGCATAAAGCAGGCCGGTATTTACACGTTTAAGCATGGAAGTAAGCACTGCGGAATCCTTATCATTGTATAACCCTTCTTCGTATTGGTCAGAATCAACGCCGATAGCCCAAACATTTTTTCCGGCAGCGCGGTACTCCATTGCCTGAGCAATGGTTCCGTTTCCGCTGCCTCCTGCCGCAGTGAAAATTGCGTACACGCCGGAGTCGTACCAGTTTTTCGCCTGAGCCTTTGCAAGAGCCGGTTCCCCCCAACTATTTACATAGTAGTCAACAATTTGCGCATTTGGCAGCACCGAAAGAATCCCCTGCACATAACCCACCTCGAACTTTGTTATTACAGGGCCAGGCATTCCTCCGATAAAACCAAAGCGCGGGTTAACTATGCCGTCTTCTTTGGCTTTTAAAGCTGCCGCAACACCTACAAGATAAGCGCCTTCATGCTCTGTATAAACAATCTGCATAATGTTTTTTAATTTAAGCCAGCCTACATCAACAATTAAAAACTTTTGCTGCGGGCTGCCAAGCGCCGCTTCATATATTGCTTTGTCCCAAGCTGCTCCAGCGGCAGCAATCAGATCGTACCCCTCATCTGCGGCTTGTTTTATAACCGGAACATACATATCCTGTGTCTGAGCAACAATTACATCGTAAGCTGTGCCCCTCTGTTTGGGATTAACCCGCGTATCACCGTAAAATTCAAGGATTCCCCGCCAGGCTGACGTGTTAAAGGATTTATCATCGATTCCGGCAGAGTGGGTAATTAGCCGGACTGTGACCCCTTTATCCGCGAAAAGTTCCGTTGCTGCGGTCTTTTTATGGCAAGATATTACCACACTGGCAAGCAAAACTACAGAAAAAAGGCATGAGGACAGAATTTGACTTTTTTTCATAATGATGGGCGCACACGGATTCGAACCGCGGACATCTTGCGTGTAAAGCAAGCACTCTAACCAGCTGAGTTATGCGCCCCAAGCGGCTGCCCGAAGGCAGACGCCGATAAGCGGCTGATGGGAGTCGAACCCACGTCTCCAGCTTGGAAGGCTGGGGTAATAGCCGTTATACGACAGCCGCAAATTATGCCCTTATTTTGTCAAAAATGCTGGTTTTTGTCAACTGGCGTATTGGTAAAAAAGCATGAATTTAGCCTGAATAGGGCTCATTTTATGGCAATTTGACCTGCTCTACTGAATCGCCCACTCAACAATGGTCCGCTGTTTGCGGCTGAAAACCACTCCAGCTTTTACGATTTTCTTCCCACTGTCCGCATATATTGAGTCATAGTCCTTGTCTTCTATCTGCCACAATGCGCCTTCTACAGGCTCGTCCACTTTAAATTCAAATATGTAGATATATTCCCCTGCAAAGATTACGCTGTCCATCCTGCCGTTCGCAGTATGGACTTCGTTGCAGCAGCGCAGCCCCAGCATATTGATTATATTGGAGACCGCAAACTCAAAATAGTATTCGGTTATTTTGCTGCTTAACGAATAGTCCACCCTATTTAAATAAGTTTTTACCAATTCAAAAAAGGCTTCCGTTTTTCCGTCCAAAAGCGATTTGACTAATTTGACAGACGTAGAGTTTATAAATGTTTCTTCGGCTTTGGAATAACTATGTGACAGAAACTGCGCCAGAGTCTGGCGGATTTCGACATTCGGGTAATTCAGCTTGTAAAGCCCTGTCGTGTCATCATAACCGGAAATGGTCAAATACCCCGCCTGATACAAAAGCGGAAAGAGCGTTATCGTATTGTCCCTGTAATCGCCAAAGTAACGGGCTTGCATTTCCGCTTCTTCTATTTCGACAACGTTTACATTTTTCATTTCCAGGTATTTTATCAAAAACGACGGCGCGCCAGTCATGCTCCAATAAGAATCAAATTCTGCGGATTTATCAAAATGGTTCAGTATTCCGTAAATGTTGTATACCGACAATTCTTTTCTGGTAAAATAGTAACCGTTGTAGTATTCTTTTAGCCTTTCCAGGTATTTTTCCCTGCCGCCGTATCGAGGGGCGTAAGCGTCTATTTCCGGGGCAAAACACGACTCAAGCTCTCCCTGCGTTATCCCGCATATATCGCAATATTCATTCATCATGGATATGTCGTTAGCCTGGTTCATGCCGGAGAACAAACTAACTTGAGCGAACTTTGTCACCCCTGTAATAAAAGAGAACCGTAAATATCTGTCGTTTTGTTTTATTACGCTGTAGAACCCTTTTAGTTCTTCACGCAGTTTTTTATTTAATTCCGGCTGGTCAATAGTGCTCAGGAGCGGGTTGTCGTATTCATCGATTATTATGACAACTGGATTAATTTTTCTTGAAAGTTCTATTATTAACTGTCTGAAATTAATGGAAAGATGTTCACTGAGATCAATTTCTATTCCATTATTTTTTGCACAATCCAATAATTGTGTATTTATATCATTTTTAAGTAATTCCATTGCATTATTGGTATAATTCCCGGACCCTAAATCAATATAAATTACCGGATATTTTTTCCATTCCCAATCGGTCCCGGATATAACCAGCTCTTCAAATAGCTCTTTTTCATTGTTAAACAACGATTTTATCGTGGAACACAAGAGTGATTTTCCAAACCGGCGCGGCCGGGATAAAAATACGGTTCTATATCTTGTTGCCATGTTATAAATATGCATGGTTTTATCCACATACACGTCATATTCTTTGCGAAGATCACTAAATACCTGGACACCGCCGATTGGCAATTTTCTTCTGTTCATAATTCCTCTTTAGACAAAGTATAACATGAAAAGGGAAATAAAACAATATTTCGCAATGCCTCACATTAACTCTGATATGATGTGCTTCTCTGCAGCGTAAAGAGAGAAGACTCTCGCGGAGGCGCAGGAGGTTGTAGGAAAAGATGTGTTGACAAAATTCATCTCGCAGAGGTACATCGACCCTTGGGTCGCGAACGCGGAGAGCGCGGAGGGGGAGAAGGGAATATAAGTTTACC
>Ga0123356_10004906_pt1 | contig 13731 bp, 3 predicted proteins | sample TergutEmb28metaG_2_FD_92546 | JGI IMG/M metagenome (GOLD analysis project Ga0123356, IMG submission 92546) | Embiratermes neotenicus P3 segment gut microbial communities from Petit-Saut dam, French Guiana - Emb289 P3 | ecosystem: Host-associated > Arthropoda: Insects > Digestive system > Gut ...
CATTTCTCAGATGTCAATGACTCCGTTTTCGAAGTCTGGTCATAATCGGCAATGGCGCTGGCGAGCGGGATTACGCGGTTGTTTGCCGCTGCAATAAAAACATATGGAAATTCAAGGCCCTTTATCCGGTGCATCGTCGCCACGCGGATTCCGTCTAACGAACGGTCGTCAAACTTGGTGCGCTTGATTTCGTATATCCTTATTCCAGCGTCCGGTAGCACCTTCTTATACTCGCCCAGGAGGCTATGCGTTCTGGCGACAAGGCATATATCTTTCAACTGTACGCCGCTGCCTTTGAGCGCGTTGATTTCTTTGATGATGTATTCGTATTCGTCGCCTGCGGTTTTAAAGTTCATTATCCTGGGATAGTCGCCATGTGTCAGTGATTGGCACAGTGATTCGTCTTCATATTCGCCGTCAAGGTTGTCGAAAGGAATATCCTTTAAGACAGCGAAAGCGTACTTTCTTATCTCTTCGGTGGTTCGGTAGTTTATTCTCAGGTTGCTGCTCCGCCCCCGGATGTTGATGCCGCATTTCGACAGGACAGCCCTCTTTTTGTAAATCCTCTGATGGGCGTCCCCCACAATGAAAATATCGTTACGGTGCTCGTCCGACGCAATCATCCTGAGCAGCTTATAGGCATTGGCGCTAAAATCCTGCCCTTCATCAACAATAACGGACGAGTAAATGCTTTTGGCTTCTTTCGAAAGAACGACCCGGCACTCATACATAGCGGTATCAACGTCCCTGACTTGCTGCTCTTTCATCAGGGAAAGGTATTCCTCAAAGACGCTCCATACTTGCAGCCGCGCTTTTCGGTCTAGACGTGTTCCACGGCCTATGCGGGAGGCTTTCAGGTACTTTTCCTTTGAAAATGCTTCCTGCACCGCCACAACCTTTGACCATTCATCAGCGAAAAAGAAAGGCGATAATCCTACGCTTTCGCCGGAACGGGCGATGGCTTCCTCCCACAGTTTGCGTGTTACGTCGTCGTACACAATGGTATAGGTGAAACCGTTCTCCCGCAGGAAACCCGATACCCATGCGTCGAGATGGATAACATCTATTCTCCTTAATTCCTCAACTGAGCATATTTTACGGAGATTGTCCTTAATGTCGTCCGCGAGGTTTGCCGTGAATGTGGTGAACAGGATTTTTTCCCGCTTCACATTTGTGATGCTGCTTCCTATTTGCGAGGACAACCATTTCGCCCTGTGCATGGCGACGACAGTCTTGCCCGTACCGGCTCCGCCAAGGATCCTGCAAGGCCCCGAATAATCGCGCTGAGCGAGTTTTCTTTGCGCCGGATGCAGAAAGATTCTCCATTTTTCCAAAGGTTCCGCCATTATGCGGAGCAGTTCATCTTCTCCTCGGGTAACCATAAAGGAACTCTGGCTCCTGTCGGTTCTTAATGCCCCGGCAAGGTCGCCCGGTTCCGTCATTTGCTCATCAGGCAATCCGTAAAGCTCCAATACCTCGTCAATAGTAAAGCCGTTTGCCAGCCATTCAAGCCCCTCGTAAGCGTCCAGCGGTATTGCCGATTTAGCGCCGTATAAAGCCACCGTGTTTTTAAGGTTTCTCACAAACGGTATCTGTTCGGCTGGAACTCCGATTTTCTTCAAAATATCATCGCCGACCGCCCCGAACAGTGCTGAAGATGCTTCATCCGTGTGTGGGACGCAGAGGTCAGCTTCACCTACAGGTTGAACATCATAAACCTGTACGTTCCCTGTTTCCTTGTTAACCTCGCAACGCTTCCGAGCCGCCCATTCGTAAGCGTCGTCATGATGGTCAACCCAAAGTAGGATATAGACCCCGCTTTCCTCCTGCCGGACAACGATTCCGCGATAAGTATCGTCTATCCGCACAGAACATATTTTATTGTCAAGCGCGGCGTGGATTTTTTCATAGTTGATTCCCGGCGCTTGCGGGTTGTTCCTAAACTTATTGATAAAGTCGGTGACTTTCCCCTGGACTTTCCTAGGCAGCGCGGCGAACGCTGTCAGGAAATCAGAAGATATGGCAACCGTAGCCTTTTCCATACTTATTCAGCCTCCTTGAACAAAGATAATACGATTTCACAACTGTTCGGATAATCAAGTCCTGCCCAAATATCCAAGTATATCCTCCGAACAGTTTTCGGCCTTTAGAACCTGCCAACCATTTGTAGTGAACGCTTCCTCACTGTCATACTGCTCCGGCGTGAGGTATGCGATTTTCACAGACTCCCACGCAAGCTCGGCTTCGCCGATAATGTCGTCATTGTCGCCGAGCATCTCATATCCGACCGACGACGGCTCAGGTACTCCTAGTTCAATACATTTCTGCGCGAAAACCGATGTGGATTCATCAATAATCTGCTCCATCGTATCTTGCCAGGCATTAACCGAACTGTCAGGCGATTGTTCAAGAGCCATATCATCCTGCACCGGCAGTATGCCATACACCATTTGTTTTAGCCCGGTGGCAGACACAGCATTAAAATGATCCAGGAACTGCATAATATTGACGAACTGCCAGTACCCGTTCCATTCCGCTTCGTATTTTTCTGTCCTCTCCGTATCAAGGTCATTTAGATATGCGTATACAAAGATTTCCGCTCTTGTTTTATTCCTTCGCATATCATCCAATTGGACGCCCGAATAAACGGTTGTGTGGGAGTTTACAGATCTCGGTTCCCATACGCCGAATACCGTGCTGCCAAACTCAAAAGGCGCGTCTAGCATCCCAAACGCTTCATTGATTCGCGAAACGTTCAGATTCCAATCTGCGAACAACGCGCTGCTCCTTAAGCTTGCCATGTCAAGCAAGGAAAACGCGTATGCCCGCGCATGGGCGTTGAACAACCGCTCGGATTTCGGTTCCTCAAGATAGTTCATCAGAAGCTCCATAGTTGACGCTTTATTGGGGCTCAGAGCGGTTGCGTTCCCGTGACCATTCTCGCTTGCGAGAATGGTTTCGACCGTTTGTTTATACATCTTCGCGCCGCTTGCCATTTTTTCATGCAAGAGTGTGCCTGTCGCATAATCTGCTTGGACAGACCTGACATTCTGAACGTCTTTCCAACTGAGCGACCATACCCTGAACCTGTTGCTGCGCCGGATTGCCTCCCTTTTAAGCGTGTCATCAGCGACATTGTTTTTATGGTATAGAAATCCGTCTGTAAATATTGCGACTGGTCTTTGCATCCCGTCTGCCCGTGTCGGTCCCAATACCCTCGCGGGCCATAGCACAAAATCCGCCCTTGATCCAATAGAAACGCCCATGCCCGCGTCGAGCTTGACTTGCGGCTCAATTTACCAAACGCAGTTGTTAACCTTTAGCAAGAAGCCTTCTTTGTTGTTGACCAATTCTTTTGTGACTGTGACGGTTCTGTTCTCGTTGCCCATTTGTGTGAGCGCCTCGATGAATCGCAGCTCCAGTTCGCTCTCGAATAGAGTGTTCACAGGGATGAGACCTAACCTCGGTATCTCGCTCAGGTTTTCTTTTCCGCTCAGTATTTGCTTCAGGAGCCGGATTGCGGTCGCCCTGGAAATCTGCCCGATGTTCTGGCTCTGGCGATAGGCATATAGGCAATGATAGCAGCCGTCTTTCTGCGGGTCGTTCTTGCAGTCGCATTTTTCAAGCACATCAAGGGCTTTTTCAAAAATGTCGATGAGCGAGTGTTCTTCGAGCATTAGCTGCTTCAAGTAGCCTGTCCCGCCCGGTACGGAATCGTAAATGACAAGATATTGCTTTCGATATTCGTTGTCGGGTATCGGCACTTCGCTGAGGGTAACCCGCAGATGCTCGACATTCCCAAAATACTGCTTCATGCCGAGCATAAACGCGGCAATGAACGATACCTGTTTGACTTTGGAAGGATCGAACGTCGTCGCGGGGACAAGTATTCGCAGCGCCTCTGTTTGAAACTCACGGTAGAGGTAAAGAATATCCTCGTATGGGTCGTCGCCTGCCGATGTTGCGTTTCGCGTCCTGCAGGTAAACGTATGTTCCGACCTGCCGCGCTCAGGCTGAGTTTTTCCACAGTACTTGCATATCCTGAACCCTTTGCGGACATCCTCCCTGCCGGCGACGGTCAACTGCTCGCCGATAATATCGCTTTCTCCGAAGTTAATCTCCCGCACTATGGCTTTTCTGACAAACTCGTATCCAAAATTAAACTCTTCGTTGTTCATTTGGAACGCCTTAGAAATATCCTCATCCTCGTTGACTTCCACCATCAGTTCCTTGTTGTAGAAAACAGTCTGCCGGTTATCGCTCTCGTCACCGATAAGGCTCCCGGCGTAATCCATGTTGGAGTAAACCATCCGAACCTTTAGCATCGAACGCACCTGGCCCGAATCCGACCATGCGGGCGTTCCGCATCGAGGGCATGCCGCAACGTCTTTTCCTGTTTCGACTATCTGCGCGTGTGAGCAGTTGGGACATAGCCTCCACTTTTCCACCTGCGCCGAAGTCAGGTCGACCTGGTTGACCTTCAGCTTGCGCCCATCCACATAGAAGTGGTTTAGCGGTGCGAACTCGCTGATTGCCGCCGATGTGGAGCGGCTGTACTCGTATACCATCTTTTCATATTTCTTCTTCGAGGGCATCCCATCCTCCGTTGCTTCTTCCCGGGTCTGAGCCGTAGGCTCAGGCTTTCGGAACAGGACGGCTTTGAGGATAATGCCGGATTCAGGAAAAGCGTAGTTCGGCAGCAATCCTTCGTCAGAAAGGAAGTTGAATACGTCCTTTCTGGTGATTGAAGCCACAACATTCGCAAGCGCGTTGCGCTCAGAGGTCAATTCCTTTATTTCGTCATCAAAAGAGCTGTCTTTCGGTTTAGCCTTTAGCTCTTTTATCAACTGGTTAAGGCGTTTAATGCTTGCTGTGATGGAATCCTTTTGCCTTTTTTGTTCTTCAAACGCCTCGAAAATCTTCATGTGCATGGGGCTTTCCGTCGTGCCGGAACCCTTAGCGAAGTTTTCAATATCTGCCTTTTCGACTGCGTCAAGCTCCGGGAACATCTGAAGGAAAGTCCGAAGCAAACCAGAAATGCCGCCCTGAACAAATTGAAGGAAATTGAACGGGTACTTATCCGGGCTTTTTGCTGCCAGATTATTCATGCAGACGCCGATATTCTTGGGTATCGCGTTTTCAGGCACTCCTTTTTTAACCCAACAGTCCATGCAATAGGCAAGGAATTGGCGTTCCAATACAGCGGAAGCCTTCAAAAAGATTTTGGGCGGCTCTACATTGCCGGAAATCATGTCCAAAGGATCGGTGTAGAAGTATAAATCATGAGGGCGAGCGCTTGCGACTGAAATAGTCAGCGCGTTGCCATCCTTACGTCCGGCTCGCCCGGTCCGCTGTAAGTATTGAGCCTGCGACGGCGGGATGTTGCACAAAATAACCGTCCCAAGGTCGCCGATGTTTATGCCCATCTCCAATGTCGGCGTACATGAAAGTACGTTGGTATCCCACGGCTTCGCGTCAGCGCCTCCGCGCTCAAACACCTGTTCCAGTTTCTCCCTGTTGTCACGCTGTAAAAGCCCTGTGTGTTCGTTCGCCGAAATCCGCACAATATCTCCCGTGCTGTACAACTTCCCAAAGTATCCGAGTTCTGCAGCGTCGTCCGCTTCAAGCGTTCCGTAACACTTAGCCCTTACACACGGAGCGGATACCCAAAATTCAGCGTTCTCCGCGCTTACGGATATGGAGTGTCCGCATGATGAGCAGACAAATTGCCTTACATTGTTTGAAACAAAGACTTTTCCCTTGTTCAGCCCCCAAGCCTTGTACTCGGGAGGGGAGGGCATAGCCACGACAATGCTTTTCTTCGTGAGTTCTTCCAAGGCTATTTTCGCGATATCCTCATATCTTGGCGTATCCTGCATAAAATCGTCAAAGCATTTGGCAACCCATGCCGCATACTTCCGCTCTAAGGTATCGAAAACATAAAGCGTTTTTTTTGTTTTATCCGCCGGTTGATAAATGAAGCGCGGCGTATTGCTGCCCATATTAAAATTTGGATGTCCTTTTATTTCTTTATTTGATAACAAATAAGTTACTCCATTATTCTTTGTAAACGAATGAAATACAGTATCGTTAAACGCGCCATTACCCCGCATCATGGCAAGCATTCCAATAACTATCCGCGTGAACAGTTCGTTTGAGTACATTGAAGAACTGCCAAGTTCATTGACAGCTCTTTCAAAAACCGAATCGACAATGGAGCTTACTTCATCGGCAAAGAACGACAGGGTAGAACATCCTGATTTTTCAAGCGTCCGTCCGGTTCTGCTCTGCACGCCGTATTCGAGCATGATTTCATATCTCAGGCGGTATTCGATGTTGTTCATCAGGTTTTTCTCGTCCTGACCCGAACCGAAAGCGCCGTCTTTCTTCATGTTCTCAAACGCCCGCATCCATGTTAGGTTGGGCGCGGTAAAGCGGCTCACAAAGGCTTCACGGGATAACTCTTTGCGCCAATACTCCACAAACCGATAAGAAAAATCTTCAAGGGTCAGCCCCGCGCCACCGCTCTGTACAAACTGTTGTATCGCGCTCCGCAAGGTGGATTTCCATGTCCGCGAGTTGAAGAACCCCGCCCTGTGCGCTGCGTCCTGCACGTTATCAGAGAAAGCCAGCGTCTTTTTGTCGTCGTTAAAACGCGATGAAAACATTTGCGATATAGACGCGCTTATCGCGGTAGCGGTTCTAAGCCCTATGATAGACAACCCCGACTGGCTTTGGCAATGCGGACACTTAAACCCGCGTCTTTGTTTGTCGTATTCATGCTTAACAGGGACGTATATCGGGATAGATGGCACTCCACAAACAGGACAGGAACGTCCAATGTTTTCTGTAAAATGAAAATCGAGTTGCAGGCAGTTGGGACATAAATGCGCTTCGGTCATGTTCCACGGCATAGATTTCGAACGCGGATACATCATAACTACTTTTGATTTACTATTTGTTTCGTCTCTAAAAAAGACGTTGTAGAACGCGCCGAGGTCTTGAATCGTCACGTTTCCTCTTTCGTTTGTGACGGACACCCACCCTGTTTCACCGCAGTCGCGGCAGTTTATGACGGGCAGATAATGCTTTGCTTGTTGCTCATTTAAGTCGTTTGCGAGCGCGTATGTAATATCCTTGTCCGTCACCTTTGCCACCAAACGGCGAAGTTCCCTCATCCATAGTTGTATCTGTACCGTCAGGAACGGGTGCATATTGTCCGGTCTTCCGGTCCTGGCGTGGGAGATAAGCGAATAGAGCGCGGCTAAGAAGATGTCGGCATGTTCGGATTCGCCAAGCACGGGATAATTCAGTTTTAGCTCGTCAATTACTTGCTCATCCTGTATATACTTCCCTTCAATATATCCAAGCAGTGTTCTCGTGAAGGAGTGCATCAGCAGTTTTTCGCCGATGGCAAGCCTTGTTTCCGGAGACATTATATCGAAGCTTACCGCGCGGTCGGGCGAAATGAATTCACCCTGCGCTTCCGTCTTACTCCCGGCTTCGTCGGAGCCGCAAGACATGGAATTGTAAAATCCCTCATCGAACCAAGCTTTAACCGCACCGGACAAAAACGCTTCCAGGTCGTCCGATTCGATAGCGTCAAGCAAATCATCTGCGTCTTCAGCGCCGGGGAACGTAAAGTCGGCTGCTTCATAGCCGTCAAGAAACTCGCTCGCGTTCACACGGTCTTCGGTAACAACGGCATCCAGCTCAAATGATTCGCCGAACACCTCTCCGGCGTATTTCAGGATACCCGCCGCGCTGTCTTTATTTCCCATCGTTGCGGATGTTCCAATGCAGCACAAATAACCCGGTTGAACAAATAGCCTTGCTTTCAGCCGGCGCAGCAGACAGGCAAGGTCTGTCCCCTGCGCGCCGTCAAATGTGTGCAGTTCGTCAACCGCGATGTATTTCATCGTTTCAGGGCTGTTGTCTTTCCAGAGATTTGAGTCTTTCGGACGGACAAGCAGATAATCGAGCATCTTGTAGTTTGTGAGCAGTATATCGGGCGGCGCTGAGAGCATCGTTTCCCGGTCGGTTATGATTTTCGTCTCCGTCATAGCGCGGCTCGCTACAGCTTCGTGACCGCCGACGTACATACCCGCCGTGACGTTCCCTCGAAGTTCCGGGCTGTCGTAAATCAGCTTTGCGATGCGTTTCGCCTGGTCGGAAGCAAGCGCGTTCATCGGGTATATGATAAGAGCCTTGATGCCTTTTTCTCCCCTGTGGCGGTAGCAGTATTCCAAAATTGGGTAGAGAAAGCACTCCGTTTTACCGGAGCCTGTTCCCGTAGCAATTAGCGTTGAGCGCCCGTCCTCGCCGGTAAGCCGCTCGTAAGACCTTTTCTGGTGTAGATAAGGCTTATATGCAGTGTGGATTGAACGGAAGAAATCCTCCGGCAAATCAACGGCGACGCGAAACGGGAGGCGCACAGAAACATAGGGTTTGTGAAACACCGAATCCTTTGTCTCAAGCAAGCTCGGTATCGAGCCCATGAACGAGGGCGTGGTCATCGGGAACGTTGTCTTGATGTAGTCAGACAAGCCCTCTTGCAGTTGTTTCGCGAGTATGGACGGTAGCATGGCTTAGCCCTCCTTCTTAACAACCCAATAGCCGCCCTTCGGGGAACCAATGAGTTCGATTATGCCTAACGATTTAAGCCCAATTCGTGGTTGCAGCGGTAAACTTTCGCTTGACATTTTACACAGGTTCGATATAATGGATGTACGTTAAGCTGTCCCGAAAGGTTACCGTTATGGTAGCTGAATCTCGAAAGAGATAGGGACGGTTTCGTTTTTTAAAACTCCATTTCAAAGATATTCATAATTCTTTTGTCTAATAATTCTACATATTTAGTTGCGTCTGTCCTATCATTGCGGAACGAACGGGCTATGCTTCCAGCTATAATATCAGAGACTTGAATTAATGAATCTTTCTTTGAATCAGCAAATCTGATTTCACATTTTTCTATGCCGCTTGCTTTCAACTTCTGACGCAGGTACGCTCTGACTCTCTGCATATACTTCTTGCCACCTATACCGTCTATCGTTATTATTGGGGACCTAAGGTCAAGCTTTAGCAATAGTTCTTTCAATACATAGTAGTAAAGCGAATTACTGTCAATGATATCTGGCGTTACTGGTATTTTTCTCTTGTCGAGTACCATAGCGTATGCAGAAAAATCATAACCTCGTATTTTGCTTATCAGATCAACAATGATGTCCTTCCTGGTTGTGTTGAATTTGAACTCGTGGGTTTCTTTCCATCCCAGTTTTTGGCGATACTGATCTATCGCAGCAGTAAGATTTTGTTTGTCGGTTTCACCCACGATAACTACTGCTGCAATGATGAAGTGGCTCGTATTCGATCCTGCGACACCCGGATCTCCGGAGTCATCTAAAAATACGAACTGCTTAAATGATTGACCCTCTGTATAATCTTGCATCGAAATCCCCTTTGGTAGAATGCTATGCTTATTGAACATACAATCACGAGCTTCTGTACTTCTCCTCAAAGAACCGCCAGGCGGTTTCGTAATCCTGTTCCCGGTCGCAGCGGTCAAACGGCGCGACGTATTCTATTGTGCGCTCAACCGGGCCACCGGGCTGCGTATCGTCTGTGATGGTGCGCGTGAACGTGCCGGAAGTCGCGTGTTTTATCTGCTCCCATTCGGGGCGGCTGTACCCAACGCCTGTTAAGCTGCGGTTGATGGTAAAAACTATTCGCCCGTTGCGGTCGTACCATGTATCCGCTTCGTAGCTTTGCAGAACGGGGAACTGTATGCGGTAAATAGTTATTAGCTGCTCTAATGTCATACCAAGCGCCAATGAAGTAAGCACGTCGATTTCCACAAGGGCTTGACGGCGTTCGTAGTCGGTGCGAAGCGGTGTGTCCCATGTCCATTCGGGTGTGAGCGAAGTGAATCGTTCGGGACGCAGGCGCGTGTCGGGTTTTGACCAGGAATCGGCTCTCATATCTTCACCCCAGCATGAATGCCACAAATCGTCGTAATAGACCGTTAGGCAATTAAGCAGCAACGCCCGTAGTGTTATTTGCTTAGTGTTTTCTGGCTTAAAAATAGGGAATATGCTTTTTGTACTATATCTTATATGTCCCTTTCCAGTTGCCTTAATTAAGAAATCGTATGGAAGACTTGCTTCACAACCAGCTAATGAAACCATTTGTATACGGTTCTTCATGGACACTCCAAAAAGAGTGTTTATAAAACTTATACCTCTGTACGCTATAGCTGTTGCAAGTGTTCTCTCTGATGCACTTCCAACCATTTCTCGATTGAAAATATAATAATCATCAGGAAATTTTGTACCCCAATCGCTATTTGGCATTTTTCTAACAAAATCCACCACATCACAGTTTGGAACATACTTGACCCTTATCACATAATCACTTGGAATACTGGTTAGGTCGATACGGTCATAGTCGCTGTTGACTCTATAGTTTCTCCTTGTTGTTTGGAATAACGGATTAGCTACGTTTATATTTGCACCACTATAGATAGTATCAAGAGGTTGCGCGGGAAAGTGAATGTTACGAATTATCGTTCCGTTCTTTTGCGCATTTGTTTCGTCCCACATAACAGTTGTTAGTACTTCAGTACTAATACTACTTAACGTGTTTTCTTGCAAAGCAAATCTTTCAAGCACTTCAAGTAGAGTTGAAGCATGAATGGCAGGCAGTTTTGCACTTTTCCATTTATTACTGCCGTCAAAGAGTTTAGCAAATATCATCAACTCGTCTTTTCCCACACTCACCACACGTTTTGGATGCCCTATTACGCACCAATCATTGTTCTCATCCTTTATGCCAGGCACAGAAGTGGATGTACTATAAGCATAGCATTGCTCTATAGTTGATGTGTCAAATAAATTCGCTATTGTATCAAATGACTTTTCATGTTCATTAGAGTAAACATTCAAGCTGAAAATCGTACTGTGATGTACTTCTGCGAACAACCTCAGCTCGTTTATGAATTGAAAATGCTTGCGGAGCTTTGGATATAATACCTCACGGAGCGGCGCACCGTTGGGGTCGTCGTAAACACTGTCTGGGTGCAAAAAAGCCGTCACACCGGCCTTACTGCAATACTCCCAGGATTGAGGTAAAAAGCACTTATATAGATTGGTTTGCTGACCTCTTAGCAATGTATAGTTTTGGGTGGCGTTGATGAAGTTCTGTTGACCAGATACAGATTCATACTCATTATAATAAAGCGTCATTGTCGCAGAATCCTGCAATGCTTCGTTGCGCCTATGTGTTGTCTGCGTTGCTGATAAATCCTTTACGGCAAATAAAGGTTGTCTGTCTGATAATACCGCTTGTTCTGTCCACCATAGTTTTATCCACGGTGGATTCCCCAATATCAAATCAAACCCACCGCGTTCTACGAACAGGTCGGCAAATTCAAGCTCCCAATGCAGGAACCTCTGCTGTTCCGTAATCTGCCGCGCTATGGCAAGGCGAGGGTTCTTTTCACACAAGTCGTCCAAGCAGACTTTGCCAAGGTCATTGTATGTATCAACGATGTTGGATACCATTTCGTCCATTTCGGTCGGAAACATGCCCATTTGCCCGGAGACTTGGTTCTTGTCAGAAGGACCGTGTACGTTTACCGACATGATGCCGCCCTCTAATATCAAGCTCATGTCAAACAGGAACTCGCTTCTGGCTGGTAGTAATTCAGCTTTGTCTATCGGCCAAAACCACAAGGCGCACCAATAGTCCATCGCGAATTTCAACCTTGCATACGGGGATGCGTTGTCGCCGCCTTCTGTCTTGTAGAGCTTCTCAAAGATAAGGTCTTTTTCCCGAATGGTGGTACAACCCCCGGCGCTGCGCGCCACCCCCTTCTGTGGAAGGAGGCTGTTTTCGCATTCTTCCGGGTGTCCGAATACTGTCAGAGCGTCGGATGTCTTCTTCTTCACTTCTTTTTGGAGCGCGATTTGCTTTTCCCAAAGAGTATCTATGATAGCCGATATTCGGAGCAGCGTTTCTATGTCGCCGTCCTCATACGGGCGCGTGAAATCCTTGTTCCACTTCTTCAAAGCCTTTATTTCATCGGGCGCTAAGCCCTTGATAACCTTGTCGGTGTAGTTAGCCATGCCAGGATCGCCCATCAGGAAATGATAGACCTGTGATTCCGGACCGCGCTCTTCTTTTTCTTTACGTTCGCCTTTATGCTTTACTTTATATGGCTTAACTCTTACCGGGGCGTTTTCCCACCATCTGTTTGGTGAGTGATCTGCCATTAACTGATTTATATGGTACACCTGACATCTTGCTCCGATAAGGGAGTTGCCGTTTACAAGCTGCGTCCGAAACCACGGCACGAAGCCGCCCTTGAAGATGGTGTTAAGCCAGAGTGAGACCTCGGCAAGCTCGACGGCTGTTGGGTTCAGGTCGATACCGTACACGTTACGGTCAGCGATGAACATCTTCACCTGCTGAAGCTCCTGCTGGCGGGCGTCAAAAGATATGTACTTGCCTGTTTCCTTTTGCTTCAAGTCGATATAGGCTTCCGCAAGTTGGTTGACGGCTTCGTTCAGGAACGCGGCGCTTCCCATCGCAGGCTCACAGACCGTCAGGGAAAGGATTTCGTCGGCGGTCTTTCCTTCGAGAAGCTCTTTCAGAGCGTACTTCACCAAGCACTTAGTCAACACTTCCGGTGTGTAGTAGGAAGCAGACTTTTCGCGTTCGCGTCCTGCCAATCGGTAGATAAACGAGCCTTTTTCATATTTGCGGAGCCTGCTTCGCGGTTCGCTCGGATTTACGCGGATGCGCTCGTCCTCGTCGTAGTTGTCCAGTTCCCGCTCAGGCACGAAATAACCAACATCAAGTTCGTCAAAGCTGTCCTGTTTGCGCTTAACCTCAAAGAGCGTTTCGCTCGCTATGAAGCCGCGGTATGACAGGAGGGCTTCGTATGCCGCGCCCATTTGGTTGATTCCAAGCGTGGAGTATGAGATTCTTCCCCGCCTACCGCGCCGCCTTCCCGATGCCGAACCCACGCGCCGAGTGGCTTTGGATACGCTCATCAGGTCAATGATTCTCAGCATTACGCTGTTGCGGATTTTTGCGGCGGTGAGCATTTCCGTGTACATCGGGTCGAATATATGGGCTTTAAGCGGCTCGATGATGAACATATCGCGCTTCGATTCTATGGCATGGGCGTCTTTAAGGGCTTCCTCGCCGAACGGGTATCCGTCATAAATCAATGTAAAAAGTTTTTGTAGTGTCTCATGGAGGTAATACCCGTCGCCAACTTCGACCACATCATCGCGCACGTCGTCTACCACATCGCGCAGATGCTCCAAAGAATAGCTAGTCGCGTAAACCTGAGCGCTCGAAGGCGCGTAGCCAAGCTCCGGCCTTGCCTCTATAAAGAGGACGAACAGCATACGATACATATAACGCAGACATTCGAGCGTAAGCTGCCCTGCATCGACGGGATAATCAATCAGGTTTCTGCCTTGCCTGGCTGCCATGTCATAAAGGACTTCGTTGCCTAAAAGTTCAATAGATTCACGCAGCGCGTATTTCAAGTCCTGAGAAACGCCCGATGCGTGGCGGTGCGAGTTGTCGTCGAGTTTATCGAGCAGCGATGATCCCTCGTCCGGGCAAAGGGATTCCCTGTGCAGTAAAACCGCCATTGCCATGAGCGTGCTTTCTTCATGGCGGCTGACTATCGCGTCAAGGTCGTATTGCAGATACCTA
>Ga0123356_10004907_pt1 | contig 13728 bp, 13 predicted proteins | sample TergutEmb28metaG_2_FD_92546 | JGI IMG/M metagenome (GOLD analysis project Ga0123356, IMG submission 92546) | Embiratermes neotenicus P3 segment gut microbial communities from Petit-Saut dam, French Guiana - Emb289 P3 | ecosystem: Host-associated > Arthropoda: Insects > Digestive system > Gut ...
ACGGTCATGCGGGGATCGAGCGAGGAGTAAGGGTCCTGAAAAACCATTTGTATCTTTCTTCGCAGCGGCCTGAGCTGACGGTTCGATAGCTTGGCCAGATCGATGCGACCCAATTCCTCGTCCCAGAAAAGGATCTCGCCACGGTCCGGCTCGACCACTCGAACGATCATTCGTCCGATGGTAGTCTTGCCACTGCCGCTCTCGCCGACCAGCCCGAAGGTTTGTCCCCGCGCGATCGAAAAACTTACGCGATCCACCGCCTGAACCGGGCCGCGGGGAGCATCGAAGAAACCGCCTCGCAGGACGTAGGACTTGCTTAGATCCGCGACCTCGAGCACCGCCACCTCATTAGGCATGGATGCCCCCGTAAAGATGACAGCTGACTTGCGACCCGTCGTCGAGCCGCACCAGTTGTGGAACAGTCTGGTCGCAGATGCCGTCGACCCGCTGCGGGCAGCGCGGGTGGAAGGAGCAGCCTCGAGGCTTTGAGAAAGGTTCCGGAGGGCTGCCGCTTACGGTTTCGAGCGGCCCGGCTTGATCGCGGTCGACCCGCGGTATGGAACGGAGCAAGGCGACCGTGTAGGGATGTTTGGGGGCCGAAAACAAAACCTGCACCGGGGCTCTTTCCACCATGCGGCCTAAGTACATGACCGCAACCTCGTCCGCGATGTGGGCCACTACCCCCAGATTGTGCGAAATATAAAGCATGCTCATGCCGAGCGCATTCTGACGCTCACCCAACAGTTCCAAAATCTGCCTTTCGGTGGAAACGTCGAGCGCCGTAGTGGGCTCGTCGGCGATCAGGATTCGCGGACCGCAACTTAACGCCATGGCGATCATCGCGCGCTGACGCATCCCTCCACTGAGTTGGTGTGGATAAAGCCGAGCCGTCTCCTGCGCACGCGGCATCCTGACCGATTCCAGCGCAGCGACCACGGCATCCCCTAGATTCCGGGCTCGGTCAAATCCATGGATTGCCATGGCCTCTGCGATCTGGTCGCCGACCGTGTGCTGGGGGCCGAACGACGTCATCGGCTCCTGAAAGATCATGGCAATTTCCTTCCAGCGGATTGCCCGCATCTGGCGGCCGGCCGGATCGAGCGCCTCGATGGCCCACACGGAACCATCACACCCGAGGTACCGTATGTGTCCAGCTTCGATTTTGCCGGGCGCCTCAACCCGTATCAGGGACCTCGACATTACGCTCTTGCCGCAGCCGCTTTCGCCAACCACGCCCAAAACCTGGCCGCGGCGCAGAGAGAGTCGAAGTCGATCGACTGCCGTTACCAGTCCTTGCCGCGTATGGAAGCGGATGGTCAAGTCCTGAAGTTCGAGAATGGAGTCGACGTCCAGCATCATTAATCTAGTCTTTGTAAGGATCCGCCGCGTCCCGCAATCCGTCCCCCAAAAAATTAAAGGCCAAAACACACACGATCACCATGAGGCCGGGAAACATCAGCCAAGGGTAGGACGAGATGGCAGCCAGATTCTGCGCGTCCTGTAACAGAACGCCCCAACTTACAGTCGGTGGCCGCAGCCCCAAGCCGAAAAAACTGAGCGTCGTCTCCCCCAGAATCATGCGTGGTATTTCGAGCGTCAAGCTCACAATCAGATAACTGGCGAAGCCAGGCAACAGGTGGGTCAGAATGATCCGCCAGTCCGAAGCACCTGCTACTTTCGCCGCCATCACATAGTCCTCATCTCGCAACTGAAGCAATTTGGACCGTACTTGCCGCGACATCCCCGTCCAACTGCGCAGAGCTAGGATGAGCGTGATAGAGAAATAGACTCTTACATCGCTCCATTGCGGCGGAATGGATGCGCCCAAAGCCATCCACATGGGAATAGTAGGAATGCATGTGACAAATTCCACAAATCGCTGCGTCGCGTTGTCGACTATGCCGCCATAGTATCCTGACGCACCGCCGATCAATGCGCCCAGGACGAAAGTGATGAGAACCCCGACGATTCCCACAGTAACAGAAATCTGAGTGGCGATGATGACCCGCGAGAAACAGTCGCGTCCCAGAATGTCTGTGCCCAAGAGATTGATCTGTCCGCCATCCTTGACTCCAAACAGGTGCAGGTCGCTATGCACAAGCCCCAGCCACTGATAACCCGATCCACGCACGAAAAATCGCACGGGCCAGACTTTTGAGGGATCTGGAACCGTCGATTGCTCGAAGGTCTGTGGATTGGAAATGGTTTTCATTCCGTAAACCACCGGTCTTCCCCGGTGGCTGGGGTGAAGGAAATGGACCGTGGTCGGAGGCGCAAAAGCAAAGGGCGAGGGTTGCCAGGAATCATAGGGAGCCAGAAATGGCCCGAGCACCGCGATAGCATAGAAGACACCGAGGACGGTAAGGCTGGCCAAGGCCAATTTGTGGTCTTTGAACTTGATCCACATCAGTTGCCACTGCGATGCGGAATAAGCCTTTGTAGCCGCGGTCGAAATTTTCGCTCCTTTCCATCATCCACTGAGTCGAATTCTCGGATCACTGAAAGCCAGAACGATATCGGAAAGCAGGAATCCGACTACGGTCAGAATGCTCATTACCATCACGCAGCTGGCGGCGAGGTACATGTCTTCGGCAAGCAGCGCACGGTACATGACCGGCCCGATGGTGGGCAATCCGAGAACGATACCGACGACGGTATCTCCCGAGAACAATTCCGCCAGCAGCCATCCGCCGGAACTGATTATCGGGTTCAGCGCCATTCGAACCGGGTAGCGCCAGATCAATCGATTCTCTTCCAAGCCCTTGGCCCGGGCAGTGGTTACATACTGTTTTCCGAGTTCATCCAGCAACGTTCCCCGCATCGTGCGAATGAGGTTCGCCATGCCCGCTATGGCGACCACAAAGATCGGAACCGGCAGATGCCACAGAAGGTCCTTGATCGCCTTCCAAGTCCATGGCTGATTCATGAACTGCGGAGATTGCAGTCCGCCGAGGCTAACCCCGAAAGCGAGGAAGACCAGCCACATCAAGATCAGGGCTAACAAAAAACCCGGCGTGGCCATTCCGAGGAAGACTATAAAAGAGGCCGCAAAATCACCCAGGGAATATTGACGCCGCGCTGAGTAAACACCGACCGGTATCGAGATCAAATACATCACCAGCATGGAACTGACGGTGATAAGCAAGGTCCATGGCAGGCGTTCGAGGATGATGGTATTGACCTTTCTCGCATAGAGCAGGGAGACGCCCATGTCTCCGCGGGCAAAACGGGATACCCAGTCCCAGTACTGTACAATCATGGAGCGATCCAGGCCGTAGGCATGTCGCAGCGACGCCAGCGCCGCACTGTCGACCCCCATCCCGGAACGGCTCAGCGTCTCGACATAGGAGTCGAGAAAGTCTCCCGGCGGGAGCTGAATTACAAGGAATGAAAAAAAAGAGACCAATAGTAGAACGACAGACGCCCACAACAGGCGCTTGACGATGTAGCGCAGCAGAAGTGCGGCACTTCGACGCCAATCCTCAGCCATGCTTCTCCGGATCGTCCCAGAAGTAGCCTTGCACCATATAAGATTTCGCCCACAACGTTCCATATCCGATGTGGAGAGAGTCCATCACGTTTCGGAGGCCTTTCTTGACAACTACTGGTTGCGGCGCATACCCCACCGTGCCGATACATACCAGTTGTTGGGTAAAGAAGTCCCACACGGCGTGGCCGAACCGATGGTATTCTTCGTCCGTTGTCGCCCGGTACCACATGGCCATGCGCTCAAACTGTGCGCTCCACTCGGGTGGGGGCTCGACTCCCGACCTGCCCCCGGTTTCGTACCACAGCCACCAGTCCATAGCGTAAAAAAGGACCTGCTGCGGGTTCCACTTCGTGGCCCATGGCAGATACACGGCAACTTCCTCCACCATGTCTCCGTTCCAACACGTGCCATCCTGATTCCCAGCCCGGCACACCCATTCGCGAAAGCGAAAATCAGTCTGTTTCATGATTACCTCAATGCCGACTTGCGCCCAATCCTGGCGCACGAACTCGAGCAGCTCCACGGGGAAAGCCTGCTTGTTGTAAATGATCACTGAGACAAAACGCTGGCCATCCGGTCCGAGACGTCTTTGCCGCTGTTTGTCCCACGCCAGGCCAGCTTCGTCAAGCAATCGATTGGCCTCATCCGGGTCATAGCGGGCACAATACTCGATCCACCTGGGATCGAAGAACGATACTTTGGGGCTGATGGTGGCCTGCCACTCCTTGGCTTGACCGAAGTACAAGGTGTCGTTTATGCGCCGGCGATTGATCGCGTATGACAGCGCCTGGCGAAATTTAAGATGGTTGTACACGCGCCGCTTGATCGGGTTTTTGTGATTGAGGTTGAAGGCAAACATGCACTCCGAACTGTCCGCCAACCACCAGGGCTTGAGATCGTAGCCCGCGCGATTTCGATTGCTGGTGAAAACCGCAATCTGTGACATCTCGCACAGGCCCTGGGAAACTCCTCCTGCGGCACGCCTGGCGATCTGAAGGCTCTGGTCCTCCACCACCTGAACGAAGATGCGGTCGATGTAGGGCAGCTGGTTGCCTTCCTGATCCACTTCTGCAAAATAAGGATTGCGCTCGTAGATATCGTGAGTCGTGGTCGAAACCGTCCGGTACCAGGGGCCCAAATGAGGTTTGCCCACCACCGGGTGCATGTAGTCCATGACCATGATGTAGTATTGATACCAGGAGCCGAAACCTCGCTCGCGTGCCAGTTCATCGGCCCGAGGGTTGAAATCGATGTGGAACTGCTTGATCCAGTGAGCAGGTTGCGCGAAGTAACTCCCGAAGGACATCCATTCGGACAAGGAAATGTTCAGGCAAGGACGAAAGGATGTGGGAAACTTGACGCGAAACGTTAAACCGTCGACCTTACTGAACTCTGCATAGTCATTCCCCACTTTGAAGCTTAATGGCCCTGCTGGAAGTATCGTTCGGTTGCACTGCTCGTATTTCCACCACCACAGTACGTCGTCGGCAGTTACATCGACGCCGTCGGACCATTTCAGGCCGTCTCGGATATGGAAGCTAAATTGGCTGTAATCTTGGTTGAAATCGACCCGGTCACACAAATATGGCCGGATCATTTCTCCGCTGTTGTCGGTTTCCTGGGCGCTGGCGATCAACGCGCCATCCAGATGAAACCGTCCGCCGGGACTCGGAGCCTGGTCGTAGAGCGTGCCTCCGTAGTTGCCAATCTGCTGGACGTGCCGAATGTACGGGTTCCTAGGCAGACGTTTGTCAACTGCAGGTAAGGTACCCAGGGCGACCCGTTTGGCCAGCATGGGAGCTTCCTTATACCGCATGTCTTCGGCGGCGGTTGTTCTGGATGCAGGCCCGGCGGTGGGCAAGACCCCGGCTGCCCAGCGCTGGCGCGTCGGAAGCGAAAGAGCGCACGCTCCCCACAGGAAGGACCGCCTGGAAAAGTCACCGATCATCGCTATCCCATCGAAGCGTCGCGATCGTGTTTACCGGTAACCTGCAGGGAAACGACTCGGAGCGCCACAAGACCTGGAAGGTCTGAGCCGTGGTTGTGTTGTTATAAGCAATCAGAAACAGCGAACCACCGGAGTCTCGAAATGCGACATGCAGAATATCCGGGTTCTCGCTGGAATCGATCCGGTAAGAACGGTTACGAACCAAGTTTGTGAGTTGCCCCATGGTCTAGTACTCGATGGTGCAATCAACCTGACCTCGACGCGCATCACGGGTGTGCCAATCGGCAACCACACCCGCTTCATCCACCGGCGATCCAGAGTTCGACTGGCCGGCTTTGCGCGGTAGAAGTTTCCAGTATCATAAATTGGCGAGGGCGAACCCGCTGAGAAGAAGTGCTGGTCTCACCCCTCGCCTCCCGCCACTTTGTCCCAGCTCATGGTGGCTACTGAATCCGCCGGCAAATCAATCTGGGTTTCCCAATCGGACAGGGCTACCGATATCGTCTTGTTGTTCGCTCCCGCGTTCGTCAGAACCATGGCGTAGGCGCCGTCAGGATTTATGAAGGCGACATGCGAAATATCTGCCGGCCTGCCTTGAGATTCAATGCGCCGGGCGCCACGCCGAATGCCCCGCGAATAGTGGATCAACGCCCAGTATTGACCGCTGGGGATGATGGCCTGGGTTTGAGAATCGATGGTGACCAGCCCGGCGCATGAAAAAGGTCCGATATTCGGCCTGCCTTTTTCGTCCAGGGCCATGTTCCAGGTGATGATGCAGCGCGCCCAATTAGCTAAGATCCCCGCGAACTTCGAACTCCAGTGCGCCCAGTTAGTTTGCAGAAATGGATCGTTCATGGCTTCCGGGCCACCTTCGGTCCAGTACATATGCTTCTCCGGGTGCATCTCCTTGACCAGCGTCATTCGTGCAGGCTCGCCCGCATAGCCGTGCCATGCAACTCCGTCGGCGAATTTGGCAATTTCGGGATGGGCGAGTTCGCAAAGCACCCGCCCCCACAGATCGTAGTTATGGTCGAGAATCCAAATCTTCGACTGGATCTCGCGCTCTCGGAAACATGGGCCCAAGTGTTCGGCGACGAATTGTATTTCGCTGCCTATCCCCCACAAGCACGCCGGCATTAAACCTTCCTGATCGGTGTCGACCTCGTTCTGCACGGTCACGGCGTGTATGGGCACACCCGCCGCGCTATACGATTCGATGAACTTCAAAAAATATTTGGCATATGCCGGGAAGTGCTTCCGTTGTATCGAACCTCCAAGCATGGATCCGCCTACCTTCATCCAGCCGGGAGGACTCCACGGAGATGCTACAACCAAGAGATCCGGACACCATTTGCGAACTTCTTGGAGAATGGGGAGGATATAGGCCCGGTCTTGGTCGATTGAGAATCGCCGCATCTCAGGGTCGGGTTCGCCTTCGTCGTAGCTGTATGGCCTGAGGGCATAGTCGCTGGACCCGATACAGATACGGCAGGCGTTGAGACCGGCCGCGCCGGGATGGAAAAGTTCGCGCAGGAACTTTTGCCGGCCCGCTGAGGGAAGTTGGTTCAGCACATAGCAGGCAGCATCCGTCAGGGCTGCGCCGAAGCCGAGAACCTCCTGGAATGTCTGACTCTCATTCACGACAATGGTTTCTTCGGAACTGCTGCGCCGCCGGCGCCACCACAACTCCGGCGCTGGCGCGAAGCGTTTATTTCCGTAGGTAAACCAGACTTGAGCGGGGGTGGGTGCGTGGGCGTCTGTTTGCTTGTGAAAGAAAGCCATCACTTTCGACTCTTTCATCGATCGAGAGGCACCGGCTCGGGCCGAGGCACCGCCGGCCGAAAACTCACTCCATAAAAACAATCGATTGTCTGCGAGAAAATTCCTCGGGTTTGGGGTCCATTGTTTTGCGGTTGCGCACCAGCAAAAAACCGAAAAATTCCAATTACCAGGTTAGAGAAGTAATCGAGTCTGGAGGAAGTGTCAGCCTTAAGCTGTACCCACCCAGATTGCACTGCACCGGCTGTAGGGTGGTATTGCTGTTGGTAACCACCAGAACTCGGCTCTTGTCGGGGTTCTCCGCGGCAACATGGTCGATGCCGGGCAGATCTCCTGAAGATGCGAACACACGCCCGCCACGTTCGATCACCTTCGAGTAGTGAGGAAAGGCGTAGTAGTTTCCGCTGTATGTAAGTTGTTGCGATTTGGAGTCTATCGAGACCAGGCCGGCGCGCCTCATCGGGCGAGGTGGGTTGGTGATGTCGGGACGCCCGTTTTCATCCAAAAGCAGGTTCCAAACGCAAATGCATCGCGACCAGTTGCGAAGCATGTCGGTGAAAGCACGCGACCATCTGCTCCAGTCCGTCCCATAGGGAGCTGGAGGATGTGAACGCGGTCCCACCCCTCCAAACAGGTGTGCCGGGGGCCCCCCTTCGGTGAAGTACATATGCTTTTCTGGAAACATTTGGCGTACGCGGCTCATCGCGTCCGGAGTTCCCGCATAGGAGTGCCAGGCGACCCCATCTACGTACTTCGCCACCGCGGGGTTGCTCAGCTCATCGACGGCCCGGCCCCAGAGATCGTAGTTGTGGTCGAGAATCCAGATCTTGGCGTCGAGCGACGCTTTTTCCAAGGCGGGACCGAGGTGGTTCGCCACAAAAACCATTTCGTGCTGCTGCGCCCACAGCGTGGCGGGAAAATGGCCGTCCTGGTCAGTATCCACTTCGTTGTTGACCGTTACCGCTTGAACCTTCACTCCAGCATCGGCGTATGCTTGGAGAAATTTGACGAAGTACTGTGCGTGCGACCCGAACCAGCGCTCGCGCATGCAACCGCCCAGCATCGACCCGCCGCTCTTCATCCATCCTGGAGGACTCCACACGCAGGAGAACAGGTAAAGGTCGGGATTAATCTGGCGGGCCTCGCGCAGGGCCGGAAGAATCCACGCTTTGTCCGGTTCGACGCTGAAGCGGGTTAGATCAGGATCAGGCTCCGGGCTGTCGTCGTAGCTGTACATCTTTGTCGAATAATCGCTGGTTCCAATGCAGGTCCGCCCAATCGACAGTCGCAGTCCCGCCGGACCGTACAGGTCGGACAAAAACGCCTTGCGGGCATCGGGCGCCATCTGATGCATCAGATAGCAGGAAGCGTCGGTGAAAGCTCCCCCAAATCCGAGAATCTCCTGGTATTGTGTGGCTGGATCCAGGTAGATGGCGAGCGGGGATACTTCCTTCCCGGCTTCCCACTGAGGCGGGGATTGAGCCGGCTGAAACTTGGCATCGCTGGTTGTTGTCCACAGTTTCACGGTTCCAGGAGCCGGTTGCGATTCGGCATACAACGGCACGGCTTCCTCGGCGGCGACCGCCGCGCCTGCCGTGGCCATCAACTTCATGAACTCCCGGCGGTTTGCCCTCTGCATGAGTTCATTCCCTTTCGTCGCACTTTGGCGACACCCAACAACCGAAGTGGCTGGTTCTCCGTGCTGCCCTTCATGCTTGATTCGCCACTTGGCAAGCAATCCTGGCGAGGTCCGGGAAAGCGTCCCCCTGGCGTAGGCAAAACCGCCGGGCAAACAGTTGTACCAAAACAATCGATTGTGTGCAATACTCTTCGCGGTTTTGGTTCTCCCCGCTTGTTCTCCGTAGACGTCAGGCGGGGAAGATTCACCGGAGGTGGACGGCATTGCGCAAGCGAAAGTTTCGGTCCACGCGGCCGCACACTCCATCATTCCTTGCCGGTGTCTCCTGCCTTCTACTTCTAACGTCTGTCCATATTGGGGCCGCGGATCGCTATGTCGGCGAGCCGTTTCACGATCAGGTGTATCATTCCGGGCCGCAGAAAGTTCCTGGGCGAGTGCGATGCGCATACTATGACCTGGGCGGCGAAGGCGTGGCTTATCACGATACCGACGCGCAAAACAAGGGCAGCGGCACCCTGAATCCAGCTGACGGTACTTACTTCAACCAGTTCCGCATGCACGAAGGCGTGGATACGTCGTACACCAAGTTCCACGATCAAATTGACGACAATCCCTACGAAGCCGTGCATCCGCCCAAGGATCTGCTATACGTCGGCTGGACTGATCCCGGTGAATGGTTCAACATGACCGTAAAGGTGAAGCGCACGGGGCGCTACCAGGTTGGCCTCCTCTATACCTCTCGCCGCGGTGGAGCGATTTCTCTCGCGCTGAATGGCCAAGCCGTCGGTGGATTGATCAAGATCGAGTCTACTTATAACCCGGCAGATCCTATCGCATGGCGGCAATGGCACCACTGGAATTATGTGAAGGATCTGGCTACGGTCGAGCTGCCAAAAGGTGTGAGCGTTCTAACTTTGCGCATTGCAGACCAAGGGAACATGAATCTCGCGTATTTGGATTTTACCGCAGGCCGGTCGAACTAAGATGGGGCCTGCGTTCCGTCCCAGAATCGACCGCCGCCCGGTCACTGCCGTCGGCCTCGATGACGCGCGAGCGGACTCGCGCCGATCCCTACGGGCCGGTTGGATGCGCAATAAGGTCCTGGCCAATGGACCGAGCGTTGTAGCCGGCGCTAAAGCGGGGCACTTTACCGAGCCGGCCCTGAAGCAGAGCATCGGCCAGGGATGGTTTGTACGCTTGGAGCCGAAAATCCCCGGCCTGCGGGAAATTGATCTTTGCTTTTGCTCGCTCTTATTCCGAAGTGCGGAATGGTCGCGTCTGATAAGCTTTTCAGTTCGACAGGGTTGGAGCGCAACTATCACCATGGGGAGAGCCGGATAGACAATGACAGCGAAGTATCGGGTGCCACCGAGGTCGACGAGTTTAAAGAACATCGCTGAGCACCTTGGTCTTCATCCCACAACAGTTTCAGTCGTTCTCAATGAAGTTCCGGGACGCGCCATTTCGCAATCAACTCGCGATCGCATTAAGGCGGCGGCAAAGGAACTCAATTACCAGCCCAGTCTGCTCGCACGTTCACTTCGGAACCGCCGCACATTGAGCATCGGGGTGCTGGTACCCGACCTTAGCGAGGCCTACCACAACCAGGTTGTGAGCGGGATCGGCGACCACTTGATGGAGTCCGGGTATTTCTATTTCACCGCCCATCATCGGCGTCGCAACAATTTCGTCGAAGAATACAGTCAGATGTTGCTGGGCCGGGGGGTTGAAGGTCTGATTGCCATCGATACTCCGCTTGAACATCCTTTTCCGGTGCCCGTAGTTGCTGTCGCCGGGCACCGTCCCATTGAGGGCGTGACCAACGTAATACTGGATCACTGTCTCGCAGCGGAATTGACGCTAACCCATCTGCAGTCGCTGGGACATCAGCGGATCGCCTTTGTAAGGGGGCAATCGTTTAGCGCGGATGCGGAAGTGCGCTGGTACCACTTGATGAATGTTGCCCGGGAAAAGGGCATTGTGGTGAGGCCCGAATTAGTCGTGCAGTTAGAGGGCGATGTTCACTCGCCGGAAGTGGGCTATCCGGTGATTCAGCGGCTGCTTGCGAACCGAGAACAGTTTACCGCGGTGGTTGCGTTTAATGACATGTCCGCGATGGGTGTGATTCGTGCGCTACAAGACTTAGGAATTCACGTACCCGGTGATGTGTCCGTCATTGGGTTCGATGATATCGAGGCAGCTTCATACAACATTCCCAGGCTCACAACCATACGGCAGCCGCTGTCGGAAATGGGGAAAATCGCGGCCCGATGCGTATTGAATCGGCTCCACGGAACGGAGAAGTTCCGCGAAGAAATAAGCGTCGAACCAAGTCTGGTGGTTCGCGAGTCTACGTATGTAATCGGGCGGCCAAGAGCCCGCCCGTCGAGAAAGCTGCCTGCGGTGCGCAGTTCGCTTCCACGTCGCAGCGCCCCTAAACCTGTTGCCTCCAGATGATCTCATTCCCAGCGGCGTCCGGAAATGCCTTTCAGGTCGGTGACATCTCTTTTGCCAGCTTGCGCCTAACCCACGTTGCCGGCGCCGCCGCTTTCGCCGCCTATCGCGCGGGATTGTCAAATTCCTTCGCGCTCGGTGCGACCTGATCATAAACAATCGCTTGTCTACAGGACTAAACCCAGACGCTGCTTGACAAAACGGTTCGAAGCGCATATCTTTTTCGCCGTGAGGCGCGTGGCGAACATTCGCCATACCCGAGGGTGGCTTCACTGAATCATGACGCAGCGCAGCGAATTGTTAGACCATCGACCGATATTTTGTTCCCGAATCATTTCTCCACGCCCCAACGGGAATTCCACCGTGGTGGAGGCTCTAATTGGCCAAGCCTGACACCCCCGGTTTCACGCCGCGAGGGATTTATTCTCCAACCATTACCGCCTTCGAACCGGATGAATCTGTCAGCCTGAACGGAACTCGCGCCTTTGTAAGATTCCTGCTGAGCCAGGGCGTAAACGGACTGGTTCCATTAGGCAGTTCCGGCGAGCCCCTGGCTCTCGCCATGGACGAACGCAAGGCGGTGCTGGACGCCGTGGTCGAAGAGGCCAACGGCCAGGTCCCGATCATGGCCGGCATCGTAGAGTACAGCACGAAAGCGGCAATTGAATTCGGTAGATTCGCCAGATCTGCAGGGTGCAACGCTCTCATGGTAATGCCGCCCTACGGCTTTCGACCTCCCCGGCGAGATGTCTTCGATCATTTCCGCAGAGTCCGCGAAACCGTAGGACTGCCAATCATGCTCTACAACGTTCCGGGTACCAGCGGAATTGATTTCACCCCGGAAGAAATCCAACAGTTGGCGGAAGAGGGGGTCGTCCAATCCGTGAAGTGGTCGACCTCCGAAGTGGGGAGGATTCGCGATACCAAATTCCTTTGCGGGCGCTCATTTACGGTGTTTGTGGGGAACGATTTGATTGCCTTTGAGGGACTGGCGGCGGGAGCCGATGGCTGGATCAGTTGCCTGCCTATGATCGCACCCCAATGCGCGGTACTTTTGTTCAGGCTGTTGGTCGTGGACGAGAACCTGAGTGCAGCACGAGATTTCTTTTACCGCCTGGTGCCGCTAATACGACTTGAGTTCCATGCCGCCTCAACATCAAACAATGATCCTCACTGGCTGGCGGTGACTCGCGAATCGGCTCTCTTACGCGGGCTTCCGGTCGGCGAAAGCCGTAAGCCGCTTTCACGAATCAAGGAGAATCATTCTCGGCAACTGAAGGAGTTACTGGTCGAATTAGGTGAGATTGAGGGCGGTGGGTTAGAACAGAATGCTAAGCGCCAGTCACGGACAGCGTCTTTCGGTGCGCCCGGTGCGACCCTAAATCTCAAGTAAGTGCCAACTTATCTCCAGGCGGCATATTCGTTAGATTGAAGCCATCGATTCGCGGGCAAGTATCGCCGGGCAGGCGTGCCATTTAAGCATGGGCAGGTGACCGAACTTTGAGTCTTGACCTAACACATCGCACGATTCTGGTTACGGGTGCCGCCCAGGGTTTGGGCTCCGGTATTGCGCACCGGCTGGCCACGAACGGGGCCCGTTTAGTTCTTGCCGATTGTAATCCGGCAGTTATGGACCAGCTGGCGGACCCGGTGTTTGCAAATCGTGCCGTCGCCTTGATTCATGACCTGGCAGAACCGCATGCTCCACAAGAATTGGTACGCGCAGCCTTGGCCAAAGTTGGATCTCTAAACGGGCTAGTAAACTGCGCCGCCTGGAGTTTTCACAAGCCTTTTTCGGAAACCACGCTCGCCGAGTTTGATCGAGTGGTGGCGATCAATCAGCGTGCGCCCTACTTTCTGAGCCAGCAGTTCGCCAATGCACTTCGGGACGATGTCTTAGATCCCTGTATCGTGAACATCGCTTCGGTCAACGCCTCAGTGGGAAATCGGAACCTGACGGCCTACGCATCCACGAAAGGAGCGCTGGTAGCCATGTGCCGAGCGATAGCCGTGGAATTAGCTCCCCGCATTCGTGTGGTCACGATTTCGCCGGGTGCAGTTCTCACCAAATATACCGAAACCCTGGTCGCAGAAGGCGAAATTAACGTCGAACATCTGTTGAGCCGGCTGTTGCTCAAAAGGTTTATAAGCGTAGACGAGGTAGCCGATCTCGTAGCGTTCTTGTTCGGTCCGTCTGCCCGATCCATCACCGGCAGTAATTGGATCATCGACGGAGGAGTCACCGCGCAATAGCGTCGTGCCGAGCCGGGACGCGAACGCGGCACCGATTCAGTCGAGAAAACGCGCCCAAAACTTTGGGGTGGTTAATCAGACCCAGTCAAAAGCAGGTCGGGTTTGGAGCTATGGTCTTGTCGCACGGCCGGGTTCACGGGTGTACTTGCACTCTCGTCTCAGGCG
>Ga0123356_10004908_pt1 | contig 13728 bp, 14 predicted proteins | sample TergutEmb28metaG_2_FD_92546 | JGI IMG/M metagenome (GOLD analysis project Ga0123356, IMG submission 92546) | Embiratermes neotenicus P3 segment gut microbial communities from Petit-Saut dam, French Guiana - Emb289 P3 | ecosystem: Host-associated > Arthropoda: Insects > Digestive system > Gut ...
AGCGGAGGTCAAAAACAGCGTTTGTCAATAGCACGCTCAGTTTTGAGAAATTCACCGATATTATTACTTGATGAAGCAACATCCGCCGTTGACACGGAAACAGAACGTGAAATCCAAAGTGCCATAAGCAAAATAATAGGGCACAGAACTATAATAGTTATTGCACACAGACTGTCAACAATCAAAAAAGCCAATAAGATCATAGCACTGCAGGACGGTCAAATAGCGGAATGCGGCAGTCATGATGAGCTTATAGCAAAAGGCGGTATTTATTCTGCTTTGGTCGAATATCAAAGCCTGAGTTAAATTTGACGGTTTCCCGTGAGAGAACTATTATATTCATATATACGAAATCGGTAAGAATTGTTTGCATTCCGGTCATCTTTTTGATAGAATGCCGTGATGTGCAATGTCATTAAAAATAAATTATTTTTATTATATATCAGCAACCGGAGGGAAACGACTTGAAGTTAATAAGCACTGAAAAAAAAGAAAAAAATGAAGTTGAACTGATCATTGAGGTCGAGCCTGAAGAGCTTGATTCTGCGGTAAACAAAGCGTTTATCAAAAACAGAAACCGCATTGCAGTTCCGGGTTTCCGTAAAGGAAAAGCTCCGCGAAAAATAATCGAAAGAATGTACGGTGCGGAAATATTCCTCTCCGATGCGCTCGACGATATATTACCCGGTGTAATGGCCTTTGCATTAAAAGAAACCGACCTTGATGTTGTCGGATACCCTAAAGTATCTGATGTCGACCTTAAAGATGAAAATAAACGCGTTGAATTTACATTGATCGCCGCTCTTCGTCCCGATGTTGTATTAAAAGCATATAAAGGCTTAAAAGCGGTAAAACCGACTGTTGATGTATCCGAAACCGAAATAGACGCAGAGATATCATCTGTCAGATCGCGTAACGCCAGGATAGAAAAAGTCGACAGACCCGCAGCAAACGGAGATACGGCAATAATCGATTTTGAAGGTTTTATCGACGGTGTTGCCTTTGACGGCGGAAAAGGTGAAAACTATGAGCTCGAACTCGGATCCGGTCAATTCATCCCGGGATTCGAATCAAAAGTAGAAGGCATGGTATCCGGCGAAGAACGTGATATCGATTTGGTATTCCCCGAACAATATAAAGAAGACTTGGCGGGACGTCCTGTTATTTTTAAAGTTAAGCTCAACGAAATAAAAGAAAAAATCCTTCCCGATCTCGATGACGAGTTTGCCAAAGATGTTTCCGAATTTGATACACTGGATGAATACAAAGCAGATATAAAAGACAGAATCCTCAAAACCAGACAACAGGATGTGGACGATACCTTTGAAAATCTGTTGATGGATCAGATTATCGAATCAATGGAAGCTGAAATCCCGGAAGCAATGATCGATGTGCAATTTGATAATCAAATGAATAATCTGTCACGCCAAATTTCCGCTTACGGTATGCAACCCGCTCAGTATATGCAAATGATGGGACTTTCTCCCGAACAATTCAATGACAGAATGCGCGAAAGCAGTGAAAAACAAGTAAAAGTTTCATTGGCTCTTCAAAAGATCGCAGAACTTGAATCGATCGAAATAAGCGACGCCGAAGTCGAAGATGAATATAAAGATGCAGCGGAACGCTTCAAAACCGAAGTCGACAAACTTAAAGAAACAGTAACAAAAGAAGATATCATACGCGATCTGAAATTACGTAATGCAGTGAAAATCGTTGTCGATAATGCAATCGCGGAAGAGTTTGATGCAAGTAAAAAAGAAGAAGCAAAACCTAAAAAACCGGCTGCAAAAAAACCGGCTGCAAAAAAGACAACCGAAAAAGCAACGAGTGAAAAGAAACCCGCAGAAAAGAAAACACCGGCAAAGAAATCTGCGGACAAAGAATAAACATCGGGAGAGGAATTAATCAAATGAGTTTAGTGCCGATCGTAGTAGAACAAACATCGCGCGGTGAGCGGTCTTATGATATTTTTTCAAGATTGCTCAATGACAGGATCATCATGTTGAATGAAGATGTCAATGATGTGACAGCCGGTTTGGTTGTTGCACAACTATTGTACCTTGAAGCACAAGATCCCGATAAAGATATCCAATTTTATATAAACACTCCCGGCGGTTCGGTATCATCGGGAATGGCGATTTATGATACCATGCAATATATAAAATCCGATGTCTCAACGATTTGTATCGGCATGGCAGCCAGCATGGGTGCATTTTTACTTTCATCCGGAGCAAAAGGAAAGCGTATCGCTCTCCCGAATGCGGAAGTCATGATCCACCAACCCTCCGGCGGTTTCAGAGGACAGGCAACAGACATTCAGATCCATGCAGAAAAAATAATGCGCACCAAAGAGCGTCTTAATAAGATCCTTGCCGAAAACACCGGCAGAACCGTTGATGAAATAACAGCTGCATCGGAGCGCGATAATTTCATGACAGCAGACGAAGCCAAAGAATTCGGTTTGATCGATAACGTAATTTATAAACGATAATCATTCATAAGCAATGGAGTATTTAATATGGCAAGATATGATGAAACCAAGGGTGTACGTTGCAGTTTTTGCGGAAAACAACAAGATCAGGTCGACCGTATAATTGCAGGTCAGGGTGCATCTTATATTTGCAACGAATGTGTATCTTTATGCACAAGCATATTGGGTTATGAATACATGCCCATGAAGATCGTTCCGCCCGATAAATCCGACCTTACATTGGATTTCGGTCGTTTACCGAAACCTTCGGATATCAAAAAAACACTTGATGATTATGCAATAGGTCAGGATGATGCAAAAACAGCTCTTTCGGTTGCTGTATATAACCATTACAAACGACTTGTTCATCAAAATGAAAACGAAACGGAAATCCAAAAAAGCAATATTCTTATAATCGGACCGACCGGAAGCGGCAAAACACTTTTTGCTCAAACACTGGCAAAAATACTGAAAGTTCCGTTTGCTATTGCAGATGCAACAACATTGACTGAAGCGGGTTATGTCGGTGATGATGTTGAAAACATCCTTCTCAGATTGCTTCAGGCGGCTGATTTTGATATCGAAGCTGCTCAAAGAGGTATCATATACATCGACGAAATAGATAAGATAACAAGAAAAAGCGAAAACACTTCAATAACACGTGATGTATCCGGTGAAGGTGTGCAGCAGGCATTATTGAAAATCCTTGAAGGCACTGTGTCAAACGTTCCCCCTCAAGGCGGTCGCAAACATCCTCATCAGGAATTCATAAGCATTGATACGACTAACATTTTATTTGTTTGCGGCGGTGCTTTCGAAGGAATAGATAAAATAATTGAAAACAGGCTTGATAAAAAAAGCATCGGATTCGGTGCCGAAATCAAAACAAAAAAAGAAAAAGATATCGGTGCGATCCTCAAAGAGGTACAGTCACACGATCTGTTGAAGTTCGGACTTATCCCCGAACTTGTCGGACGCCTTCCGGTAATAGCTCCGCTCAATTCACTTACCCGTGATGACATGATAAGGATCCTGCAGGAACCTAAAAATGCTCTTGTACGCCAATATAAAGCATTACTCGGATACGATGATGTCACACTCGACTTTACCGATGATGCACTCGGAGCCATTGCGGATAAAGCGATAGAAATGGAAATCGGTGCCAGAGGGCTTCGCAGTATAATGGAAAAAACTATGCTTCAAATTATGTTTGATATACCGTCAGATAATAATATCGACAAAGTTACGATAACAAAAGAATGTATCGTTGACAAATCACCGCCTCTGATCACAAAAAGAAAAAGACCGCAAATCGACCCCGATGCAGTATCTGCTTCATGATAAAGGATCAATATGGAAGAATTAATTGAAATAATAACAGAACGTCTGCCTTTACTCGCTCTTCGCGGACTTTCGGTGTTTCCGAATATGCTTTTGAATTTTGACGTTGAGCGCGCGAAGTCGACGGGAGCTCTTGATGCCGCTTCCGACGGTGACAGGAGGATATTTTTGCTTGCGCAAAAAGATATCTCCAAAGAAACACCGGGTCAGCAGGATTTACATAAAATCGGCACTGTTTGCTACATCAAACAGGTATTGAAAATCCCGGGTGGCGGCATGAAAGTGCTCGTCGAAGGCAAATGTCGCGCTCGTCTTCTTGCCATGCATGAAGAAAAAAAATTCATCAATGCGGAAGTGGAACTCCTGCCCGAAAAATATATACATAAACGTTCTGCAAGGATCGAAGCACTGACAAGAAAAGGTATGAGTCTCTTTGATACATATGCCGCGCTTTCACCGGGGATAACAAAAGAAACAGTTCTCAATATTTTCAACATAACCGATCCCGGTATCCTTGCTGATTTTGTTATCCAAAATATCTACACAAAGCCCGAAAGCAAACAACTGATCCTTGAAACACTGGATCCTGTGAAGAGGCTTGAAATGCTCTGTGATATATTGGCACGTGAGATCGAAGTGCTGGCGATAGAACGTCAAATCGACACAAAACTCAGAGCCAAACTTGAGAGCAACCACAGAGATTTTGTATTGCGTGAACAAATAAAAGTTCTTCAAACTGAATTGGGAGACACTTCCGGCGACGATATAAATGAAATGCGGATGTACAGAGAGCAAATAATCGCTCTCAAACTTAATGATGAAACCGAACTCAAAATACTGAAAGAAGTCGACAAGCTTGAAAAACAGGCATACGGATCGGCTGAATCATCCGTTATACGAAATTACTTGGATATCTGTATCGAAATGCCTTGGAACAGAAAAACAAAAGAGCGAATAAACATAGCAAGCGCACGAAAAATCCTCGATGCCGACCATTTCGGTCTTGAAAAAGTAAAAGAACGGATACTTGAATTCCTCGCAGTCAGACAACTGTCTCCCGACATAAAAGGTGCGATCATTTGTCTTGTCGGACCGCCCGGTGTCGGTAAAACATCTGTTGCAATCAGTGTGGCTAAGGCACTCAACAGAAAACTTGCGAGAATATCTCTCGGCGGTGTCCACGACGAAGCAGAGATCCGCGGTCACAGAAAAACATATATCGGTGCAATGCCCGGAAGAATAATTGCCGCCATAAAACAGGCAGACAGTCGCAATCCGCTCATGCTGCTCGATGAAATAGACAAACTCGGACGCGATCACAGGGGAGATCCCGCATCGGCATTGCTTGAAGCTCTCGATCCCGAACAAAATTCAACTTTCAGAGACAATTACATGGAAGTTCCGTTTGATTTATCGGAAGTAATGTTTATTACGACCGCAAATACGACCGACCCTATACCGCGACCGCTTCTTGACAGAATGGAAGTTATAGAACTCACAAGCTACACAGATGTTGAAAAACTGGAAATAGCGAAGAGTTATCTTGTTCCCAAACAACGTAAAAAACACGGTTTGTCGGGTAAACAACTCAAATTGACAGACAGTGCGATCCTTGAAATAATATCTTCATATACAAAAGAATCCGGAGTTCGCATTTTAGAACGTGAAATTGCTTCGGTATGTCGTAAAACCGCTGCAAGAATCGCTTCAGATGAAGCAAAATCGGTTGTCCTTAAAGAAGATATGCTGGATGAATTTCTGGGAGTACGAAAATATATACCGGACTCTGTCGTTCAGGGATATGAAATCGGGATGGCAAACGGTTTGGCATGGACAAGCACGGGCGGAACTGTTTTGGAAGTTGAAGTCAACGTACTTTCCGGTACCGGCAAACTCGAACTCACCGGTAATCTCGGTGATGTCATGAAAGAATCCGCTCAGGCCGCTGTTTCATATATCAGAAGCAGAGCCGATAAATTGAATATTTCGGAAGATTTTTATAAAACACATGATATCCATATCCATTTTCCCGAAGGTGCGATCCCGAAAGACGGTCCGTCGGCAGGTATCACGATGTGTATCGCAACTATTTCCGCTCTCAGCGGAGCGCCTGTCAGACGCGATATAGCCATGACAGGAGAAATCACTCTCCGCGGAAGGATCCTTCGTATCGGAGGGTTGAAGGAAAAAACCATGGCGGCACTTCGTGCAGGGATAAAAACAGTCCTGATACCTGCGGAAAATGAACCTGACCTTGAAGAAATAGATCAAATCGTAAGACGTGATCTGAATTTTATAACAACGGATAATATTGATGAGATCCTTGATGTTGCACTGGATTTTTCGGCATCGGGAGCAAAAGGGAAATTACCCGAAGTTACACCTGTGATCGAAGAAAAACGAACCCGCACAAATACCGGTTCTTCTATCAAACATTGATATCATGATCAACGTAAACAATATTGAATTTATTAAATCTGCGGCAAAGGCAAAAGACTTGATCGAAGATCATCTTCCGCAAATTGTTTTCTCGGGCAAATCAAATGTCGGCAAGTCATCTGTTATCAATAAACTTTTGAATCGAAAAAGTTTTGCCAGAGTAAGTGCCTCGCCCGGAAAAACTATCCATGTCAATTATTTTTTAGTCGATAACAAAACATATTTTGTCGATTTGCCCGGCTACGGTTATGCAAAAGTGGCAAAAACCGAGATCAATCGCTGGTCAAAATTGATGGAGGATTTTTTCAGACAACCCGATCATATAACATTAGGGGTAATGATCGTTGATTCAAGGCACAGACCGACAGCCGACGATACTCTCATGGCTGAATGGTTCAAAGCATCCGGTTGTAATCTGATCATTGCAGCAAATAAAATCGATAAAGTTAAAAAAAGCCAAATTGAAAATAATATTTCGGTTATTCGTGAAACACTTCAGTTGAAAGAAGAAACCCGAGTAATAGAATTTTCAGCAGAAAAAGGCACAAACAGAAACTTACTCCTGGAAGCGATCGATAAAGCGATCGACGGATAATATAAACAACGGAGAGTGCAGTTGGACGGTTTTTTCAGAAATTTCAATGATATCGGCAATTTATTCAATGATGCTCTGATGAGGATAATCCCTGCACTTTTGTGTATTACGATACATGAACTTGCACACGGATTTACTGCTTACAAACTCGGTGACACAACAGCAAAAAATATGGGTCGCCTTACTTTGAACCCGATCAAACACATCGACCCCGTTGGTCTGCTCATGATGTTGGTCATGAGATTCGGTTGGGCAAAGCCCGTTCCTGTCGACATGCGAAACTTTAAGCATCCGAAGTGGTATATGGCTGTTACGGCTCTCGCAGGTCCTGTTTCAAACATAATCCTTGCATCGGTCATGATGATGGTTTTCGGTGCAGTGATCGTTTTTCTGGCAGGTGCAAACAGTGGATCGTTTATTACGGATTTTATTTTCACAGTCATTTATAATACGATATATATCAGTATTGCGTTGGCGGTTTTTAATATGTTACCGTTGCCGCCGCTTGACGGATCAAAAGTATTGTTTTCACTGCTTCCGGAAAACACGTATTATAAATTGATGAGATATGAACGATTCGGGATGATAGCATTGCTTATTATAGTAGGTTTGCAAATGTTTTTGAATATCAACATTTTCGGTTATATCATCGGATATCCGACAGAAGTAATTTTCAGCAGATTGATCGTGTTTTATAATTTCACGTTCAATTTGGTCAATTAAAGGATAAAAGCCATGGAAACTCCTGTGTTTAAGCTTGAGGGTATAGTTAAAGAAAAAGATGACATGACGGATTTTGAAGGTCCGCTTACTTTGATACTTCAACTTTTAAGTAAAGATAAAATAGAGATCAGAGATATCAGTATTTCAAAAATACTCGAACAATATCTTGCTTACCTCGATGAAATGGCAGAGCTCGATCTTGATATAGCCAGCGAGTTTGTTACAATGGCATCGCATCTTACATATATCAAAACAAAAATGTTGTTATCCGGCGGCGAAGAAGTTTCTGAACTTGAACAACTCATTACTTCACTTGAAGAACTGCGTCGCGGAGATGTTTATATCCAAATCAAAGAAATAGCACAGACATTATCCGGTATGTATACACGTGACGGAATAATGATGGCGGGGCCTCCCGAATATATGGAACCTGATACCGAGTACGGATATGTCCATTTCAGCGAAGAACTGCTCGAAGCTATCTTCAAAGTCATTGGTAAGGAAAACCTTAAATTGAGCAGTATCAACCCGAGAGAGCCTGTTTATCCCAGCCGTGTGGTATATTCGATCTCAGAAAAAATAGACGAAGTACTGCTGAAACTTAAACGCAGCGGTGATATGCAGATCGCAGAACTGTTTGCAGGAACAAAAAGCCGAACAGAGTTGATAGCTACATTGGTTGCGGTACTGGAGCTTTGCAGAGTCGGCAGTGCGTTTATAACAGGTCTTGAAGAGGATATGAGAATAGCATATACAGGAACGGGCAGAGAAACCGATATTTCAGATTTTACTGCAGAGGATTTGCCGTATGATGAGTCTTGAACATATGGACAGCAATGAAGTTGAATGTGCGATCGAAGCAATTTTGTTTGTGTCGGGTGAACCGGTAAGGATTTCACGTATTGCCGATGTGCTCGGTGTTGCCGAACAGGAAGTTGAATTTGCCGCTGACAGACTCAGAGATAATTACAGCTTTGTGCGCAGGGGTATCAGACTTGTCAAACTGGAAGATACATTACAATTATGCTCTTCACCGGAATATGCCGATTATATCAGAAGAGCTTTGGAAACAAGAAAACCGCCTCAATTATCACAACCGGCTCTCGAAGTCCTTTCGATCATCGCATATTTCGGACCGGTCACAAGAGCATATATTGAACAAATAAGAGGTGTGGACAGTTCTTATACGGTAGGGCTGCTTCAGGATCGCGAGCTTATCGAAGCCTGCGGAAGATTGGCTGCCCCCGGCAGACCGAGGCTTTTCAGGACTACACATAATTTTTTACGAACATTCGGTCTTGAATCATTAAAAGAACTGCCTGAACTGCCGCATGTTGAAAATCCCGGCGACGAAAAAGAGGGTATTCAAAACGCGATCCTTGAACTCAAAGCACGTGAAACAGAATCCGCATCGGATCAAATCACGGATACGGAGCAATAATATATGTTGGCACTTGGTATTGTCATTTTTATCCTTGTTCTTCTTGCTTTTTTACGTTTCGGCGTTATCGCCGAGTACAACGATGAAGGTTTCAGATTATGGGCAAAAGCGGGTTTCATAAAATTTGAACTTTTAAAGGACACCGAAAAAAAGCCGAAGAAAAAGAAAGAAAAGAAAGAGAAAAGTACCGTTAATTTTAAACCGGGCAGCTTAAGTGATTTAATGGTGATCCTGCGATCCGTAAAAACCATGCTCAGCAGATTCAGACGCAGACTTCTCATCAGATATTTGATACTGTATTATACATCCGCAGGTGACGATCCCGCAAAAACAGCAATGATTTTCGGTGCTTCATATGCCGTGTTCAATACGATCATACCGATGCTTGAAAAAAATTTCAGAATAAAAAAACGTGATTTGAGAGCATTTGCCGATTTTGAAAGCAGAGAACAAAAAATTTATGCGAAGGCTGCCGTTTCATTGGCAGTTTGGGAAGTGTTTTATATAGTTTTTGCACTGTTTCCGATAATTAAAACGATTTTCAGGAACAGACCGAAAACAAAAACCGGTTTACCGGAAACAAATAATCGAAAGGATGAAAATAACAATGGAAAATCGCCCGATCAGTGACTTGATGGAAACCGCAATGCGGAAAATGAGGGAATTAATCGATGCAAATACTATCGTAGGCGAACCTATAACGACCGCAGACGGACTGACACTTATCCCGGTCTCAAAAGTCAGCTTCGGTTTTGTAGGCGGCGGTTCGGATATCCCGCAAAAACAAGACAAAAGCGGATTCGGCGGAGGTACCGGAGCAGGTGTACAGGTCACACCGGTCGCCTTTATGATCGTAAACGGAAAGGATGTCGATATGCTGTACATTACACCGCCTGCAATGTCTTCTGTCGACAGGATCATCGAAACGGTTCCGGATGTGATCGATAAAATCACCGAATTCATGAGTAAAGACAAAGAAACAGAAGAATGATCCCGCAAGAGAAGCATGAACGTTTGCACAAAATAATTTCGGCATGCGGTATATCATCACGCAGGAGTGCCGAAAAAATGATCGTCGACGGTCGGGTGTTTGTAAACGGTATCCGGGCAACTCTCGGTCAAACTGCAGTTTTCGGTGCAGATGAAATATCTGTTGACGGTGAAGTAATCAATACAAAACCCGTTCATGTTTATATCATACTGAATAAACCGCGCGGATATGTAACGACCGTAAATGACGATCGCGGCAGAAAAACCGTAATGGAGCTTGTTTCCGGGGCGGGGAGCAGAATATATCCGGTAGGCAGATTGGATATCAATTCCGAAGGATTACTTATTTTTACCAATGACGGTGAGTTTGCTGACAGGGTGATGCATCCTTCAAACAAAGTGATCAAAACATATGATGTCAGTGTTACGGGCGATTTGGAATCGGCAATAAAGTTACTTCAAAAACCGGTTGTAACGGAAGATCACACGTATATTGCCGAAAATGCAGAAGTTATAAAAGCAGATCAGACCGGCGGAATTATAAGGATATCCATTATCGAAGGGCGAAACAGGCAGATACGTAAAATGTGTTCGGCGTGCGGGTTAAATGTACATATCCTTAAGAGGATTTCTGCAGGAGCGCTTTCACTGGGAAGCTTAAAACCCGGAAAGTGGAGACATCTTACGGGAGAAGAGGTACGGTCATTTGGATAAAGATATTTTAAGTGTAATAGAAACATTATCTGACAGCATGTCAAAAGCTCAAAAAAGGATTGCTGAATATATCCTTGATAATATTGATAAGGCTGCTTTTATGACAGCTGTGAGGCTTGCGAGATTTGCCGAAGTCAGCGAATCGACCGTTGTCAGATTTGCCATGGAGCTCGGTTATGACGGATATCCCGAAATGCGAAGAGCACTTCAGGACTCAATGCGCGGCAAGCTGACATCCGTTCAACGAATCAAGGTTGCCAAAGACAGATTGGGAAGTAAGGATATTCTGACTCAGGTATTGTCATCGGATATAGAGCAGATACGTCAAACAATGGAAGAAACAGACAGTTCGGATTTTGCCAAAGCTGTTGATGTGATTGTTGAAGCTAAAAATATATATATCCTCGGTTTGCGTTCATCTTCATTTCTTGCTAAGTTTATGGGGTTTTATTTTGACTTATTATTCAGCAATTCAAGAGTCATCAGTGAAAGCCCGGACAGCGAAGTTTTTGAACAGATCGTCAGGTTATCGGAAGGCGATTTGCTTATTGCTATAAGTTTTCCGCGTTATTCGAGAAGAACGATAAAAACAATGCAATATGCCCGAAGTATAGGAGCTAAAATCATTGCGATCACTGACGGAGTCGCTTCTCCTCTTACGGAACTCGCAGATATTTCATTGTGCGCAAGAAGTGATATGATCTCTTTTCTCGACACACTTGTTGCACCGCTCAGTCTTGTTAATGCTCTGGTCGTTGCAGTCAGCGAAAAAGCACCGGGCGATTTGTATGAAAACTTCGAAAGACTCGAAAGAATTTGGGACGAGTACGGAGTATATGAACAAATGTAAGTAATATAAACTTGTTTAAAATAATTGGAGTTTTACTGTCATGGAAAATAAAAGCATAGCACTGGACGGTCCTTCAAGTGCGGGTAAAAGTACATTGGCGAGAAGGACTGCTGAGCATTTTGATATGATTTATGTTGATACAGGTGCATTGTATCGTTGTATCGGATTATTTGCTTATCGAAACGGCATTTTATCAACAGACAGGATCGGCGTTACGAATTTATTGCCGAAAATTAATCTTGAAATGAAATACGGTGATGACGGCTTACAACGGATGATCCTTAATAATGAGGATGTGACGGATGCAATAAGGATGCCTGAAATATCAAAATATGCATCTGATGTGTCTGCAATGCCGGAAGTCAGGGCTTTTTTATTGTCAATGCAGCGTGATATGGCTGTAAAATATGATGTTCTCATGGACGGTCGCGATATAGGAACGGTTGTTCTGCCGGATGCGGGATTGAAAATTTTTATTACGGCAAGTATTGAAGCACGTGCAAAGAGAAGATATCTTGAACTCATCGAAAAAAATATAAACACAACACTTGAAGAAGTTCGGGAAGCCATGATAAGCAGAGACGAAAATGACAGCAATCGTGCACAGGCGCCTCTGAAAGCAGCCGATGATGCTGTTTTACTTGATACCACCGATCTTAATTTAGATGAAAGTTTCAAAGCAATTTGCGATTTGGTAAGCGGGAGATTTAAAAATGGTCGATTATAAGTTCTACCGTTTTGTTTACAGGATCGCGGCACCTGTTATTTGTTTTTTCAGACCCGTCAATGTTATCGGACGAGAAAATATGATAAAAGGTGCGGCAATGGTTTGCTCAAATCATTCTGCACTTATCGACCCTTTTTTAGTCGCTATTCCTTTCGGTTATAATGATCCCGTGCATGTTATCGCAAAAATCGAGCTTTATAAAAATCCGATCGTGTCATGGTTTTTGAAAAAAATGGGTATGATCAGTGTTGACAGAAGTATCAATGATATCGGATCGATAAAAGCATCATTGGATTATTTAAAAAAGGGAGAAAAAGTTATCATTTTTCCCGAAGGTACACGTTCTTCCGAATATGATATGCATGCGGCAAAAAGCGGTGCGGTAAAACTGGCAGAGCGTGCGGGAGTTCCGATAATACCTGTTTTTGTGCCCAGAATAAAACCGTTTTTTAAAAAAAGTAATATTATATACGGCGAACCGTATTGTATTGAAAAACAAAAAGAAAAACGCCATGCCGATGATTATGCAAAACTCTCCGAAGAACTGATGGTAAAAATACAGGATCTTGATCCCGAAGGGAAACCGACATGAAAACAATCGTTGCCGAGGCTGCAGGATTTTGTTACGGAGTAAACAGAGCCGTAACAATGTGCAAAGAAACGGTTGCCCGATACGGACATTGCATCACACTCGGACCTGTGATCCATAACGATCATGTAATAAACGAGTTAAAGCAAGCAGGAGTGCAGGTTGTTTCTGATATTAATGAAATACCGCCGGGCAGCAAAGTGGTCATACGTTCACACGGAGCAGGAAGGGAAGAATATAAAGCCCTTGCTGCTCTCAATGCAGATATAATTGATGCGACCTGTCCGGATGTTAAGAAGATACATGATATCGTTTGTTCGGAATCTGATGAGGGCAGAACCGTTTTGATAATCGGACAACGACATCATCCCGAGATCGAAGCCGTATCGGGTCGGTGCCTTAAAAAAGAAATTTTTGAAACTCCGAATGAACTGCTTGACTGGCTTTCGGACAAGGATAATTCATCGCTTCCGATATCGGTAATTTATCAAACTACCAATACTTTATCAGTATTTGATGCTTGTAATGATATAATAAAAAAAGAGTGTACAAATCACAGAATCTTTGATACAATATGCAACGCTACGCTTAAGCGACAAGAGGAATCTGCGGAAATCGCAAAAACAGCAGATGTCATGATTGTTGCCGGTGACAAAAGCAGCGCAAACAGTCAAAAATTGGCAGATATTTGCAAAAAATATTGCACAAATGTCATGTTTGTCCAAAATGCGGACGATATTGACACAGCAAAAATCAAGCCAACCGATGTCGTCGGAATAACCGCCGGCGCATCGACCCCGGCGTTTATCATTAAGGAGGTCACCCGGAAGATGAATGAGGAAGTAA
>Ga0123356_10004910_pt1 | contig 13724 bp, 10 predicted proteins | sample TergutEmb28metaG_2_FD_92546 | JGI IMG/M metagenome (GOLD analysis project Ga0123356, IMG submission 92546) | Embiratermes neotenicus P3 segment gut microbial communities from Petit-Saut dam, French Guiana - Emb289 P3 | ecosystem: Host-associated > Arthropoda: Insects > Digestive system > Gut ...
CTTATGGAGAATTTCATGGATATCCCGTTTGTAGCGCGTTGGGTCTATGCCGTAATGCATCATCCATGTATGGTCGCTTGCTTTCAGGCAGTCAAGGGCATATAGTCTGGCCTCATCCAGTCTGCCGGAAATTTGGTACACTTGCGCAAGGTTAAGTTTTGCCAGCGGAGAAGGATCTATTTCACGGGCATCCTGAAAATTTGCCTGAGCCTGTTCCAGTTCCAGCCGGCGCACATTCAGTTCCCCCTGCGATAAAAGACCCGATGCGCGGTTTTGGGAGTTAAGCGAAGCATTTGCCGCATCCATTGCAAGAGCATACCGGTAAAAACGCGATTCAAGAATCGAAAGATTATAATACGCCACGGCGACAAAACTCCGCGCCAGTCCGGCAAGAGCTATGGATTGTGTGTACCAGTGCTTCCCTTCATCATAACGATACATATCCGAATAAACCGTCGCAAGCGTCATGGCAAAATCAGCTTCACTGCCAAAACGCTCAATCGCCGAAAGCAGAAGCTGTTCGCCGTCATTAAGCCGGTGGACTTTATAATACATCCAGCCCAGATTGGCAATGGCTTCCCGATTATCAGGATCAATTAAAAGCACTTTTTCCAGATATGCGACTGAGGTGCGATCGCGGTTAAGATAACCGGCAATGTTTGCCAGTCTTTGCAAAACAAAAATGTCAAAGGGGTGCATCAATTCCGCTTTCCGGTACTCATCCCAGGCAAGGCCATACAGTGAACGGCTGTAATACAGGCGGCCCAGAGAACGGGGAAACCGTACATCATGGGGATATTGCGCGCCGCCTTCCCGATACAGTTCGATAGCGCGCTCCCAGTACTCTGCATATTCTGCTTCAATCGCGTTGTGGTACAATGTATCTGCGTCAATATCAGCTTCGGCGTTTTGCGCTCCGGTACTGATGCCTGCCAACAAAATAAGCGACACCATTGTGATCAATTTTACATTCCTGCGTACAGCGCCTTCAAAAAAGGCAAAGGGCGGAAAAACCCATGCAAGCAGACGCCGCCAGAGGGAAATGCTTTTTTGGTACGAATCGGAAAAAAGACGGTACGCATCTTGCATTGAAACAAAGTCTTTGTCATGATACTCCGGCGCAAACCGGGCGGCAGCAGCCCCAAGATACATGGCGTAGATTCCCTTGACAAAAGCATCGTTGCGCAGCGCCCATTCGGATTCTATCAATCCGGAACTGCCAAATCCCGCAAGCCAGAGTCGTCTGCGGGCATGCTTCCACAAATGAACTGCCTTTCTGCGATTATTACTGCCAATAATTGATAACCATACATAGCCGCATCTCATTAACACAAACACGATTAATAGTAACAGTATTAATAACGGGAATAACGCTTTTTTCAAAAAAGCCGCAGTGAAACGGGCCAGCGAATGAATGCCGCTTGCCGATTCTTTGCTGTCATGACCCATTTTAACCCGCAGCCGTGATCGGTTTTCCAGAATCTCCCGCATAAGCCGTTCAAGCAAATGAGGATCCACACCAGCGGAAAAACGAAATTCCTCACCCTCCGCCAAATATTCCGATGTGGGATCAAATTCTATCCAGCCATAACCGGGAAAGGGCACTTCGACCCAGGCATGGGCCATATCCGCCCGCACCGGATAATAATCAAAGACGCCGGACTCGAAATCGATAAAAAAACCTGCCGCCACCCGCGCCGGAATTCCCAATGAACGGAGCATCAACGCCATGGCAAAAGCATAATAGGAACAGTACCCTTTTTTGGAGTGAAACAAAAACCACGCAAGCTGATTTCCATCCGGGGCAATGCCGGGTTTAAGGCTATAACTGTATTCTCCGTATTTCAGCCAATCATAAATTATTTCTACTTTTTCGATGTAACTGTCAAAGCCGGCGGTTAATTCTTCCGCCAGAGATCGAATACGCTCATCATCGCCATAGGCGGTATACAGCGCAAATTCTTTTTCGCTTAACCCAAGCGATTCCGGACTTGGCCAGGCATACGAAGCATCATCACCGATAAAGAGCATATTGTTTGCCAGGCTTTCTACCGCATACGCGGATTTAAACGAAGACGAATCCCAGCTTTCATAGGGAATAATTTCCGCCGGTTCTTTCATGCCGATAAACGCGGCCGCGTCAAAATTGACGATAAAGTATTCCTGAAAAACCCGCTCTGCTGATTCAATTTCCGGCGGAAACAAAATCGTCGGGCGTGACGGCAAACGCAGCGGATGAATTTTTTCATCGATTTCTTCAATGCGATAAAACCCCTGCCGTTTGCTGTAACCCGACATAACCGAGCGGCGCAGCAGAATATTATCGTCACGAGGATCTTTTTTGACGATGAATACAAGATCATCGGTCATGCTGATCTCTGATTCCAGCCTGAGAAACTGGGAAAAATCAAAACTGAACAGTTTTGGTTCCAGCAGCCCCCCGCCTTTTTGGGCTGCCCGTTCCTGCGACGGTTTCAAAAATAACAGGCCGCCGATAAAAACCACCAATAGCAGCGCGTATATTGCGGTAATTTTTTCACTCTTTCGCAGATTGATTTCAGGCGGCAGGGAATACAGCAGCGCCAAAGCCTGTAAAAAAACAATGCCGGCAATCAGTACAATCAGTACAATGGGCCAGCGGTATATGGCGATATCGGAAACAGGGGTAAAACCAAACACCACGATTAAAAGCGCGATATCGGCGATGACGGCAGCCCGCAGAAACAGGCGCGAGCGAATGGCAAACAATGTGGTTGCGGTAATCCAGTAAAACGGCAGTAGGGAAACAAAATTGTTCCGGTCAAAATTAAGCAGAAGGGCATCAAAGCCGACCGTACCGGGCATTAGCGCTCCGGGCATGGCAATAAAAGCTCTGGCAACCCACGGAATAAGCCCGATAGTAATAATTGCCGCAAGCGGTTTTATTTTTTTTCCATCTACGGTAAAAAACGCAAGAAAAACCGCCGCCGCAAATGCAATATACAAGGTTGCGGAAAAAACCGCCGTATCCGCCAGATCATCAGCAATCAGCCGAAGCTGATATACAATCGCAAACAGCGCGACAGAGCGGTAAATAACGGCAATGTTATTCATTATTACCCATAGTGTACCCTAGTCCAGCGTTTTGGACTAGGGTACACCGTATGTTTCAGGCGATTAGAAGGCGTAGCCTATACCCATGCCCATACGAATAGAAGCTGCAAAAAAACCGTCTCCCGTATTGAATACCATTGGTATATTGAAGAACGGATTGAGGAAAAACTTGTTGGGTTCACCAACGTCGACTTTCCAGCCTATCCCAAAGCTCGTCATATATCCAGAGCCTTCATATCTTTTGACTTCCCAGACATCTCCTCCACCAGTCCAATAATATCCATTATAATAATCCGGTTCGTAACGCCATTCTTCCCGATACCCGGACATGAAACCGGTACCCAACAGGCCAAACTCAAAGTAGAATTTGCGGCCGCCCGGATAAAGTCTCATGTTGATGTCTCCGCCAACGGCATTCTGGGCATACACTCCCCAGAAATCAAATAAATTGTAGTTATAGAAAAAAGTTGCGCCAAGGGAGACTTTGTCGGTAAACATTCTTTCGTAGCGCGCTCCAATACCAAATATGCTCAGATCACCGGAAACCCAGTTGTTAGCGCGGGCTGCAACGTTCTTGTCGCTGACCTGGATCTGAGCGCTGCTCGGAGCGCTCTCCGCAACACCGCCTTGTCCATTCATAATAACGCTTTTAGTAACTACCACATTGCTGCCTGCGGTAACAGTCGTTGTGTCATTCAGTGTTCCTGTGGCATATTTTATGGCAACGGCGCTGCCGTACCATGTCCCCTTGTCATTACGACGTGTCATCGAGATGGCGCTTTCATGCTTGATATCTATAGCTACATTGATGATAGTATCGGCTCCCAGTTTATGCGCTTCTTTCAGCAGGGCCTGATAGGTAAAAACATGACCCCGGCCGTTCTCAACCACATTTTCCGTAAAAACCATCCCAAGGGTGATAAAGTCCTTGGCTGGAATACTGGTCAGTACGGGAAATGTACCTCTATTCTCTTTGCTTATCATATTGGTGCTTACGCAGCCCGTTAGAATAAGCGCAAGTATTGCTCCAAACATTAATTTCTTTTTCATAAAGAAATGCTCCTTATTTACTACCGGCCAGACGCATTCATTCTGACGCGTTCTGTTGTGGTAACGGTACCGCCGCTGGTTGCAACGCCGCCGGTGGTGGTAGTGGTACTGTCCGAAAGTGTTCCCTCAACATATTTTATGGCAGTAGCGGCGCCATACCATGTTTCCTTGTCATTACGCCGCGCCCCTGAAAGCGTCGTTTCCCGCTTGACATCTATGGATACGTTGATAATGGCATCGGCGCCAAGCGCCTGCGCCTCTTTCAAAAGAGCGCGGTAGGTAAAAATTTCGCCCTGGCTGTTTTCGATTACGTTTTCCGTAAAAACCAGCCCAAGACCAATAAAATCCTTGGCCGGAATACTGGTCAGCGTGGGAAATGTACCGTAGTTCTCCTTGCTGATGAAATTGGTGCTCTCACAGCCTGTCAGAACAACCCCAAATACCAGCGCAAGCGCCAGCATTGCCACAAAAACTTTCTTTTTCATGCAAAAACTCCTTATGTATGTGCACAATCCTTTTTTCCCCTACAACGTAGGGATATATACAAGCATGAAGATTCCATGCTCTGCATACTAAACAAATATTCCCGCTTTAACACCAGATCGCTGGTTATACAGTGCGGTGCAAACTTCGGCGGCATTGAGCTGTTCGTCATTATCGCAGAAAAACAGCAGTTCAACCGTGCGGGATTTATGTTTCAGAAATCGATCAATGACCGAGGTTTCGGCAGTGGATCGGGGAAGCGCAAAAACAATAATGCCGTATTCATCCGGCACGGCGGGCAGTCCAGCAGCAGCCGGCAATGGCATTGCTGCAGGCCAGGCAAGAGCGGTTGCCAGTACTGCCGCGGTATTTCCCCCTTGCATGAGGCCGCCGGAAAAACCGGCAAGCACATTCATCCCCGACTCTGCACAGGCAAGAGCAGCCGCCAAAGCGTTCTCGCATAATACATCGATTCCGCGGCGCGCAGCCGGGGGGCTATATAACAAAGGATCATATTCGGTATCTATTAAAATGACTATATTCGATTGCGCCGGCGGCTCACGTTCGCCATCACGGACAAAAAGCCCGCCGCCGTGACCGTACAGCTTCCAATTGATACGGCGCGGATCATCTCCCGGTATGTATGGCCGGTGGTCGATCAGGTTGTCGGTGCGCTGAAAAGAAAATTCCGGCGGCAAATTGGATTCCCCGGCGCGGGCGCTCAACACCAGCGGTTCATCTGCCGCACGGGGACTGACCAGCAAGCGATGACCGTTTTCGGCAGACAAGCGAAAGGCAAATCGGAAAAATCCCAAAATATCAAAAATGGCAAATTCGTCATTTGCCGAAAAATATGCGCCTCGTTTTTCCGCCGTAAAAAAATGCGGCGCGGTTTTACTGAGCCAATTTTGGGCGGGGTTAAAATCGTACTTTATACGCCGCCCGTCTTTGGTAGCAAGCAGCAGGCGGCAGCGAATCAGAATCCCCGGCAGTTGCACCATAACGCCTTTGAACGCAGTGTCTTCACCTTCGGAATAGAGCGCTTCTACCTGATCGCCTGCGGCAACTTCGCGGGGGCTTATGCGAATAAAAGCGCGGCGGGATCGCCGGTTGTGTATTACGGCAAGGAGTAACGTCATTACAAGACAATATATCCATACGGTCAAAAATACCGCGCCGGCCAACACAAGGACAAATTCCTGCCGTACCGCGCCCACAATAAACGCAAGAATGATTATCACCAGGATAAAAATTCCCATTGGGCGCGGAACAAAAAGAGCCCTGGTCTGCGTCGCAGCCCTAGTCTGCTTATTTGGTTTTGGTTCCATCGGTTTTTATGGTGCAGATTCGGGCAAGGCAAATTTCCCGAATAAACTTTTCTGCCTGAGCCTTGGGGTCGCGAAGCCTTACCCGATGGGCAAGTACCGGCACCGCAAGCATCGCCAAATCTTCATCAATAACATAATTACGCCCGCGCACTACAGCCAGCGCTCTTGCCGCCTCCAAAAAGTGCAGACTGGCGCGCGGACTTGCCCCCAGGGTAAAAGCCCGGTGAATCCGCGTATCCCGTACAATGTCGGCAATTGCCTCTTTGAGCGACTGATGACAAAACACAGCCGCCGCCGCTTTTTTTGCCGCCAGGAATTCAGTTACATCAATAACTGGTTCCAGTTTGGCAAGCCCCTCCTCGGCGGGATTCTCATCAAGGATGGTAAGTTCCGCATTCCGATCAGGATAACCCATTGAAAGTTTCATCATGAAGCGATCAAGCTGAGCCGCAGGCAAGGGAAAAGTCCCCTCGCTTTCGATGGGATTTTCGGTGGCAATAACCAGAAACGGCTCAGGAGGACGGTGGCTTACCTGCCCAATGGTTACCTGCCGTTCTGCCATTACTTCCAGCAGGGCAGATTGTACCTTTGGCGTAGCGCGGTTTATTTCATCGGCCAATACAACATTGGCCAGTACCGGGCCCGGCATAAAGCGGAATTTAAGCGTTTTGGGATCAAATACGTCAACGCCGGTTATGTCGTAAGGCAACAGGTCAGGCGTAAACTGGATTCGCTTAAAGATGAATTTCTTTTTCCCGCCAATTAGTTTTGCCAGCGTCTTTGCCACCGTGGTTTTTCCCAATCCCGGATTATCCTCGACAAGCACATGACCGCCAGCAAATATTGCAGCAACAAGCAACTCCAGAAATTCCCGCTTCCCCTTGATAATCCGCTGAGTTCCCTCCAATAGGGCAGCAGCAACATTTTCAGATTTCATTGCAAAAGCATAGCATATTGGCAATAAATGTGGAATTAGGGATACAGCCAAGACGGGGAATCGAACCCCGGACCTGCACATTACGAGTGTGCCGCTCTACCGACTGAGCCATCTTGGCCAGGCATTAACCTGATTACCATGATACCTATCCGAAACCAAAAAGGCAAGGGGCTTAAGCGCGGGACTACACCTTAATAACCTGTTTGGTGCCGTCGGCGAAAATAGCAGTAATGACGGGATTCTTTACCAGACCATCCAGGTGGATAAGGCTGGGGGCGTCTTCGTCGTAATTTTGACCAATGGCAAAATGGCAGGTGCCAAAGGCTTTTTCGTCTTCAAGCATTTTGCCGGTGATGCGGGCGGCGGGATTCAGGCCTATGCCCAACTCGCCAATGTTGCGGGCATTACGGGCATACAGCTCCCCGCTGCCGGCCGGCAGTTTTCCATCCCGCTCAAAGTCACGGGCATTACGTTCGGCGGCCTCAATGGTTCGCAGCAATTGATCCGCTTCAGCGCCGCCCCGAATTTCCTCCACAAAACCGTTTTTCACGATACATTCAATGGGCGTGTTGATGATCAATTCGCCCTCATGGGTGCTGATCGAACCGTCAAAACAGATGCGGCCTTCCGCAGTACCGTTTTCCGGGCTGATAAACGTTTCTCCGGCGGGCAGGTTACCGCCTGAACCAGGACTGGCAAAATTACCATCATCGGATTTTGCTTCCCTGCCGCGCAACCCAACAATAATGTCTGTGCCGCCCGGCGCGGTAACATGGACTTCAATCGCTTTATCCAGTACTTGTTTTATCTCATCGCAACGGCGCTGCAATTCGGCGTAATCAATGGGTACGGTACGAACAAAAGATTCCACCGTGGTGGAAGGCGACCAAAACGCGCGGCAGCTTTTTTCGCCGTACTGCTGCAGGTGAAAAATATGATCATACTTTACCCCGTCATATTCATACGGCGAGGCAATGCCCACAGGATCCTTGCCCAGTTTTTCATCGCTCAGAGAAATAACTACTTCCGGTTTTGCGTTAAAAGCGGCAAGCACCGCCGGATCGGCAAATTCAAGCTGGGTTTTCACCGGCTGAAACAGCAGAATGGGCCTGCCTCCCGCGTCAATGCTTGCGTCATACAACGCTCCGGCAATCGCGGCGACATCCGGTCTGGGATTGCTGATAATTAAAACCTGTTCCCCTTTTTGTACTTTGAGAGAAACCGCAATCGCTATCCGCGCCGCTTCTTGAAGCGCCGATTCATTAAACGCTGCGCCGTTGACGCGTAACTCTGCAAATTTTGATAATTTTTTATCCATGAGAACATTATACCCGGATGTCTGCATTGTGGCAAGTAGAACATCTCTGTTTTACCTTTCTGTTTACCATTTCAACCATGATAACTTTTATTATTAATATTATTCCAATAAATATTGGTAATATATTAAAACTCATACACGAAGCAATCCATCCAAATAGAGGGGGCATTATGGTAGTTCCTACATAAGCGCTTCCCATTTGTATGCCAATTATTGCCTGTGAATATGCTTTGCCAAAATTTGCAGGCGTCTCATGTATCAAACTGGGATATATGGGAGCGCAGCCAAGACCAATCATAAAAAGCCCCGGCAGCAAGGTTTTTTCAAATGGCAAAACCAATACAACAATGCCGCATCCAATAATTATCTGCCCCAGACGAACCATTTGCCTGTTGCTTAATTGCATGGTTACAAAGCCCGATATAAAACGTCCCGATGTTATGCCAATATAATACAAGGCTATCCATCGAGCGGCAACTTCGGGCGCTATTCCTTTTTCCACTACCAGAAAACTTGCCCCCCATAATCCGGTTATCATTTCAATGCTGCAATAACAAAAAAATGCAGCCATAACTTCTTTAACTCCAACCATCGAAAATAATTTTGAAAATGGTATTACTGCATGCTGAACCGGTTTTTCGGTTGATTTATTTTTTTCCCATAAAGGCAGGGAAACAAATAACAACAGCACAAGACAGCATTGCATAATGCCTATCGTTCTATAACCTGTATTCCAGGAATAGTGACGCGATAAATATGACGCCATTATTATGGGGCCAAGTGAAGCGCCGATACCCCAAAAACAATGCAGCCAGCTCATGTGTCGTGCCTTGTAATGCAACGCCACATAATTATTTAACGCCGCATCAACAGAACCGGCGCCCAGACCAAGCGGAACAGCGCACAGGCACAACCACAAAAATGAATGGGAAAACGAAAACCCGATAAGGGCGACAGCAGTCATACATACACTGATCGCCGTAACCATGCCTGTGCCAAAACACCTGATAATGCGCGCGCTGCATACGCTTGAAATAACGGTTCCGCCTGCAATAATCATGGAAATATATCCGGCGTAATGTAACGGCACATATAATGCGCTATACATCGAAGGCCATGCGGAACCAAGCACTGAATCCGGCAGCCCTAAACTGATAAAAGAAATATAAATGATGATTAAAAGCAATATTGTGAACATGTATTTCCCCTCACTGGCACAAAGTATAGCATTGTTTTTATAAAATATGCCATAATGATGGTATTGAAAAGAATAGGTACCGCTATAATTACCCTTTTTCTCGTGTCGGTATTCAGCTTTCTTGCGTTTAGCGTTATCCGGGGTGATCCGGCAAGCCTGATACTGGGAACAACCGCTGCGCCTGAGCAAGTAACCGCTCTCCGTGAAGAAATGGGTCTGAACCGCAATATTCCCGCCCGCTATTTTGAGTGGCTGGGCAATTTTCTTGCCGGCAATCCGGGGGACTCCCTGCGCTTCCGGGGAGAGTCCATCTCCGCCCTGATTACCGAACGGCTGCCGGTCAGTTGTACCTTGGCTCTGCTTTCCCTTGTGTTTATGGTACTGATTGCCGTGCCGGTTTCACTGTTCTCTGTACGCCGTGAAAATGGCCTTGCCGATCGGGCAGTTACGGTCTGCACTGCCGTTGGCATTAGCATTCCCAATTTTTTTCTGGGAGTGCTGTTTATCTGGATTTTTGGAATAAGCCTGCGGCTGTTTACGGCGGGAATGTATGTTGATTACCGCACGCATTTCGCCGGATTTATCGGCTATCTGGTGTTTCCCGCTCTGGCAATCGCCATACCCAATGCGGCGATTCTGATAAAATTCCTGCGTTCATCGTTGTTTAAGGAACAGCGCAGCGACTATGTCCGAACTGCCCGCAGTAAAGGCGCAAGCGCCCCTCAAGCCCTGCGCCGTCATGCTTTGCGCAATGCCCTTATCCCTTCAACCACAGTGATGGGAATGATCATTGCCGAGATTTTTTCCGGCAGTATTGTTATTGAACAGGTTTTTGCCATTCCGGGAATTGGACGGCTGCTCATTACCGCCATTACATCGCGGGATTATCCGTTAATACAAACATTGGTCATGTATATTGCATTCATCGTAATTATTGCCAATACTCTGGTAGACATTGCCATTCAGATTATCGATCCCAGAATTCGTCTGGGAAAGGATGGCCAACGATGAATTTTGAATTAAAAGCAGGGATCGTACTAACGGCATTAATACTACTACTGTCATTAACAGGATTGTTCATAACCAGGCATGATTATAATGCGATGGATTCAAACCGCCGTTTTCAGCAGCCCAGCCTTGAACACCCGCTGGGAACAGATAATTTTGGCAGAGATGTTTTTATCCGCATAATGGCCGGCAGCAGATATACCATCGCGCTGGCGTTATGCACTGTTGCCGGCGCAGTGGTACTGGGGAGCATATTGGGGCTTTTTGCCGGTTACTCAGGGGGAATCCGCGACGAGATTGTCATGCGCTTAATGGACGCGATTAGTTCCTTTCCGGGAATTCTTTTCGCGCTGGTAATGATTGCGCTCATGGGTAACAGCCAGTTTACCCTTTTCACTGCCCTGTTGATTCTGTTTGTTCCCAGCTTTACCCGCGTTATGCGAAGCGGCGCATTGCAGTATAAACATACCGACTTTATTTTGGCGGAGCGGCTATTGGGGGCAAGCCATGCGCGCATTATTTTTATACATATTTTGCCTAATGTGATGCCTTCATTACTGTCCGCTGCGGCATTGGGACTTTCCAACGCAATACTTGCCGAAGCAGCGATGAGCTACCTTGGCCTGGGTATACAGCCTCCCTTGCCAAGCTGGGGCAGAATGCTTTCCGAATCACAAAATTTTCTGCTCAGCGCACCCTGGTGCGCTCTTGCTCCGGGCTTCTGTATCATGCTGACCGTGATAGCTTTTCACTGTCTGGGCGACGGCATTCGCCGTAAGTTTGGAGAGTGATGATGGCTTTACTGGAAGTACGCAACCTGTCCATCAGCATCAGGCGCGGGCAGCATTATTATACAGCAGTAAATGGAATCAATTTTTCGATTAACGCCGGGGAAATTGCCGCTCTTGCAGGCGAATCGGGCAGCGGCAAAAGTCTTACGGCCCTTTCCATTGTGCGCCTTCTTCCTCCAAAAGCAAAAATTACCGGCGGCGAAATATTGTATTCCACAAATGAAACGGTCAACTTGTGTCACAGTGATGAAGAATCGCTGTGCCGGATCAGGGGAAGAGAAATCGCCATGATTTTTCAGGAGCCGCGGCAGTCGCTGAATCCGCTGATGCGAGTAGGGACGCAAATTGCCGAAACACTGGAATTACACGGGATGCATACAAAATCAGCAAATGGCGCAGCTCTGGATATACTACGGCAGCTTAAATTTCCCGAACCGGAACAAATTCTAAGGGCATGGCCGCATCAGCTTTCCGGCGGAATGTGCCAGCGGGTAATGATCGCCATTGCCGCCATTTGCCGTCCCCGGCTGCTCATTGCCGATGAACCCATAACCGCGCTTGATCCGGCGAATCGGGAACACATTTTAGATCTGCTCAAACAAATAAACCGTGAATTCGGCACGGCGATTCTATTTATTTCGCACGACCTTTCTGCGGTACAGCATTTTTGCAGCCGCTTTTCGGTTATGTACTCGGGACACATTATTGAAGAGGGACCATCCGAAGCAATGCTCACGCCTCTGCATCCCTACACCATCGGGCTTGTCGGAGCAATTCCCCGTAAAGAAAACCGGACTCAATCGCTTGCCGTTATTTCCGGCAAGGCTCCCGCGCTGGAAGAACCGGTGTCCGGCTGCCCCTTTGCTCCCCGCTGCCCAAAAGTACAAGCTGTATGTACCGCGAATTTTCCTCCCTGGACGAATAAAAGCGACGGACGGCGGGTATGCTGTTTTATGGAGTATGGGTCTTCAAAAGGAGTCCTGTATGGCTGAATCAATTATTACCATTCGTAATCTTTCCTGCGCATACATCAGCCGAAGTTTTGGTTTATTCGGGGGAAAAAAAATTAAGCCTGTTCTGCATAATATTAATCTTGACATTGCCGCCGGCGCAATTTTCGGAATTACCGGCGAATCAGGATGCGGCAAAACCACCCTCGCCCGCTGCATACTGGGTCTTGTCGACTATGAAGGTGAAATTATCATTAACAGCCAACCGCAGATGATCTTTCAGGACCCCGGCGCTTCGCTCAATCCGGTAAAAAAAATCGGCTGGCTGCTGGAAGAACCGCTGGTTATCCATCGCCTTGGCACTGCACAGGAGCGCGCATACAAGGTTGATGCAATGTTGGCCAGAATTGGACTTGATCCTTCTTGCAAAACCCGGCGGGCAAATGAACTTTCCGGCGGACAAAAACAGCGGGTCTGCATTGGCCGTGCCCTTATGCTCGATCCAAAAATCCTTATCGCCGATGAAGCCATCAGCTCACTGGATGTTTCCGCCGGGGCGCAGATACTCAACCTTTTCCGTGAGCTGCGCGAGAGCATGGGTTTGACAATCCTGTTTATTTCACATAATACCGAGGCAGTTGACTACCTCTGCGATAATGGTATGGTAATGGAATCATTATTATAAACGCCCACTAGCCTATCGCTTTTTGCAGTTCCTCTGTTTTGTCGGTTTTTTCCCAGGGGAACTCGGAGCGGCCGAAGTGGCCGTAGGAAGCGGTTTTGCGGTAGATGGGGCGGCGAAGATCAAACGTATCAATGATGCCTGCGGGCGAAAGATCAAACACTTTTTGTACCGCTGCTTCAATGCGCCGTTCATCGGCCTTTCCGGTTCCAAAGGTGTCCACCATAACCGAGACTGGGAACGGTACGCCAATGGCGTATGCCAATTGAATTTCGCAGCGAGCGGCAAGTTTGGCGGCAACTACATTTTTGGCAACGTAGCGGGCGGCGTAAGCGGCGGATCGGTCAACCTTGGTGGGGTCTTTGCCGGAAAACGCGCCGCCGCCGTGACGGCCCATACCGCCGTAAGTGTCTACGATGATCTTGCGGCCGGTTAAACCGGTGTCGCCAAAAGGCCCGCCAACCACAAAGCGGCCGGTAGGGTTAATGTAATATTTTGTTTTTGCGTCCAAAAGACCGGTGGGTTCAAGCACTGGTTTGATAATCTGTTCAATGATTGCCGATTCAATATCTTTATGGGTTACATCCGGATCATGCTGATGGGAAACAACCACTGCGTCAATGCGAATTGGTTTGAAGCCTTCATATTCCACCGTTACCTGACTTTTGGAATCGGGCCGAAGCCATTTTATGGTTTTATTTTTGCGGAGCTTTGTTGCCTGCAATAGAATCTTGTGAGCCAAAGTAATAGGCAAAGGCATAAGTTCTTTGGTTTCGTTGCAGGCAAAGCCGAACATCATTCCCTGATCGCCCGCTCCGATGCGCTCGGCGGCGTCTGTCGCGCCCGCCTTGACCTCGAGGGAGTTGTCGACGCCGAGGGCAATATC
>Ga0123356_10004911_pt1 | contig 13724 bp, 18 predicted proteins | sample TergutEmb28metaG_2_FD_92546 | JGI IMG/M metagenome (GOLD analysis project Ga0123356, IMG submission 92546) | Embiratermes neotenicus P3 segment gut microbial communities from Petit-Saut dam, French Guiana - Emb289 P3 | ecosystem: Host-associated > Arthropoda: Insects > Digestive system > Gut ...
AGGCAAGAATCTTAAAAAAACCAATATAATAAAAAAAATAAGGAGGACACAAAATGTTAGTAAGTGAATTTTCTATGGAAACAAAGGCATCGGAAAGCAAAATATGGCAAATATTTACTGATGTCGAAAATTGGAAAGAGTGGATTGATGGCATTGAATATTCAACCATTGATGGAATTTTTGAAGATGGGACGTTGGTAACAATAAAAAATATCAATAAGCCAAAATCGTCATCACCTTTGAAAGATGTTGTTGTAAATAAATCGTTTGCCTTACAGATAAACATGCCTTTGAGCAAGGTGGATTTCATACATGAAATGATTAAAGACAGTGATGCGTTAAAAATAAGGTTGGCAGTTGAAGTATCCGGAAAATCAGCATTCTTTATTAAAACTATTTTTAGAAAAAGTGTTGCGAAAAGTTTACCGGTAGTAACAAAGAAATTGATTGAACTGGCTGAAAGTGAAAGAAATTAATATGAGCCAAAAATAACAGAAAAATGAAATAAACACTAAATAGAAAATGTATATGAAAAAGCAGTGGTACGAACAGTTATTTGAAAACTACGGACAAAAGTACGATAGTGAGAGTTATACTCATGGAACTGTTGGGGAATGTGATTTTATCGAAGCGGAGGTAAAATTCGATAAATCGTTGCGGATATTAGATGTGGGTTGTGGCACCGGTCGCCACGCCATTGAGTTAACAAGGCGCGGATATAGCGTAACCGGTATTGATTTATCGGAATCGCAGTTAAAAAGGGCAAGAAAAAAAGCAGATACCGATAATTTGTTAATTGATTTTCAGCGTCAGGATGCTCGAAACTTACCGTTTAGCAACGAATTTGATGTTGCCATCATGCTTTGCGAAGGCGGTTTTTCGCTAATGGAAACCGATGAAATGAATTATGAGATACTCAAAAGCGTTACAAAATCGCTCAAGCCTCATGCAAAACTTATTTTCACAACGCTAAACGGATTATTCCCATTATTTCACTCAGTAAATGAATTTTATGACTCTACAAGAGAAGAAGGCAACTCAATATGTAAAAGTGACGGTTTTGATTTAATGACCTTTCGCGACAATAATATTGTAGAATTTGAAGATGATTCAGGCACAAAAAAGACGCTCGAATGTAACGAAAGATACTATGTGCCTTGCGAAATAATGTGGTTGTTGAAATCTTTGGGATATACGACCATAGACATATTCGGAGCAAGACTTGGCGCATTTTCGAGAGAACACAAATTAACCACAAAGGATTTTGAAATGCTTGTAATTGCCGGAACCTGACAATAGAGAATGAGAATAGAAAAGATAACCCATAACAAGAAGCAATACCTTGACTTGTTGCTATTAGCAGACGAGCAAGAGAATATGATTGACAGGTATTTGGCAACCGGCGATATGTTTGCACTATTCGATGACGACTTGAGGTCTGTTTGCGTTGTTGTAGCAATAGGCAAAGACACTTGTGAATTGAAAAACATAGCAACATATAAAAAGTATCAGGGGAAAGGATATGCTAAAGCACTAATAAAATTCATCTCTGATTTTTACAAAAACGACTATAAAACAATGATAGTCGGAACAGGCGAAGTACCAGCTATATTGTCATTTTATGAAAGTTGCGGATTTAAAAAATCACATTCTATCAAGAACTTTTTTACCGATAATTATGACCATCCAATGTTTGAAGAGGGAGTACAACTCGTTGACATGGTTTGCCTGAAAAAAGTTTTATAGATGCCTGCCCCTATCGAGTGCTACGCTTGCCTGTACATTAGTTTACTTCCTTTCTTTTTTGTGTAAACCTGTTTCGTGACGAGAAAAAGGCACTCCTATACCGGCGCCCGGCACTCCTATAAGGCGCAATACTCGCTAAAAAACACACTTTTTTACAAAAATTCATAGAATTAATTTATTTTCAATAAATTATGCGAAAAACAGTGTGAAAACTCAATATATTATTGCTGTATTATACCCCCCAACTCGATTCAAAAAACGCCATTATGGGGCTAAAAAAATGTATTATGGGGGGTATCTTCGAGCAAAATCTTATCATAAATCGGCACCACAACGGCACCATTAGGGCACCATAACGGCACCATTAGAAAAAAAACGCAAAAAATGGCACGTTTTTTGGATGGTTTTTGGGTGCTTTTTTGAGGTAAAAAAGGCAAAAAAGTGGAAGAATTTACTGTTTTCAGGTTATTATAATCATCACACAATAAAAGCGGTTTAATTGGCGTTAAAAATGCGGTTTAACGCCTTATAATCAATAATGTATAGTACAATTCAAATTATCCAATTTTATCCCATTTTTATCGCATTTTATCCCATTTTCACTCATTCGCGTCCCATTTTATCGCATTCGCATCCCAAAAACTGCGTCAAACCACCTTTTGAACCGTTTGTTTTAAAACGGTTCTTTGGCGGATACGGTTGTAAGTGTTTGAAAATTAGAGAAAAATAGGGTAAAATAAAATATGCTTTATGTACGTTTTGTTTTGGAGCCCATATATAAAATTATGAAACGAAAATTGATAAAATTAACCGCATTTTCACTCATCCTACTAGTAGCCCTCGCCTCCTCCTGCCAACCGGAAGAGCCAAAAGAAATTGAATATACAATATTGCCTGCAAGTTTAAATTTTGATGCTGCCGGTGGAGAAGACAAATTTACTGTAACTGTTACCTCGCCTGCAATAGTAGAAAGTGTAGAATCTCTATCCGCATGGTGTCAGGTATCTACAAATGGGGTGTTGAAACAGTTAAGAAGGTGCATAAGCATTAATTATTATTTTTGCAAAAAATTTCGTTCAAGAAATTAAGAAAAACACACACGTTTACTCAGATAGAATTATATTTTTTTAATAACCAAAATTAATCATCATGGCAAAAAATTACGAACCAGAAGAAATCGGCGGAATTAATATGATCGCCGCCGGAACCACGCTTACCGGAGACCTTGTTTCTGCAGGCGATTGCAGAATTGACGGCGCCTTGAAAGGCAACATTATCTCCAATTCAAAAATCTACATTGGCAAAACCGGAATGATTGAGGGTAAAATCCAATGCCACTCTGTTGAGATAGAAGGGCAAGCAAAAGCAGATATTATTGCAACGGAACTCCTCTCTCTGAAAGCCTCTGCCGTTTTAACCGGAAATATCCGTATCTGTAAAATTGCCATTGAGCCGGGAGCTAATTTTGTGGGGAATTGTGTGATGCAGAATCCAGCGCCGGCACCACCGCCAGAGGCTGAGGATGAAGCAGAAAATTGATACTTAATGGCTTAAAGATTAAAATTCTTAAATCTTTAAATCTTTAAATCTTTAAATCTTAAATCTTTAAATCTTTAAATCTTTAAATCTTAAATCTTAAATCTTTAAATCTTTAAATCTAAAATATAATGAGCCAAAAAAAGAGAAAACAAAACTCATCGGGTGCCAACTATCTAGGGCTCTCTTTCCAGATGGGAATCCTGATTTTTTTAGCCGCTTACGGAGGCCTGAAATTAGATCGGGCGGTTGGAGTTAAAGCCGTTTTTACCATCTTGTTTTCCTTAATCGCCATTGCTCTTTCTATGTACTATATCATTCGTCAGGGAACGCCTAAAAAGAAAAAAGATGAGTAAAAAATATATTTTCCGGATCATTATTTTCTCAGTAATCATTGCTGCGATCGGTGTGCTATTTCAGTTTACCTTGCCGCAATACACTTCGCCGGCAATTCCTTTTATTATCATTTTCTTCTTTTTAATAACACTCTTTACCCTCTATATCGTTTTGCGAACTCCTCATCAGGTTTCAGGGAAAAAATTTGTGGCAGGCTACGTGTTATCTCGCTTTGTTAAAATGATTTCCATCTTCCTTTTCATCATTTTGTATATGATTTTTAATAAAGAAGACCGCTGGAATTTTGCCGGCGCTTTCCTCATCATCTATTTTTCTTACTCTATTTTTGAAATTATCGCGCTTAAAAAACAATGAAACATCTTTTCGATAATATTCGCCCCTACACGGAAGAAGAAACCATGCGGGCAGTGAAGAAACTGTTTACCGATCCCAAGTTTGTAAAACAACTATCTGTTTTTGAAGATAAAATTAAGGTGAACGAATGGGTGAAAAAAATATTAGCCTGCCACACGCGGTTTGAGTTTCATCAGGCTTTTGCAGATGCGATTTTTCACTACTTTATTGAAAAAACCTGTACCAAAGTTCACTATTCGGGCATCGAAAACATTGATCCTAAAAATCCATGTTTATTTATTGGTAACCACCGAGATATCATATTAGATTCGGCATTTTTGCAAATCTATTTTTTTAAACACGGTATTGAAGCCGCTCGCTCCGCCATTGGAGACAACCTCATTGCAAACCAGCTCTTTGTTGAGCTTGCACGCGTACACGAAATGTTTTTGGTGTTGCGTTCCGGCGCATTAAAAGGAAGAATGGCAAACACGCAACTCTTGTCTTCTTATATACATCATTCTATTTTTGAAGAAAAAAAGTCGGTGTGGACGGCTCAGGGCAACGGCAGAACGAAAAACGGAGATGATAAAACGCAGCCGGGGCTTTTAAAGATGCTCACGTTGGCTAACCCGAAAAATCCCTTGCAAATATTGAAACAAATGCAGATCACGCCGGTTACCATTTCGTATCAGTATGAGCCATGCGCGCAGTTGAAGGCGCGCGAGCTGGTGCTTTCCGAAAATCAACCCTACATCAAGCAGCCCGGTGAAGATGCGCACAGTATCACCGAAGGAATTACCGGATTTAAGGGCGAAGTGCACTTCGTTATCGGGAAACCGTTGCAACAGGAATTTGAGAATATTCCGCCTGAACTCTCTTTAAACGACAAACTCTCTCTGCTTTGCAAACAAATTGATAAACAGATTTATGATAACTATTTCTTGTATCCTCAAAATTATATTGCGATGGATATTCGGGATAATTCTAATAGATTTTCTGAGCGATATACTGATGCGGAGAAAACAGAGTTTGTGAAGTATTTGGATGAGCAGGCTGTAGTTCCGGATGTTCCGAAGGAGAAGATGATGGAATACCTTCTTGATATTTACGCAAATCCTGTGAAAAATAAAACTTCTCTGTGAAACTCTGCGTCCTCTGTGTCTCTGTGCTGAAAAATTTTTCTCAACACAGAGACACAGAACTCACAAAGTAACACAGAGATTTAAATTAAAATAAATGTTATGAGAAAACTATTTTTTGTTATTATAATCCTCATCACAATCCCTAATATCTTCTGCCAAAGCAACCGATTAACCAACAACAAAGGGCAACTCCTCTGGCAATACAACCAAACCGTTACTATTGACGAAAAAAATCCAAATACGTTGCTCGTAACTTTTGTATTTATTAACGGCATTAACCAAACGGCGATCTCTTTGCGGCAAGAGCTTTTCAACTCTCAAATGGAGTGGTTGAATGCCGATACGATTCAGATAGGAAAGGAGGAGCGAGTGGAGTTTTCTACTGTCAATTTAGCGCCCAATCAATCTGTGGTTTGGAAGTATGCTTTAACAACCAGGTTAACGGGTAATGAATTAATTTTGGAAAGATCGGCGGTTCTTATTATGGATGAGGATTTTGAGGTACGGAAAGAGGCTATCCCTGAGCAAAGGTTTGAGGCACGCAGATAACGTGGAGTTAAATGCTGTAGTATGATATTTTTTATGTAAACAGTGTGTATTGTTTTTATTGTGGGTGCTCCTAAAAATTAATGCACTCTAATTCAATACATTCAACAAACACACCGCAGGTGTGTAATATGAATAACCCCGTGCAAGCCGAAGGCGCAGCTCGGGGTAGGAAAAGCACGCGCACTCTCTACAACCCCGCAGGGGTTGAACATCAGCATTTTACTATGGTTGCGTACCTAGCGGCACGCTGTTTTATCCGCATGTTATTCTTACCCCGAGCTGCGTTCGCCGTTGGCGAACTTGCACGGGGTTATTACTTGTTTAACGCCTTCGGCGTTTTTCGGGCTTTGCTTCTATGTCGTTTTTTTTATAATTTGCGTCCAAAATATCTCCACAACACACACTTGACATTTCGCATTTAAGTTCCGGTATCTATTTTGTAAAAATCACTACAGAACAGGGAGAGATTGTTAAGAAATTGGTAAAACAGTAGTCTGCATGCTAATAATTCAGCATCACCGGCATAATCAACATCAACAAATCCTCTTCCGGCGAGTCTTGTTCTGTAGGAATTAATAGCGCGGCGCGGCTGGGTTGAGACATTTCGAGCGTTACTTCTTCCGAATCCAAGTTTTCTAACATCTCTCGCAAAAATTTGGAATTGAAACCTATATCCATCGGCTCTCCCGTGTAAGCGCCGGTGATATTTTCTTCCGCCTTGTTCGAGAAATCCAAATCTTCTGCGGTAATCACTGTTCTTTCATCAGAGAGAGAGATCCTTACCTGATAGGTGGACTGATTGGAATAGATGCCCACACGGCAGATAGATTTGTGAAAATCTTTGCGCACCACCACAAACTTGTTAGGGTTGTCTTTTGGAATAACTGCCTGATAAGCAGGGAATTTTCCCTCTTTTAAAGAGGAGAACAGCACTATGTTTTCAAACGAAAAACGAATATGGTGGGTGTTAGAGGTGTATTCTACTTTTACTTTTTCATTTACTCCGGATAAAATAGATTTTAATTGTGTAATCGGCTTTTTGGGCAATATGAACGAAGCGGGATCATCTACTTTCACGGCGGCATTTTTGTAGCGCACCAATTTATGGGCATCGGTAGCCACAAAAGTGATATGGTCATTGGAAAGTTCGCACAACACACCCATCATATTCGGGCGAAGTTCGTCGTTTCCGGTAGCGAACAACGTTTTGCTGATGGCGCGTTGCAAGATAGAAGCTTCTATCTCAAACGATTGCGGGTCTGTCATGGTTTTCATTGCCGGATATTCTTGCCCGGGGAAGCAGGAAGAGTCGTACTCGCCGTTTGCTGCCGAAAATTTCAGCGTATGGTTTTCGAGGTCTATGTCGAAAACAATGGGCGTTTCGGGCATCAATTTCAATGTCTCTAAAATGGTTTTAGAAGGGATGGCTACAGCGCCTTCTCCTTCTACATTCGTGAGTTGAACGGTGGCGGTCATCGTAGCATCCAAATCGGAAGCCATGAGCGTTAAAATATCTCCTTCAACGGTAAAAAGGAAATTATCCAAAATTGGCAAAGTGCTGTTGCTTCCTAAAACACCGCTAATAGCACTCAGGTTTTTATACAAAACATCGCGAGATACAATAAATTTCATATTTTTTTTTGATTAAAAATTAGATTGGCAAAAATAATTTTTTTTTTGTTTTTTTGCCATCAAATTTTCGGTAATTAAATCAAATAAAATATGGACAAAAATCAAGTACGCGAAGTGATTGCCCAACGGGTGGCAAAAGAACTTAAAAATGGAGATGTTGTGAATTTGGGAATCGGGCTTCCCACCTTAGTACCCAACTATTTACCACAAGATGTTGAATTGGTATTGCAATCGGAGAACGGATTGCTGGGTATGGGACCCACGCCGGAGCCGGGCACTGAGAAGCCTTATTTGGTAAACGCCGGCGGCGGATATATTACGGCACAGCCCGGCGCTTCTTCCTTCTCTTCGGCACAGTCGTTTGCAATTATTCGTGGCGGGCACGTGGACGCCACCATTTTGGGCGCCATGCAGGTGGATGAAAATGGCGACTTAGCCAACTGGATGATTCCGGGAAAACTTACGCCGGGCATGGGCGGCGCCATGGACCTGCTCGTAGGCGCCAAACACGTAATCGTAGCGATGGAGCACACAGCAAAAGGTGCGCCTAAAATTTTGAAAAAATGCACGCTGCCGCTCACTGCCAAAGGACAGGTAAACCTCATCGTTACAGAAATGGGCGTGATGGAGATTACGCCGCAAGGTATTGTTTTAAAAGAGATTCATCCTGAGTTTTCGGTGGAAGAGGTGCAGGCAGCGACGGAGGCGGAACTGATTGTTTCGGCGGAGTTGAAGGTGATGGAGGTGTAAATGAGCGATTTTGATGAATATATAATCCAAGGCGAACCATCTCAAAAAGAGAAGGCGCAAATTTGGCAAACAGCTATTGGTTTGCAAGATGTTGACGGATTGAAAGTTTCTGATTATTTAATAGAAACTGTCAAAGAAAATATCGAAGGGAAAATTACTATTGGCGAAGTAAAATACCGTATTAATAGTTATTATAAACAGACGGCAAGCCGTAAAACTATTGAAAATCGCACAGACGAAGCCGATAAAGTTTCGGTAAATATTGCTGAAATTCTTTCGGAAAAAACGTTTTCTTTTTCACCTACCGACTAAAAAACAGATATTTACATATAAAAACAGAAGATACAAGTCAGGATATAGAAAAAGATGATACTGCAAAATCTCAAAATGATACGGTAAATGATACTGCAAAATATCAAAATGATACTGTATTTTCACTCATACAAAAAGACAATAAAATAACAGCCGCAAAACTTGCCGAGCAATTAGGTGTAGGCATAGCGACAATAAAACGTGAACTTAAACGTCTGAAAAACAGCGGAAAAATAGAGCGTATAGGTTCAGACAAAACAGGGTATTGGAAAGTTAACTGAGAAAATTCCCCGTGTTAGGCTGAGGCTGAGCCTCAGCCTAACGTTAGCGCCACAATCTTTTCCAAATACAGCGCATCCGTTTCATCAAACGCCGCAACCTCCCCACTATCCACATCCAAACACCCAATAATTTCATTCCTCGCATTTCTTACCGGAATGACAATTTCCGATTTAGACCGTGAATCGCAAGCAATGTGCCCGGGAAACTGATGCACATCGGGAACGATAATCGTTCTTTTTTCATTGATAGCCGTCCAGCAAACGCCGCTGTTTTTTTTCAACACCTGACAGGCTAAGGGGCCCTGGTACGGACCTACTGTTAATTCATTATTCACTAACAGATAAAAACCTACCCAAAAGAAGCGATCCATCTTATGGTATAACAGCGCATTAACGGTAGCCATGCGCGCATATAAAAAATCTGTTTTTACTAACAATTCTTCCAATTGTTGAATAATTCTCTGGTAACGTCTTATTTTATTCGTGTTCATAATTATGTATTTTAACGCGGCGAAAAAAGATTTTTTTTGGCTTAAAATCCCCTTGTTTTTTTCCAAAAGAATTTCTATATTTGCCGCCGTTATAAAAAAAGCAAGGCTTCTCTTTAATTATAACTGTTCAAGCCTATAGAATATAGAAGCCATCATTAAATTTATTATTATATATGACAAATTGCGAAGAATTCATTAGCCAGCTTGCGAACAAGTATGGCAGAAAACGGGAAAGTTTGTTAGCCATCATTCATGAGGTGATCAACCAGTACTACTATCTCAGTGAGGAGAGTATGACCGCCATTGCCCGCGAGTTGAACATGCCCGCCGCCGAAGTGTATGGTACCGCTACTTTCTACACTTTTTTCGACACAAAGCCTCAGGGAAAATACGTGATTCGTGTTTGCCAAACTATTGTTTGCGACATGAAGCGTAAAGAGGATATTGTGGATGCTATTTATGAGTTGCTCCGGATTAAGCCGGGCGAAACTACCTCAGACGGCAAGTTTTCATTGTACTACACCAACTGCTTGGGAATGTGCCATGAAGGTCCTGCTATGTTAATTAACGACGAGCAGTATGCTAAACTTACGCCTGAATCGGTAAAGGATATTCTCGTAAATTACATGAAAAAATAAGTTTAATCAGTAAAAATCATCACATTATGCCAACAAGTACAGTTAAAAGAACCGATCTTATCTTTAAGAAAGATATTGATTACAGTGCGGTGATGCACAAAATAATGAAGATGGGAAAAGATGAGTTTATTGAAGAACTTATTGATTCCGGACTTCGCGGCCGCGGGGGCGCAGGTTTCCCCACCGGCTTAAAATGGAAGTTAGTGAAAGCGGAACAATCTCCCGAAAAATATATTATTTGTAATGCCGACGAAGGGGAGCCGGGCACGTTTAAAGACAGAGAGATCTTGGACAACGCCGCCGAAAAAGTGATTTGGGGAATGACCCTCGCCGCTTACATCACCGGCGCTAAAGAAGGATTTATCTACATCCGTGCCGAATACAAATATATGCAAACCAAATTGCGTATCGCCATTGACAGAATGGAGCAAAATATTAAAGCCCTCGGCATTAAATTCAAATTGGATTTGGTGTTCGGAGCAGGCGCTTATATTTGCGGCGAAGAAACCGCCCTCATCCACTCTATGGAAGGCTACCGCGGCGAACCTACCAACAAACCGCCTTTCCCCGTTACACAAGGCTACCTGAATAAACCTACTGTGGTAAATAACGTGGAAACATTTGTAAACGCCATTATTATCGCTGAAATTGGCGCTAAAGAATATAAAAAACTCGGCACAAAAGCATCGCAAGGTACCAAGCTGTTCTCCGTTTCCGGCGACTGCTGCAAAGAGGGTATCTTTGAATTGGAAATGGGAATGACCGTGCAACAATTTGTGGATGAATTTGGCGACGGCGACACCAAAGCCGTGCAAGTGGGTGGCGCCTCGGGATTTTGTGTTCCCAGAAAAGAGTTCCCCAACACCATCATCGGTTTTGAGGGCGTACCAACGGGCGGATCCATGAAAGTGTTCAACTCTTCCCGATCCATGTACAATACTTTGGAAAACTATTTGATATTCTTTGAAGAAGAATCGTGCGGACAGTGTACCCCGTGCCGTATCGGAACCCAACAGTTGCTTATGGGGATTCATGCCGTAAAACGCAAAGAAAAACCAAAAAGCTATCTCGATGAACTATTAAAACTTGCTCAAACGATGAAATTCGCCTCCAAATGCGGGCTCGGTCGTTCGGTAGGTAATGCGTTTGGATCTATTGTAACAAACTTTAGAGAAGAGATTATTTATTAACCACTAAAACAAATCGTTATGAGTAACTTAATTAATGTAACCATCAATAATATTCCGCTTCAGGTAGAAGAAGGAAAAACCATTCTCGAAGCGGCGAAAATGTTAAATATTCACATCCCTGTATTGTGTCATCACAAAGACTTGTGCGTAGCCGGGAACTGCCGGATTTGCGTAGTTGAAGTGGAAAAAGACCCCTATTTGGTAGCCGCTTGCGCTATCCCTGTGCGTGAAGGAATGAATATTCTTACCAATACCAAAAAAATTCGCGATGCGCGTAAACATATTTTGGAATTATTGTTAACCGAACACAACATCAATTGTATCAAATGCTGCAAAAGTAGCAGTTGTGAGTTGCAAAACTTAGCATTAGAGTATCGTTTGGATGAAGAGTTGTTTATTAACTTGTTGCAAGACATTCCGGTGGATGATTCTTCGCCGGCAATTATTAAAGACGACACCAAGTGTATCCGTTGCACCCGTTGCGTGAGAACCTGCGACGAACTGCAAGGCGTTAACGCATTGGCAATGTCTCAAAAAGGACGTCATACCAAAATGAGCACCTATTTGGAAAAACCGTTGGCAGATGTAGTGTGTACGAACTGCGGACAATGTATCAACCGCTGCCCTACCGGCGCTTTAACCGAAAAATCGTACGTTGAGCAAGTTTGGGAAGCGATTTACGACCCATCCAAATTTGTGGTGGTACAAACCGCTCCTGCCGTGCGTTTTGCTGTTGGTGAACTGTTCCATGTTCGTCCGGGCGCCCGCGTTACCGGTAGAATGGTGGCTTCGTTGCGCGCCATGGGCTTCGATGCGGTGTTGGATACCGACTTTACTGCCGACTTAACCATTATAGAAGAAGGCACCGAGTTGCTTACCCGCCTGAAAAAAGCATTGGTGGACAGAGACAAATCGGTAGCGTTGCCCATGTTCTCTTCTTGCTCTCCGGGTTGGATCAAGTTTATAGAGCATCAGTATCCTGAGTTGTTGCCCAATCTTTCTACTTGCAAATCGCCGCAACAAATGTTTGGCGCGCTGGCAAAAACTTTCTATGCTAAAAAAAGAGAGATTGACCCGGCCAATATGGTTTCTGTTTCCATCATGCCTTGTACGGCGAAAAAGTTCGAGGCGAACCGCCCCGAAATGCGCGACAGCGGCTACAAAGATGTGGACTATGTGTTGACTACCCGCGAGTTTGCCAGCATGATCCACCACTCCGGTATTGACGTGCTTACGCTGAAAAACGAAGAATTCGACAATATTATGGGCGCCTCAACCGGTGCAGCCGTAATTTTCGGAGCTACAGGAGGCGTTATGGAAGCAGCGTTGCGTACAGCATATCAAATCGTTACCGGAAAAGACGTGCCTTTTGAAGGAATTAACATTACCCCGATCAGAGGATTCCAGGGAGTTAAACAAGCCTCTCTCGTGATAGAAGGCACTTTACCCGAGTGGAAATTTTTAGAAGGCGTAGAATTGAAAGTGGCGGTTGCCCACGGATTGAAAAACGCGCACAAATTAATACAAGGCCTGAAGAGCGGCGAAATTGAAGCGCATTTTGTTGAAATCATGGCTTGCCCGGGCGGATGTATCGGCGGCGGCGGACAACCTATCCCTACCAACATTGATATTCGTACGGCGCGTATGGAAGGCACCTACAAGGCAGATTCCAAAATGTTGCTCCGCAAATCGCACGAAAACCCCGAAGTACAAGCATTATACGAAGAATTTTTGGGCAAACCAAACGGACACTTGTCGCACGAATTACTGCATACTTATTATACGGAAAGGTTTAAGTATTAGTGGGTAGTGATTAGTGGATAGTGGGAAAGAATACCTATAATATATTATTTAAAATGGGAGGCTGTCTGAAAAGGGCGGCCTTTTTTATTTTAAAAAAATAGAACTTTTCAGGAGTAAATTCCGTAAAAGTTGCGATATTTTTGGAATTTATTCCAAAAAAGTTGTATTTTCACGGCAGAATTAAATACAAATAACTATGATAAAGCGCATGAGGCTGATGTGCGTAATATGTTTGAACATGCAACCTCAACAAGTTTGCGGGCTTCTATAGGCAATTATACCATGGTCATTATTGACGAAACGCAACGAATTGAAAATATTGGCTTAAAATTAAAATTGATTACCGACCAAATTCCCAACGTGCAATTAATTGCTACCGGTAGCTCAGCTTTTGAGTTGAGTAATCGCATTAATGAGCCACTTACCGGACGAAAATGGGAGTTTCAACTTTTTCCGCTTTCATTTGCCGAAATGGTACAACATCATGGTTTAATGGAAGAAAAACGCTTGCTCCGCCATAGGCTTTTGTATGGATATTATCCTGAGGTTGTTGTAAATCAAGGAAATGAAAATAAAATTTTACGACAGCTTTCAGACAGTTATCTTTACAAAGATATTTTACAATGGGAAGGGATTCAAAAACCGGACCGGCTACTCACTTTACTAAAGGCATTGGCTTTTCAAATCGGCAATCAGGTATCGTACAATGAATTGGCGCAAACTTGTGGGCTTGATTCTAAAACTGTTGAAAAATATATTTTTACGATAACGGCATCCGTAATGCCCTGATTTCAAACTTTAATCAAATAGAAATGCGGGATGATAAAGGCGCTTTATGGGAAAATTTTTTGGTTTCCGAAAGAATGAAGAAATTACATTATAGCGAAATTTGGGCAAACTCCTATTTTTGGCGTACTAAAGACCAAAAAGAGATTGATTATATTGAAGAAAAAGACGGTAC
>Ga0123356_10004912_pt1 | contig 13723 bp, 8 predicted proteins | sample TergutEmb28metaG_2_FD_92546 | JGI IMG/M metagenome (GOLD analysis project Ga0123356, IMG submission 92546) | Embiratermes neotenicus P3 segment gut microbial communities from Petit-Saut dam, French Guiana - Emb289 P3 | ecosystem: Host-associated > Arthropoda: Insects > Digestive system > Gut ...
ACACGACTTATACCTACCACTTTTGCCAAATCTCCAGTACTCATTACACCAGCTCGATATAACCCAACCGCACAATACATTTTTAAGTCATATTCCGAATATTGATTATTGAACTTATCATCTATATCCAACACTATTTTCATACTATACCTCTATCTTTAATTATACATTATATCATAACTTTAATTTTTGTCTATTTTGACGAAACTGTTTAAATTGGTATCCTAAAAATACCCGAAAGGTACAAGCGATCTTTGATTTAGAGCGATTTTGCAACGATAAAAATGCATTTTCCTTCTCACAACTATTTTTCAGGGAAGTTTCTGCATAATGCATCGGCTCGCTTCAAAAACCCGCGAAAGCCTATACCGTATAGGATGAAAGGCTTGCTTATTTTGTGATTTAATGGTATACATAGACTATGTTAACTTTTGTAAATGACAAATGCATTCCAGCCGATTTGCCGGAAATGTGCATCCCCAGAATAGAATTGATGAAAACGCTCCAAATGGCAGCGGCAGACCTTTTTATATATATTGGGGCTCCGGCAGGTTCCGGGAAAACGGTAACCGCGCTGCTGTGGAATTCGGTCTGCGAGCGAAAACCGCTGTGGATTAGCCTTGATACATATGATAATGTGCCTTCGGTGTTTTACAAGCAATTATCCGCGGTTCTGTGTTCCACACAGCCGGATAATGAAATAATGCTCTCTATTTTGGGTGATCCGGCTTTTTCCACATCGCCTGTTGAACATACAATCAGGCTCATCGCAGAAATGCAGGTAGATGATGCGCAATTATACACATTAACGCTGGATGATCTGCATCTCATCAACAATATGGATATACTGAATTCCCTTCCTGCGGTGCTCAAGCGGCTGCCCCGGTCTTTTATCGTGTTGTTTTTATCGCGTAATGAAGCGCCTGAATCGTTTCATAATAAAAAAACAGGGATATTAAAACAGGAAAAAAGTTTTATAAATATGGAAAATTTGCGGTTTTCCGATAAAGAACTTAAAATTTATTTTCTAAAACTGGGACGCGTCCTTACCGAAGAAGAAACGGCTCTTGTCCTGATGGTTACGGAAGGGTTGGCTATCGGCATTAACGCCATTGCCAAAAGCGGCAAAATAGAAAGCGGTAATACCGAATATGTATTTGCAAATTATATACGCGAACATCTGTGGGAACATTGGGATCATGATTTGCGGGATTTTATGTTAAAGACATCGGTCGTTGACGAAATAAACGAAAAACTTGCCGTTACTTTAACCGGGCGTAAAACTGCCGGAAAAATATTAAAAGACCTTTGCGCTGCAAATATATTTATAAGCCATGTAGGAAAAGACATATTTCGTTATCATCATTTGTTTCTTGCTTTTTTACGCGATATGGCAAAAGAGAGCGGCATCAATCTTGCCGGTTTAAATAAATCGGCGGCAAAATATTACCTTGACACAAATCAATACCTTATCGCCAGACATTATGCCGTGCAAAGCGGCAATGACAATATGATATTAAAAGTGATACATCAGTTTAATCAATATACCAACCCTACGCTGGATGAATACGAGGCATATTCAAAACTATTCAACCGCGGTGTTTTGGAAAAAGGAATCTGCGACAGACATCCTTATCTGTATACTTCGCTTATGGAAGCGGCATGGATTACCAGTGACACCAAAATGGCGGAATATTGCTGGGATAAACTCCGGTTTTATCTGCCGGCAATCGCGTTACAGTATCCCAAAATGCTGGAAACGGTGATACTGGAAACCATGGTAGACTACCGCAAGACTTTTGCCCAATTGCTGGCTGAACTTCCAAAATTACCGCCCATCATCAGCCCCAACATACAATTTCAGGTTTCAACCCTTTTACTGCAATTGCCTTTAGCGCATCGCAGCATTCGGGATTTTTCAGAATTTGTTGATAAAAACTTACTGGAAAAAAGCGATAAGAATTTTGCGCCGCTGCTGCATGGGTTGTACCCGACAATACGATCATGTGTTTTATCCGGGGTGCTTCTTGATAAAAACAATATTGATGAAGCGTATGCTCTTGCCATGCAGGGGATAGAAGCAGCAAGAAACATAAAGAGTCCCGAACTGGTTTTTTGCGCTTATAACCATCTGTGCGCCGTATATCTTGCAATGGGAAATGAAATCCTGGTAAAAGAAACATTGGCAAAAACAGAAAATTATCTGGCGCATTCGGGCGCGCGGTTTTTGGATCGTAATTTTCTTGCATGGAAGACAAAAATAAAACTGATGAACGCGGATAAAAAAGCAGCCGAAGAATGGCTGAATAATTATTTTATCAGTGATGAAGACAGCAAACAAAGTTTGACGGTGCCTCTGTATAAAATATTTCAATATTTTACCACGGTTCGCGCCTATATGGTGTTGAACAAGGGCAGCAAGGCAATGGCTCTTGTTGACCGGATTATTCAATTTGCCCGCGACTATCGCCGTCCCATGGATTTAGCCGAAGCGATGACCTTAAAGGCCTGTATGGAATGGGCATCGGGCCGCCGCACCGAGGCTGCGGTCATACTTGAAGAAACGTTATTTGCAATGCAGGAAAAACGGTTTATCCGGGTAATTGCCGACGAAGGCGCGGCGATTGTCCCTGTGCTTAAACGCATTGCCGTTTCGTTAAATGAACATTCAACCCTTAACAGGGCGTATGTAACAGAAGTCATTTTAGCGGCGAGCAAAACCGCCAGTCAATACTGCGGCGCTGCGGTTTTTTTCAAAAAAAGCGAAAAACCGGCAAAACTTTCCAAACAGCAGAAAAAAATGCTTGCATTGCTGGCGCAGGGATATAAAAACGCGGAGATTGCCAAAATGACCGAGCTTTCCATTCCAACGGTAAAGTGGCACTTAACAAAGGCTTACGAAAAACTTGAAGTCAATAACGGAATAGACGCGCTCTTGAAAGCAAAAACGCTGGGATTACTGGATGATTAGGGATAAAAAAAACATCGAACTGCTTGCCCCTGCAGGTGATATGAATAGATTGCGGCTTGCGATACAGTACGGCGCCGATGCCGTGTATGCAGGCGGACGGTTTGGATTACGGGCGGGCGCGGCTTTAGAAGAGGCGCAGCTGGAAGAGGCGGTCTTGTACGCGCATGCACATGGCAAAAAAATATATGTTACGGTAAATATATTCGCACGCAATGCCGATTTTGACGCGATTAAAGTCCATGTAAAACGGCTTGATGCGATTGGCGTTGATGCGGTAATTGTGTCCGATCTTGGCGTGTTACGGCTGGTTCGGGAACATACATCGCTTGCAGTACACATTTCCACCCAGGCTAATGTGCTTAATACATTAACTGCCGAAGCATATGGTAATCTGGGAGCGCAGCGGATTATCCTTGCGCGTGAATGCAGCTTGGGCGAAATTACAGAAATTGCCGATCATTTGCAAAACCGGTGCGCTGTTGAAGTTTTTGTACACGGGGCAATGTGTGTCAGTTATTCAGGGCGGTGCATGATATCCCATTACATGACAGAGCGCGAAGCAAACCGCGGCGAGTGCGCGCAGCCGTGCCGTTACAAGTATTTTGCCACGGGAACTCTGGTGGAAGAGCTGCGGCCTTCCGAGTACTGGGATATTGCGGAAGATGTTCATGGCACTTACATCATGAACAGCAAGGACCTTTGCCTGATACATCATTTAGATGATTTGATTGCCTGCGGTGTCACCAGCTTCAAAATAGAAGGCCGAATGAAATCGGATTATTATGTGGCCGCGACAGTGAACGCGTACAGACGGGCATTAGATGGTAATGAATTGGACCTTCAAAAAGAAATTGATAAAATCCCGCATAGGCCCTGGACGACTGGATTTGTTTTTGGAAAAAATGACCATTTGTGTACCGAACATTCAAATCAGGTATCAACCCATGAGGTTGTGGGTATGTGTCTTGGAGGAAACAAAATCGCGCAGCGAAACGTGTTTTGCGCGGGGGATGAACTGGAAATAGTATCGCCCGGCAAAAATCATAATGTAACTTTTAAGGTTTTATCTATCAAGGATGAACAGGGGCAACATGTCACACGGGCAAACAAGGCAAATGCCGCTTATTATATCGAATCGGGCGGAATTACGCTTGAAACCGATACATTTTTAAGAAAAAAGAAACTTTAAAAAACCCTATACCGTATAGTTGAAATGTTTGGTGTACTACGATATAATTTTCACATGAAGGGGTGTTTTATATGAAAAAACAGTCTTGGTCACTTGGCCAACTTTTCTTTTTTCTCTTTTCTCTTTTCTTTATCCTGTTTCCTTCCTGCGAGCTTTTTAACAATCCGACCGATGCTCGTTTTTTGGGTAATTTATATGACGAAGTCGCATGGGCCAATGCAGAAAAGCTCACGGTTACCGTAGGTTTCCCGGCGGAATGGGGTTCCAGCCCGCAAAGAGGAACCGGCCGGTGCGGTGATGTCCGCCTTGGGTATGAGTTTCAGGTTGAGTTTGGGGCCATGCCCGGCTACGGATTTGAAAAATGGCTTGCCTTCCCCACAAGTGTATATGATCAATTAAATAAATCGTTAAGCGTTTCTGATATTGAAAACCTGGAACCTGCAGTTGTTCTTGCCAGCAATAAAGTAAAAATAGTACCTTTAGAAACAGTTTCCGGATCTCATGTTGCTTCTGTTACGATATATGTTACAGAACCTGTAACCCTTGTACCATGGTGCGGAGACAGACCCAGAATAATCCAATCAAATCCGCCGTTGATTTCGAGCGGATTTAATTATACACGAGGCCAGCAGATAACGATAAGATTTTCCATGCCGTTAAATTTCAACGACAAAGAGGAAATCGAATTCGGCACAGACACAATAACGATAAGCGGACAAGGCACAGACGGTACCACATGGAACAGAATTGGAGATTTAGATTTCCATAATGTTTATTTTGATACTCCCTTTTACGATAGTGATATGTGGGCAATTATAATAAAGCCGAGGGAAGGCAGCGAGCCGCCGGAGCTCTACAACATTACGGTAACTGTTGTTGGAACAGATATAATTGGCATTAATGGCAATGGGTTTTCTGCTCCTGTGTCTTTCTCTTACCGCACCAGTAAAGAACTAGTAACAATGGCATACAAGGCAAGCAATATCTGGGCATCGCACGATCCTATAAACGACCGCCGAGTAGAAAGTTTTTTTTATCAGACAGCGCCATCGGAGAGGGACAGACGGTTAAGACCGGGAACAAATGGCAGCGGTTATACCGTATCACTGTTCTTTAATGTTTCGCGCAGCATGGGAGAGATAGTAAATCCCGAACCGAACGCCCTGACCATTGCACTGGTTCATTACGCTGCTCTTGATAGTACCGTGATAAATAATGAACTTGAGGGTAAATCCGTTAATTATTATATCGGATATGTCTCTGCACCTGGAACACACGAAGATCCCGGTACATTTATTCCGATGAACAGGAACGAGAACAGCGCAGGCAGTATTTACCGGCAGATGAATAATATTTCCAATCCCCTTGATGTACATTATTATGAAGTCGTTTATAACTTTCCAGCGAGCATTCCATCCGGGATATACAGGCTTGTTCTGTTACCGTATCAGGCAGATGGTTCAAACGAACGATACAAAGACACGCTGGAAGACGCGATTGCGGAAAGCCGCTTTGTTACTGTTGTAATCGATAATGATCCGCCCAATACGAACGGCTCGTTATTCTTTTCCAGGCATGCATTGATTTTAGAAGACGGAACATATTGTTATTCTACCGATATGCGTTTTTTGACATTAACTCCAAACTTTACCAGTGTTAGCGATAACGGGCTGAAGGGCGGGATGCTGCCTTTTCAGGCTACACCGAACATTCCCTGGACAATGGATGAAAATAGAAATTTAATGTGGAAATGGAATATCACATATAGAATAAACAATGTTGATCATGAAGTACCCGGCAGTGACTGGCTGCCTATTGGAACTGCTCCGCCGCCCTTTGATTTAGCGCAATTCGAGGAAACTAATATCTATAATGATATTGGGGCTTTGCCGGGTGCTACTGATTATTTTATCAATGTTAAATTTAAAGACAGCCTGGGGAACGAGAATGTCGGTTGGACAAATATGGGCAAAATAAAATACACAAGTCCGCCGCCTGCACTTCCTCCCCAAAATTGGACAGCTGTTTATAATGAGGATACCGGTAGTGCGGAATATGGAGAGATAATAATATCCTGGACAACACCTATTTCGATGAGCAGTGTTAGAATTGGCGGTAACCTGCCGGATCCCATTAATCCTATAAATGGTATTGGAGATAGTTTCCGGCGGATCCCTAATATTCCAAAGGCAACCAGTGGTATTAATGAATATAATATAACACTAACTGCTTATAAACAGACTGGCGGTGAAGGTGATGCTTCTCCTCCTGTTAGCTTCAAGATATTCAATACTATTGGCGGTATGACGGTTGATGCCAATAACCCCGCTATTGCAGTAAATGAAGATAATATAACTTCATTGAATACCGACACTGCATTGGGCCCGGGAACTAACGCAAACAAGCAATGGGTGTTAACAGAAAATATTACCTTAAATAACTGGACGCCAATAGGAAATGCTATGAGTAATAATTCGTTCCATGGCAAGTTCTACGGCAACAACCAGAAAATCACGATAAGCAGCTTTAATTCAACAACACAATCTTTTTTTGGTTTTTTTGGTCATGTAACCGATGCAACAATCCGCGATCTTACTGTAGAGTATACATCTGTTATTGATACATCCGGCAGCACACTGAAATATATTGGCGGAATAGCCGCGGACACTTATAGAACAACGTTGATTTCAAATTCAACTGTAAAGGGCAGTTCCTCATCTCCAAATATTCAGGTAAACATTCCCGATGGTGTTGATGTTCGTTTAGGCTGTATAGTCGGACAAAGATCAAACAACACCCAAATAAATAACTGCAGCAGTGCAGCTTTAACCATTACAGCTTCTACCAATAGAGCGGGTGCCCCATTATTTAACTATTGGGAGATAGGTGGTGTAAGAAATGATTCGATAACAACTAATCCATTTATAATGTCTGATCCAACAATAAGTCAGAGAATAAGTGCTGTAATGAATTTATTTATCATTAATGATTTTGCTGACGATGCAACTGCTGCTACAACACCGGGAACCTTGCGTCATGCCATAAACAATTTACAAAATGGGGATATTATCAGTTTTTCCGGCGTAACACCAGGAACCAGTACAGTTTATCTTACTAATCAATTGCGTATAGACCAAACTATAACCGTAACCATAGAAGGAAATGGCATAACACTAACACGCGGCTCAACTTATCCTGGTGCTAGTAATGCTACAGCTTTGTTGAGTATCGGTAACGCTGTCGATAACAATAACACATACCCAACTGTCAGTATAAGACGGATTCACTTTAAGGACGGCAGATCAAACCAGGGAGGAGCTATTCGTAATCATAACGGTACTGTTACTCTGGAATCCTGCATTTTCACAGGCAATAAAACCAATTCGAACCAGGCTTTAGGCGGAGCTATTTTAAATCTTGGGACCATGACTATCCGAGGCTGTACATTCTTTGATAATGGCTTTTTACCTAATGTTTCCAGTGCTGATCAATTACATGGCGGAGCAATTAATGTGGGCATGAATAATGTAGGTTATTCCGCTTCACTTACTTTAAGCGGAAATCTGTTTTACGGGAACTATACAGGAAATGCCGATAGAGGCCATATTGTGCATAGACATAATGGAACAGTAAGATCAGAAGGATTCAATGTATTTGACCACCCGGCTCTTGTTAGTAATCCGCAAAGTGGTTTTGCCGGAGGAACCGATGACGCAACTTTTGCTACTGTTATAGGCAGCAATACAAATCTGCCATTTTCTAGCATAGCTGGTGCAGACGCTTTTACACTTATTAATAGTACTACATTACGCAGACGTGTTCTGTCAGGCACTAATATGCCGGCAGTGGATTTTTATGGCAATACAAGAACATGGCCCGGTCCTCCCGGTGCGGTTACAACTGCTTCTCCGGCATTTATAAATTTAACTCTCGATACCCGCACAACGGTGGCTATAAATTCAGGTACAAGGGTAGAAGTACGATTTACCGCACCTTCGACTGGAACTTACAGATTTGAATCATTTAATCGTGGTACATTAGATCCATGTTCATATACAGCCTTAACCGGCGGCAGCGTCATTGATGATGATAGTGGAACAGATTCGCGTAATTATAGGTTTGACCGTATACTAACAGCCGGTCAGACATTTACCTATTGGTCTGGTGTTTATGGTACCAGTACCGCGAATGGTACATATTCAATAACGGTTACCAATAATACTAGAGAAATCTTTAGCGAAGACTTTGAAGGCACAAATTCATTTACAATAGTAAATGGTTCAGCGACCAATCAATGGCACGTGGGAACAGCCACAAGCTTTTCTGGCACAAGGTCTGCCTACATTTCCAATGATAACGGGATATCGAATGCGTATACAATAGAAAGACCAACACCAGACACAGCCAATAGCACAGTGCATATGTATCGTGATATTACATTCCCGGCAAGTACAGGTCCATACACTCTCACTTTTAATGTGCGAGTTCAAGGCGAAGGAAGTACTTATCGTTATGACTTTTTAAGAATATTTCTGGTAGAAACAACAGTTTTACCGGTAGCAAATAATTTTAGCGGATCTTCAGACGGAGTCAACGCCATTCAGACCAGCCTTGATACAGTATTGGGAACATACAATTTACTTGGACCTGACTGGACCACTGTGAATATTTCCATACCTGCTTCTAATGCCGGAACTGCAAAACGTCTTGTGTTTACTTGGCGCAACGATAATTCGTCGGGTAGTCAAACACCTGCCGCAGTGGATAATATTGTGCTGTGGTACTGACAAAGAGTAAAGAACAAAGTTGAAGTTTGCGTTTTTTGCTTGAATAACAAGATAAGATAGCTAATAATGACTTTGTTCTTTTGAATGTACGTTAGTTGAAAGGCATGGCGGTTTCTTGACGGCTTTGCGTCTTGGCAAGAATGATTTTTTTAGAAAAACCTTACAATTCCTCAGAGACTTTCCGCCTGCAGATGATAAAGGATATGTAGTTGCTTACGGAGATGGAACCCCTGAAGATCGGGATGCTCTTAGAAGAATCAATTTCGAGTTCAAGACAATTAGAAAAATAATTATGGAAAAAAAATAAACCTCCCCACGTACGCTGGATGGTAGAGCGCCGGGGGCAGTGAGGCAGCCGTAAGGGATTGGAAGAGTCTCTCGCAGAGACGCAAAGGCACGGAGAACGCAGAGAGGGATTAGCGTAAGGCGAAAAGCAATCTTCTTTCTTTGCGGGCTTGGTCAGCTAAGAATTAACAATCGTTATGATTGATTTTACAGCTTCGTTAATTTTTGCATCGTTAAGATGCCCTGCAACAGAAAGAATTATGTTTTTATCGGCTGTGAATATTTTAATGGTATGATAACTACATCACCCTTCACAAAGTTGCCCATGCTTTGTCCTCTTCTTTGGTGTTCCAATCCTTTGCTAATGATGCTTCACTCATTAACATTGTTTCGGGGATTTGAGACAGTTTTCGTTGTTTTATCCAAGCTACAAAATTTATTACTTCGCCTAAACAAAAAGACGGAAGTGTTTCTATTTCTTTCATTAAAACAGCCTGTTGTGTCATTGTATGCCTCCATACCTTAAACATACCATAAAATACAGCGATTTACAAGGTGAAAATTAGCAGAAAATTTCCGCCAGAACGAACACCTCTCTACATTTACGCAGGGAGGTGTGGTTGTACCCGGTGCAGTTAGGTAGGGGGATTGGAAGAGACCAGTCGGTTTTACCCCCAGTACCATCATTCCATGATTAGCGAAACCAGAAAAATTTGACAGATGGTTCTTTGTCGGCAATGACTTTTAGTTCATGGTGGTCGGAAGTAACAAAAATGCCATCAAGTTCAACGGTTGTAGCAATTCCAACAGAGTCAGCAAGTGAAAGTTTGCGGTGAGTACCTTTAATTCTTGCCGCTTCGTGATATACTGATTGCGAAATAACATTGATAATATCAAGAGGCGTTTCGTCAATTACTTCCATTATTTCTTGAGTTTTTGTTACACCTATATCACCAATAAACCCGTAATAAACTTCGAGAAGGTTTATTATACTCATATATAGTTTTATTTCGCCTCTCATAGCCTGTTGAAAAAAACGATCAACAGCTTCTGCGCCTTCTTCTTTGTTAATCAAAGCAACCATTGCGCAAGCGTCAAGAACATAAGATGTCATTTTTTGCCCCAAAGTCCTTGGTCGTTTTCAATTTCCAGTGCTATTTCTTCTTGTTGCATTTCCATAAAACGGTTAAGTGTAAGGGTAGCTCCCTTTGTTTTTGCAAGCCCCAATAGAGGATTGCTCCACTCGCTTACCCCTTTTCCCAACTGTGTATCAGCTTTATTTAAAGAATGCGCCTCATTTTGTGATTTATGCTGCAAGTATCCCACAAAATCAATTACTTCGCTAAAGTATCTGGGTGGTAGTTTATCAATTTTTTTTAATAATTCAGCTTGTTTGGTCATGACATACCTCCGTCTAAGGATTAATCATACCACACAAAAGCACTATTATCAAGATAAAAAATGATGTTTTTACCCCCAACGTTTTGGACAAACAGAGGACACGGAGTTTCACAGAGTTTTTAGTACAAAAACCTTACTTTGCAAAAACTTAAGGATTGGTAGGAGGGCAGCGGTCACGCTGTCAATGAAGTACAGGGAATCACATAAACCCCTTCAGGAGTCTTTCTGCAAAAATCGGCCTTGCCGGTTATAACGGCCAGAAAAGCAGGTTCGGGATTCCGGGCCATCGGGTTTGCCATTACCTTGTTTTTGAGGCGCAGTAAATTTTTTACGCCTTCTTCTGCTTTGTTCTCGCTCAGTTTTATTTCGATTCCTGCCCAACGTCCGTCTCTCAGTTCAATGATCGCATCAACTTCCAGATTATCAGAGTCTTTATAATATTTAACAGGATCAGGCAGCGCGCCTTCCATGCAGGAAGCATATATTCTCACGTCCCGCAGGACTAATTCTTCGAACAATTTTCCAAACAACTGTCCATCCTGCAGCAGCCGATCTTCGTTCATACCAAGCAATGCCGCGGTCAGAGATGGGTCAACAAAACAGCGTTTTGGCTTTAATCGTACCCGCGATTTTGAACGCACCGGAGCATCCCATCCGCATAAATCTTCAATAATGAACCGCTCCTTAAATATGCTTAAAAGTAATTCAATATGTTGTTGTGCAGCAAGCTCATTTTTGTTGTCAACATTTCCTTCGATAATATCGTTTGCGATTATTTGATATGTTACAGCCTGTCCTATGTTTCTTGCTAATGAGACAAGAAAGCGCCTTAGTCTGTATTCATTTGCCTCATTCTTTTTACCGATGGAAGAAATCAATGTGTCAAGATATTGATTTGGTATTAGCCGTGCAGCATCCGGCTCAATATGTAAAGCTCCAGGCCATCCGCCTTTGCATATAAATCCTGCAATGTGGTGAAGGTCTGTTTGTACACGCGTTTTTTTAAAGCGCCCTTCGAACAATCCGCCAAGCGAAACTGAACCGTCTGAATCCCCTGTTTCAAAAAGACTCATCGGTCTAAGATGGATGCGGGATATGCGGCCGGTTCCGCTGTGAACGGTTTCTCCCTTTTTGGGGGTTGTAGATCCGGTCAGAATAAACAGCCCGCGCTCGCCTGCCGCAGCATCAACCGCAAGGCGCGTTTCGTCCCATAATGCCGGAATTTCCTGCCATTCATCAATTACATGAGGTTTCCCGCCGTCAAAGGCCAGGCTTGTATCTGCTTCGATAATGGCTCTGGTTTTCAGGTTTGAAAGATTAATTTTGCTTTCAGCATGAGCCTCTGCCATCCATGTTTTTCCGCACCACATACTGCCTATGATCTCAACCGCGCCAAAAGCACGGAGGTGATTTTTGAGCTGTTTATCGAGCAGGCGTTCTTTGTATTCAGGGCTCCTCAATCTCATATTTTACATTATATAAAACAGAGGGTACTTTGTCAATAAAATAGAGGCAAAATTCAAGCAAAATAGAGGCAAAATTCAAGCAAAATAGAGGCAAAATGCAGGGAAACAAAGGGGGAATTTTAAAGAAAATAAAGGTAAATTTAGGAAAAAGAGCTTGCTTTTTTTTATATGATATGGTATATTCTTGTATGAAAAGGGGTGAATATCTATCATATGAAACATAAACAGAAAAAGACCGTAAGTCGCTTATTCCTGCTTTGTGCGTTGTTCTTTGTGTGTAGTTCCTTGCTTCCGGCATTCGACTTTTCCCTGCGTCTTAAACCCTTTGCCTCTTTCCCTGCGGGCAGCGGCAATCTGGACCCTGCCGGTAATAAAATGTACAGCACGGGCGGCGGCAGCGATATTGGTTTAGAGGTTGATTTTTCTACTATCTGGTCTAATCCGCTTGGCCTGGGTTACACCTTCGGCGTCGAAGGCGGTATGCTGATTAACGCTTTGAACAGCGATGATGCCATGAACGTAAGTTTTTATTCTTTTGGCGGCGCTTTGGGGTTGTATTTTTTCCCATTGTCACGGCTGCTGACCAGAATTGACGGCGCAATAGGCGTGTATCAGGCTGCTTATGAAACAGGAAACAGCGATCCGGGTTTTTCCTTGCGTACAGGCGGCGAAGTTGGCTTTCGGTTTACGCCGGGTTTTACACTGGCAGCTAATCTGGGATGGAAACAGTTTCAGGAAAAAGACAACAGACTGTTAAACTCCGGATTGTATACAGGGCTTACGGCGCAAATGACTTTCCAGGCAGGCAAAGGAAGCAACGAAGGAGTCAGCGCGGCGCTTGACCAATACGGATCCGTGTACCCTGCTTTTATGCAGATTTACCAGAATAGCCCAATCGGGAATGTGGTTATCCGCAATAACGAAAATGCGGAAATTAGGGATGTGCGGGTTAGTTTCCGCGCGGGTAATTATACTTCGTCCGAGTTTCCCTGCGGGTTGGTTTCAATTATCCCAAGGGGGCGCAGCGTTAATCTTCCGTTACTGGCGGATTTTTCCAATGAGATTTTACGGTTTACGGACAATGGACGTATAATCGGCGAACTTGTTATACGCTATAAATTTTTGGGACAGGATCGGGAAGCAGTACGGGCAGTTACGGTGGCGGCGCACAACCGGAACAGGGTAACAGAGGGCGATGCTGCGGCATTGGCGGCTTTCATTTCCCCTACTTCACCGGAAACACTGGATTTTGCGCGATTTATCGCAGGGCTGGAACGAAACAACCGCAGAACGGGACACAATCAAAACATGAGTTATGCGATATGGCTTTTTGAGGGATTGAAAGCAAGCCAATTAACAGTGAACTCGAACCTGCAGTCCGGGGAACAATGGGCTGCGCATAATGTACAATTCCCCGCAGAAACATTATTATTCAGGAGCGGCACAAGCCGCGATTTTGCTTTGTTGTTTGCTTCCTGTCTGCAGGGTGTGGGAATTGGGTCAGCGTTTATTTCTGTTAACAATGAGATTCTGGTTGCAGTGTCGTTAGGTGTAAACGCCAGTCAGGCTGAAACGCTTTTTAACGGGACTGATGCAATTCTGATTGTAAATGATAATGTGTGGC
>Ga0123356_10004913_pt1 | contig 13721 bp, 15 predicted proteins | sample TergutEmb28metaG_2_FD_92546 | JGI IMG/M metagenome (GOLD analysis project Ga0123356, IMG submission 92546) | Embiratermes neotenicus P3 segment gut microbial communities from Petit-Saut dam, French Guiana - Emb289 P3 | ecosystem: Host-associated > Arthropoda: Insects > Digestive system > Gut ...
ACTGAATGCCGTTCCCGGACAGCGTGACCACTCATGGGGAATCCGCGACTGGTGGGGCGGTCTGGAGTGGATGTGGTGTGCGTTGCACCTCGACGACGGACGGCACCTACACGCTGTCGATGCCCGGGTGGCAGGCCTTCCCAACACGGTGATCGGCTACATTCAGCAGGCCGGGTCAGGCCTGGTCGAACTTGAGGGTGCCGGCGTTGAAGAAGTTTTTGCCGCCAACGGTCTGCCAATCTCGTCCAGCATTCGCCTGGAGCCTGGCGGGGTGAAGGCCGCGGTGGAGATCGGCGGCCACGCACCCGTGCGACTGGTCTCGCCAACCGGCCAAGTCAGCCACTTCCCACGCGCGTGGGTCACCGTCATCACCGCCGACGGTTGTAAGGGCGTCGGGTGGATTGAATGGAACAGGGTGCAGTCGCACTGACAACAATGAATGACGCCAGCCCACTCGAGGAAATCGAAGCAATCAAACGACTAAAGGCCCGCTACTGTCGTTACCTTGACACCAAGGAATGGGTTTTTTGGCGCACCATCTTCGCCGATGATTTCCGCGGTGACACTACAGACGGCGGCGGCAAGGTGGTGGTGGGTGCCGACGAGTTCGTCGCCTTCACGCGGAACAACATCGGCAAACCGTCCCAACACACGGCCCATCAGGTTCACGCGCCGGAGATCGAGCTCACATCGCCAACCACGGCGCAGGGAGTCTGGGCGCTTCAGGACGTTGTTCGACTCGCACCCGGCGTCGATCTGATCGGCTACGGTCACTACCACGAGACCTACGAAAAGACTGGCGGCCATTGGCAGATCAAAACTTTGAAACTCACCCGGCTGCGAGAGGATCTCGTCACACCCGTGGTTACTCTGCGTATCTCCGAGCGCTTGAAGAAGGCCGCCGCAAGGGCGGCCGCCCGGCGGGCACGCTGAGCGAAGCTCAGCTTTCCAACGCTAATTGGCAGATATAACCGGTCAACACGCTGTGCGCCTCCACGAGCCGCTTTCGCATTGCCGGACCGGCCCGCGCGGCGTCGACCATCAAGGCGAAAGTAATGGTCTGATACGTCTGTGCGGCAGCACGTCGTCTGGCCGGCGGCAGATTGGGAGCGTACCGGGCGATGAAGCGCTCGACGTGGGGCGTCCAAGACTGGTCCGGCAACGTATCCGCCGCGTTGATGGTCGAGGCAAGTAACCCTCGAGCACCGGGCGTTTCAGCGACGAGGGTTGCGAACCGCTCGATAAAGTCCGCCAGCACCTCCTCGGCATCGGCGGTCAACCGCTCATCGGAGTGCAGACCCATGAAGACTTCGGCAGCCCGTTCGCGCCACCTTCCCATCAAGGTAATGACAAGCGCGTCCTTGTCTTTGAAGAACCGGTAGACGGAGCCGATCGAAGTCCCGGCGCGCTCAGCGATCGCATCCATCGTCGATGCGTCGGCACCGACTTCGTCGAACGAGTGACCTGCCGCTTGCAGAATTCGTTCGAGGGTAGCCTGGCTGCGTTGCTGGCGCGCCGGCCGGCGCATCGCCATAGCTTCCTGCTTCGGTTGCGGCCGCGCTGCCTTCATCTTTCCATTCTCAACGATCAGTCCGTTCGGGACAGCTCGATCGTTGAGTATTGTGAGCACATGGCGTCACGGCAGACCGCCGCAGCGAGTTCGGTCGGTGCGGCACCCAAGGGTTCGCAGAGCTCCGAGGGCGGTCGCGGGCGCCCACGCGATACACAACGCCGGGAAGCGGTGATCGCGGCGACCCGCGAACTGCTCATTGCCGGGGGCTATGACGATGTGACCCTCTCAGAAGTAGCCCGACGGGCCGAAGTGTCACGACCTTACATGTACGACAATTGGGGCACCAAGTTTGCACTGGTTGAAGAGGTCATCTTCGGGGCAGCCTACCCGGCCCCCGAGATCAGCGAGAACACGAAATTCTCCGTTGCTCTTTGTGAATTGATCACCGCGATGGTGCACATCCAGCTCGATCCAGCCTATCTGGCCGGATTGCCCGGGCTGGCCTCGGAGCTCTACAACCGGTCGGACCTGGTCGCCCAGATCGAAGAACGTTATATCGCACCGGTGCGCACCACCTACATAGAGCTGATCGAACGCGGCAAGCGCGAAGGCGTTGTGCGCTCTGACGTCGACGGCAGCGCCTTGCTTGACACCATTCGTGGCGCGGTCATGTTGCACACATTGATCAACACCGCCCTGAGCGAGCCCGAGCTGATCGACCACCTGTGCTCACTGGTGCTCCACGGAACCGTCGTCGCTGCGAAATAGCTTTCTTTACAGGAAGTTCCGCGTGCTCATCTGATCAAGCCGGTGCTGCCTGCGCCAGGGCTTCGCCGGCCGGTACCGGCGATCCGGTTTCATAGTACTGCGCGTACCAGCGCCGGAATGTCCAGATCACACGTTCTTTCGGATTGAGTGCCGGCTGGCGCAGGTGGCGCTTTTTTTGCCAGATCACGATGTCGCGGTCCCAGTTCTCAAAGACCGCCGAACTGAGTACATCCATCAGTGATTCCGCTGTGGCCTCGTCACATTGGTCATCGATGCGAATGTTGACGACGCCGAGCAGGTTGACCTCGTCATTGCCGATCGGTGTTGCGTAAAGTCGTTGCAAGGCGTGGACCGGCACCTCTTTCGCTGCGATGGTTGCTCCCGCCAGGCCCGGACCGTGACAAAACACGCCGCCTGCGATGAGTACCTCGTCGGCCAGACGTATGGCCGGGTCTACCGCTTCAGGAGCTGACTGGACGGACAGCTCGAAAACGTTGTCCTTAGCCCGCACTTCGGTTGTCGGCTCCATCATATGGGTGAGGTGGACGAACCGGAAGTGCGCCAAATCTGCTGTGTTTTCCAGGATTTCCTGGGGGTGTGAACGGATGGTGCGCCGGATAACCACAGGGGATGTCCAGCGGTGCTCATCGAACTGTGGCATATGCCATGTCGGTACGCCGGGTCCGCGCCAGAGGAGTACCACGCCATCCTGTTCAGCGATCGGGACCGACGGAATGCGCAGTTTGGGCGCGACCCGGTTACCGTAGGGCACTGATCGGCACGTGCCGTCCGCCGCCCACCGCCAGCCATGGAAGGGGCAGGTGATGGCCCCGTCGCTGACCGTGCCGCCGTAGCCCAGGTGGGCGCCGAGGTGGGGGCAATACGCGTCCAGGGCGGCAAGCGTGCCGTCTTCCGAGCGGAACACAACGAGATCCTGGTCGAACCAGCGCGCGGGTACCGCCTGTCCGCAAGCAAAGTCGCTTGACAGTCCGATTGCGAACCATCCCGACGGCCACGGCAGTGGTTCTGTCATGCCAACCTCCAGATCGTGAGAGTATCCTCACATTTTAGCCCGGCTCGCGTGGTGGGGTCTATAGCTCGACCAATATTTACCTTATAGTCTGTAAACTAATTTATCCGGCGGAGGATGCACCAACGTGACCGAAAATGCTTCAGAGCAAGCGCGGCCGCGCGCCTCGCAGGCTGATCCCGAGCGGCTACGTGATGACTTCGAACGCTGGTTGCGGCGCCGCCATGCCGGCGCCGATGTGGTCGAGGCGGTGGAGCCGTCCTCCAACGGCATGTCCAGCGAGACGATCATCGTGGTCGCCAACTGGGATGGACAGCCGCACCGGATGGTGGTACGCATTGCGCCACAACCGCATACCAGCCCTCTGTTCCCCGAGTATGACATGGACGAGCAGTACCTGATCCTCCAGCGACTGGGCGTGCAGCCCGATCCGCCGGCGGTACCTCGGGTGTTGTGGAGCGAAGAGAACCCGGCGCCGATGGGCGCACCGTTCTTCGTCATGGACCATGTCGACGGCCAGATTCCACCCGACGTGATGCCGTACAACTTTAGCTCCTGGCTCACCGAGGCCAGCCCAGCCGATCGTCAACGGCTGGAGCGCAAGACGCTCGAACAACTTGCGCGAGTGCACGAAGCCAACCCCGCTGATTTCGCGTTCCTCGACCGGCGCCGCGCCGGCGAGACCGCGCTAGCTGCTCATGTCCGCCATACCCGCGACTACTACGAGTGGGCTAAGGCCGGTCGTGCCGGCGCACCGTTGATCGACCGCGCTTTCGACTGGTTGCACGAGCATTGGCCCGCGGACTCAGCTTCGGTGCACGGACCAGCGGCGGCATCGGTACTGTCCTGGGGTGACGCGCGGATCGGCAACGTCATCTACCGCGACTTCACACCCATCGCCTTACTGGACTGGGAGATGGCCTCGCTCGGGCCGCGCGAGCTTGACATCGGCTGGATGATTTTCTTCCACCGCTTCTTCGAAGACATCGCAGATAGCGCGGGGCTGCCGGGGCTCCCTGACCTGCTGCGCCCTGAGTGCGTCGCTGATATGTACGCCGATCTCACCGGCTACCGCCCGGAGAGCTTAGATTTCTACCTTATCTACGCCGCTGTGCGTCAAGCGATCATCACACTCCGGATCCAGTTGCGTGCCAGCAGGTTTGGACAGGCAGAGCTGCCTGAGGACCTTGACGAGACCATCATGCATCGTGCTTCTCTGGAGAAGATGCTCGACGGCAGCTACTGGAACCACGTCACCTAGTGACCAGCGTTCAAAAGGGCGTCAACCGGTGGCATCGTCGTGTAGTCGATCTGGTTCGTTAGTACTGCGGCGGTGAACCCGTTGTCGACGAGCATGTTTGTGCCATTGACGTAGCGGGCCGCATCGCAACCCAAGAATGCCAGCACCGATGCAACTTCGGCGGGCGCGGCACGGCGCCCACCGCTGTGGCTGACCATCCATTCGATGATGGGCTCACCCATGGATGTGTTGAAGTCGGCCAGTAAAGGAGTGTCGATGATCCCCGGGCAGGCGCTGTTGATGCGTATCCCCTTACGAGCAAGGGGAGTCGCCCACTGCAGGGTGAGAACCTGGGCGCATTCCTTGGAAAAGCCGTAAGGGTTGTTGGTCAGCGCGGGGTGCTGACCCACCCATTCCAACGCGGCCTGCCAATCGTCAATGTTGAGTAATGACTGGATGTCGGCGAGGTGCTCCTGATAGCCGCCACCTGCGGAGGATGCGGTGATAGCGATGGCGCTGCCTGGAGGCATGCGGTGTTGTAGACCGTTGATCAGCCTGCGCGGCGCAAAGACATTGACCGCCATCACGATCTCGGTCGGCAGAGTAGCGGCGACCCCGGCATTGTTGAACAGCGCATCGATGGTCTCAGGCAGTCTGCCGATTGCTTCGTCGATGGCCACCGGGTCTGATAAGTCGACCGGGATGTGCTCATCCACTGGTCCACGGCAGGGTTTGATGTCGAGCGCGACAATGTGTTCAACGCCTGCGGCGCGCAGTTGCTCTACCAGAGCAGCGCCGACGCCGGTGGCCGCACCGGTGACGACAACGACCTTTTTGGCGTAGTTGACAATGGACATCTTTACCTCGTTGACTAGTTGGGGAATTCCTACAGTGGCTTTGCGGCCGTTGTGCCGTCGGCACGGAATGCGGCAAACGAGTCCGCCAGCTCGCCGGTCGCGGTACACATGACCTGGGTGCGGTTTTCGATGTCGAGGGCATGACGCAAGCTGGGTGCATCAACGGTCTGCCACATGGTTTCCTTGGTCATCCAGACGGCAAGCGGTGAGTGGCAGGCGATTTCGCGGGCTTTATCGATCGCATGCTCGATGAGCATCTCGGTCTTGACAAGGTCGACTACCAGTCCGATTCGGACGGCCTCGGTGGCATCGAAGACCCGGCCGGTCAGCATGAGTTCGGCTGCCCGCGAGGCGCCGACCAACCGCGGCAGATGGTAGCTGGTTCCCATATCGCACGCGGACACACCGTGGCGGATGAACACTGCGCCAAAGCTGGCGCTCGGACTGGCATATCGGATGTCACAGGCCAGTGCCAGCGCGAAACCGCCCCCCACGGCGGCGCCGTTGACGGCGGCGATGACGGGCTGACGCAGCCTGTGGATCTTTTCAAATGCCGAGGCCATGAGTTCTTGGGCGGCCATGGTGACGGCCGTGGTCGAAGCTGCACGGGCATGTATCGATGCGTACGGAGTGGCTTCGTGGTCGGTGAAGTCGTCTGGCGTGGCTTTGATATCGGCACCGGCGCAGAACACCGTGCCGGATCCGGTGAGTACGACCGCGCGTATTGCGGGATCCCCGTTGATGGCATCCAAAATACGATGCAGTTCGGCCAGTGTCTGCGAGTCCAACGCGTTGCCGCGACGTGGTCGCTCAATTGTCAACACGACAATGGCGCCATTGTCGAGATCTTCGACTTTGAACGCTGAAGATGTTTCGGGGACGATCATTCGAGTGTTCATCGGGCCGCCATGCCGCCGTCCGCGATGAGGGTTTGACCCGTGATGAAACTGCCGGCGTCCGATACCAGCAGCAGCGCGGGCGGGACCATTTCGTCGGGTTGGGCAATTCGCTGCATCAGACAGGAGGCTTCCATGGCCTTGATGAATTCGGGCGGGTTCTTACGAACCATGTCGGTGTCGACCGAACCTGGGGCCAGTGCGTTGACCCGTATACCCGCAGAAGCGAATTCGGCGGCCATCGATCGGGTGAATGACACCATCGCGGCTTTGGCGGCCGTGTACATGGACACCCACGGCGAGAAGATGAATGCTCCGACCGAGACCACGTTGAGTACCGCCGCGTGTTTGCTCTCACGTAGATACGGAAGTGCGGCCTGCACCAAGAAGACCGGGCCCTGCAGATTCACCGCAAAGGACTTCTCCCAGGCCTCCGACGTGATGTCGCCGAGAGTCTGGGCCAGTGGATTGGCAGCGTTGTTCACGACGATGTCGATTCCCCCGAATTGGCCGGCAGTGGCCTCGACGAGGGCGTTGATCGCCGCCATATCACCGAGATGCGTCGGGACACCAATTGCCTTACCGCCCAGGGCCTGCAGCCGTTTGGCGGTGGCCTCGCATGCCTCAGATTTGCGGCTGGCAACGGCAACGTTGGCGCCGGCGTCTACCAAGCCCTCGGCTATTGCCAGGCCGATTCCGCGGGTACCGCCGGTGACGATTGCGGTGCGTCCGGTCAGATCGAACTTCGCCTGGAGTGCTGATGTCTGCACAATCTTGTCCTTGTCCCGCCCGTCAGCTTCGCCCACGTAGGTCTGTTACCTTACATCGCGTAAGGTAACAGACCGAAGGCGCACTGTGGGCGCATTCCACGCTCACCGAGCCTTGAATCGCACCGGCATCGTGGCGATGCCGTTGATCCATCCCGACCGTGCTCGGGTCGGCTCGCCGATCATCTCGATATCGGGTATCTGATCGGCAATGGCGTTGAGCATGACCGCAATCTCTTTCCGCGCCAGGCTCGCACCGATGCAATAGTGTGGTCCAGTTCCTCCGAAACCAAGGTGGGGGTTAGGGTTTCGTTCGATATTGAAAGTAAACGGATCATCGAACACGTCCTCGTCATAATTGGCCGAACCGTAGAACAACCCGACCCTTTGGTCTCGGTGGATCATTACGCCACCGAGTTCGGTATCGCGCCTAGCGGTGCGCTGGAATGCGTTGACGGGGCTGGCCCACCGGATGATCTCGTCGGCGGCAGTGACCGGACGAGCTTTCTTGTACAGCTCCCACTGCGCCGGGTTGTCCAATAAGGTCTGCATCCCTATGGAGATCGCATTTCGCGTCGTCTCGTTACCGGCGGTGATCAACAAAACGATGAAGTAGCCGAATTCCATTTCCGAGAGCTCGTCACCGTCCTCACCCGCTGTCACCAACCGGGTGATGATGTCATCAGCGGGCTGCCGTTTGCGATGTTCGGCCAGTAGATAGGAGTAGCCGATAAGCTCGACCATCGCGTTCATCGACTCGGCGGCATACTTGGGGTCTTCACTGCCCATCATTGCGTCCGACCAACCGAACAACTGCTCGTAGTCTTCGGCCGGGAACCCGACCAGGTCGGCGATCGCTTTCATCGGCAGCCGGCGTGCCACGTCCTCGACAAAATCACCCTCGTCGCGGGCGGCCGCCTCCGCGGCGATCAACCGCGCCGATTCGCTCAAACTGGCCTCGAGGGCGGCGACATTGCGCGGTGTGAACATCCGCGAAATCAACTTACGCAGCCGGGTGTGCACGGGGGGATCGCTGTTGTGCATCAGTACTTTTGCGGCTTCGAGTTGCTCTGGCGGGACGTCGTTGGCGTAGCGCATCACACAACCGTTGTCATGAGACGACCAGGCTTGCGGGTCGCGTGAGATTTCGCGAATGTGGGCATGTTTCGAGATCACCCAGTAGCCACCGTCGCGGAAGCCGCCTCCCCGATCGGGATCCTGGGAGTTCCACCACACCGGAGCGCTACGACGCAGCGTCGCGAAGTGCTCCACCGGCATGCCGCGTTCCATCAGTGCCGGATCGGTGAAGTCGAAGCCCTCGGGAAACGCAGGAGGCGCAACTTGACGCAGCTTCGGTGATGTGGTCATGCGGGAACACTCCTGGCCCTTAGATACATAGTGCGAGATTTACATTACAAGACGTAAGGTAAACCGGTAGCGTAATCCATATGCGGTTGTAAGTTCCAGCTGGTGGCACTTGAGGCCGTTAGCCGCACCGCCAAGCTGTAGCTTGCTGTAGCCACGACTTTCCATAGGAGGGAAGCGATGTCTAATAAGGACGCCGCTGAGACATTTTTCGACAACCTGTGGACCGACCCGCCCACCGCTCGCAGCGTGGCAACAGAGGATGTCACGTGGGTGACGACGCGCAGCATGCCAATCCCCGGAGCAGAAGACAACGGCATCGAACACGTGGGTTGGGACGCTGTGCAGCATGTGGCAAATAGCGGGTTGAGACTCGACTGCGGCTACATCCCGGAAACGATGACTTTCCCGACGCGGGAGTTCTTCGATGTCGAAGGTGACCGGGTAATTTTCCGGTTCACTATGTCGTGCAAAACCAAGGCAGACATGGATTACGTCAACGACTATCTGTTCTTCGTCGATATGCGGGACGGGCGCGTCGCGCGCCTACAGGAGTACTGGGATTCCAAGCAGGCATACGACGTGCTGCTGGCCCCTGGCATCGCGAGGCAGTAGTGGCAATGTCGAACGCTCAGCAGACATCCCATCCCGTACTCGACCTTTCAATCGATGACGTTCTCACCACGACACGCAACGTGCGCAAGCGGCTTGACTTTTCGCGGCCAGTTCCGCGTGCTGTGATCGCGGAGTGCTTGACGTTGGCCTTGCAGGCGCCCAATGGCTCCAACAACCAGGGCTGGGAGTGGATCGCAGTCGAGGACCCGGCCATCCGTGAGGAACTCGCGGAGCTGCAGCGACAGGCCCTGGCCAAATTCTTGGAGGATGCGGGGCCAAACCCCTCGGTCGGTACCCGGATCGACATCGGACGCAACGAACGCATGACTCAAATCGGCGAGTCGGTCTTGTACTTGATCGAGCATATGGACAAAGCGCCGGTGCTCATGGTCCCGGCTTTCCTCACGCCCGGGCGGTTGGAGGGCGCCAATACCTTCTACCAGGCGAGCATGTGGGGGTCCATCCTGCAGGCGGTGTGGAGCTTCATGCTGGCACTGCGATCGCGGGGTCTCGGCAGCGCCTGGACGACGTTGCAGCTCTGGAAGGAGCGCGAAACCGCGGAACTGCTCGGCATTCCCTACGACGAATACACCATTGCCGGGATCTTTCCCGTCGCCTATACCGTCGGCGTTGACTTCAGGCCGGCGCAGCGGCGACCGGTCGGCGATGTTCTGCACTGGGATCGATTGATCCCACGATGAGGCTTGGCGGTACACCTGTTCAGGTTGGCATCACAGCCTTGGTGTAAGGCCAAGGGTGGAATGAGGTTGGGTGGCTTTCGTTTCCGAGAAGTCGCTCTTAGGAATGGGTATAACGATGTCTCTTGCCAAGCGAGTCTTCGGCCCTTAATCTGAACAAGTGTCCAGATTAAGCGCCGGCGGGGCTGACGCTCCTGTCAGACGGCGTAAGAACGTGCGCTCCGAGCAGAGCGTTCGCAAGCTTCTCGACGCCGCCCTGGAGGAACTCGCCCGCTCGCCGTACGCCGAGCTGACGGTGCGCTCGGTCGCCGCGACGGCCGCTGTGTCGCCCACGACGGCCTACACCTACTTCCCGTCCAAGGACACGCTGATCGCCGAGGTGTACCTGCGTCTGCTGCGCAACGCGCGCACCTTCGTCGATGTCAACGACACCGCCGAAACACGCGTCAAGGCGCAACTGCGTGAACTCCTGCTGCTTGTGGCCGACACCTCCCACCTCGCAGATGCCTGTACCACGGCGCTGATGGCCGATGACGCCGCCGTCGACGGCGTGCGCGGGCGAATTGCCGCAGAAATCAGTCGACGTATCGCGGTTTCACTGGGGCCGGGGTACTCGACCGATGTCGCGATCACGTTGCACATGGTGTTCTCCGGGGCGACGATGCACGCTCGATCTACGGGCTATCAGAAGGTCGCCGACCAACTCGACACCGGGGTGGCACTGATCATGAATTCACGACTGCTACCACGAAGCCAGTGACACAATGACATTGCTACTTTCTGAACTGGATGTCCGCGGCTCCGACGACTGCAAGACGCATCGGTCCGGAGTCGTCGAGCGGGTCACGTTGGTCATGGATATGTTTGGGCCGCACCGCGAGTCAGCTCGGCTCGAGGAAGTCGCCGATCACACCGGACTGCCCCGCTCGACGGCCTTCCGCATTCTGCGTCAGCTCGTGCAACTGGACTGGCTCGAGCACGGGCCCGACGGTTTCCGGCTCGGCAGCAGGCTGCGCGAACTGCACGGGTGCGCGGTGGATTACACCGACCTTCGTGCGGCGGCCTCTCCGGTACTGACCGACCTGAATCTCACCACCGGTGCGGTGTCTCACCTCGGCGTGCTGGAGGGCAGCTTGGTGCACTACCTCGACAAGGTCGGGGGCGCAGCAACTTACAGCGTGCCGTCCCAGGTTGGTGCCCGGTTGGGCGCCGAGGAGACAGTCAGCGGTCGTGCGTTGCTCGCACAATTGCCTCCCGAAGAGGTCGATCGGCGGTTCGCGGCCGATCACCGCAGTGACGGAATCGAGCACCTACATCGGCGGCTTGATCGCGTGCGGCGACGGCACGGCTTGGCGTTCTCAGCCGCCGAGCGGTGCGCGATGGGGATCAGTTCGGTGGCCGCACCGGTGCTCGGCCCGCATGGCGCGGTCGCCGCGATCTCGGTGGCGTCACGACGGACGATGCGGTGGGAAGCCATGGGGCCGGTTGTCGCCGCGGCCGCGTCGCGGACCAGTGCCCGTTTGTTTCCTGACTGGCCGACAAGGCGTTTCGCCGGCGAGCAATGAAAGGGGTGGGCCGATGCGCTTCACGTTCACCGATGTGATGACGCGTACCGAGTACTTGCCGCGTCTTGCTGTGGCCGCGGAGGCAGCCGGCTACGACGGGTTCACGATTCCCGATTCCATTGCGTATCCGCAACATTCGGACGCCATCTACCCGTACACCGCCGACGGTGACCGCAGCTTCCTGGAGGGCAAGGAATTCATAGAGCCGTTCGTGCTCGCTGCCTCCCTGGGCGCGATCACCGAACGCATTCGCTTCAACACGTTCGTGGTGAAGTTCCCGCTGCGCGCGCCGGTGTTGGCCGCCAAACAGGCGTTCTCCGTCGCAAAGCTCACCGGCAACCGCCTGGGCCTCGGCATCGGCATCGGAACCAGCCCGTATCCCGACGACTACCTGATGGCCGGGGTTGACCCGGCCCACAAGGGCGCACGCATGGACGAGGCGATCGAGGTTTTCCGTGGGCTGCAGTCCGGCGAGTTCTTCGAGTTTCACGGACGGTTCTACGACGTCCCGTCGCTCAAGGTGTGTCCGGTGCCGAACCGGCCGATTCCGCTGCTCATCGGCGGCCATTCGGATGCCGCTCTGCGCCGGGCGGCGACGTTGGGCAACGGGTGGATGCATGCGGGCGGGCCTATAGAGGAACTCGAGTCGATGCTCGGAAAGCTGCACGCGTTGCGCGCGGAGGCGGGAAAAGCCGCCGAGCCCTTCGAGATTCACGCCGCCAGCCCGGACGCGCGCAGCGCGGACGGGTGCAAGCGGCTCGAGGATATCGGCGTCACGGACGTGGTGATGGGGTTCCGCAACCCCTATATCAAGGGCAGCGACACGCAGCCGCTGGCGGACAAGCTGTCCAAACTGCAGCGGTTCGCAGACGACGTCATCGGCAAGGTCAACCCGTGAGCCGAAACGTGCACAACTTCTTCTATTTCGACTGGCGCAGTTGGTGGGCGCTGGTCCGGTTGGTCAGCCGCGAACAGGATCGTGCCCGACGACGCCGCCAGTACCGCACTCTGTGCGGCGTCGTTCCGGCCCTGGCGCTGTTGCACACGGTGACGTTCCCGCTCGACCCCGTCTTCTTCCCGGCTCTGCGGCGCACGCAGGCCCGCCGGCCGGTGTTCGTGGTGGGCCACGCGCGTAGTGGTACGACGTACCTGCATCGCCTGCTGGCCAACGATCCCCGGTTCTCCTACGTGCTGCTGTGGGAGATGTTCTTCCCCTCGCTCATCGAAAAGAAGGTGCTGCGAGCGGTTTTGCGGTGGGACCAGCGGCTGGGCGGCCGGCTGCGCAAGCGCATCGACGTCCTCGACGAGCGGCTGTTCAGCAAGAGCAACAGCGTGCACGAGTCGGGGCTCTTCGCGCCGGAGGAGGACGAATTCCTGCTGACGATGTCGTGCGCTTCGGGTTTTTGGGTGGTGCAGTTTCCCAACGCCGAGCAGATGGATTTCTACCACGTCGACGACCGATGGCCCGCACGGAAGCGCGACCGCGTCATGCAGTTCTACCGGGAGTGCGTGCGTCGGCAGTTGGCGCTCAACGGTTCTGGGCTGACGCACCTGTCCAAGGCGCCGATTCACTGCGGCCGGGTGGAAAGTCTGGTGCGGGCCTTCCCGGACGCCCGATTCGTCGTGCCGGTGCGCAACCCCAACGAGACGATTCCGAGCTTCCTCAAGCTGATGCAGTTCGCCTGGTCGGCACGCAAGCGCTCCGAGCAGGACATGCAGCGGTCCTTCCGGTCCTTCGTGGACTCGTCGTATCACTACTACCAGCATCCGCTCGACGTGCTGGCCGCCCACCCGGAGGTCCCGAGTGCGATCGTGGACTACCGCGACCTGGTGACCGACCCGGCGGGCACGATGCGCCGGGTGTACGACGACATCGAGTTGGACATGGTGCCCGAGCAGGAGAAGGCGCTGGCCAACGAGAAGGGCCGTGAGTACAAGTCCGGGCACACCTACAGCCTTGCCGAGTTCGGGCTCGAGGCCGACGAGATCCGCACCCGGTTGGCACCGCTGTTCGACCGATTCGACTGGGAGCCACGCCATGTCGGCTGAGCACGCCGGTGCCCTGCGCGCCGCCTGGGACGACATGATCGAACGACTCGGCCGCGCCCGCGATGCGCTGGAGTCTCCCGAACTACACGCCCCGCCCGATGCCGGACCGCGTGATCTCGCCGAGGGCTACCGCTACTTGCTGGGCTTCGTGCATTCGGCCGTCGAGCGGGCCTTCTTCGGGGACCCCGCCTTCCCGTATTTCCGCCGCAGCCTGCAGGTCCTCGACAAGGCCACCATCGATAACTCCGACGCCATGTACCTGTCGACGCCGATCGACGGCAGGTACTCCTACTGGATCACCGGACGGGTGCAAGACACCCGGCACTGGCGCGGCCAGACGGCGGCACCGTCGGGTCCC
>Ga0123356_10004914_pt1 | contig 13717 bp, 13 predicted proteins | sample TergutEmb28metaG_2_FD_92546 | JGI IMG/M metagenome (GOLD analysis project Ga0123356, IMG submission 92546) | Embiratermes neotenicus P3 segment gut microbial communities from Petit-Saut dam, French Guiana - Emb289 P3 | ecosystem: Host-associated > Arthropoda: Insects > Digestive system > Gut ...
CGAGCGCCGGCACCTGCAGCTGCAGGAGATACGCGCCGTCGGCCAATGCGTCGGGGACGAAGGCGAGCTCGGTGATGGTGGCTCCCGGTCGTGCCGCGGCGGCGAGCTCGAAGCTCCCGCGCGGCAGCCCGAAGAAGATGCGGTGCGCTGTGAGCCGTCCCTCGTCGTGCGTACGATCGATCGAGGGCACGTCCACGACGAGGTGCTCGATGCCGCGCTCGACGAGCAACGCCGCCGCCTGCTGCGACAGGTACGGCGGCGTCTGCGCGGTGTAGTCGCGCACCCGCTTGTCCGCAGTGTTTGGCAGCGTGCGGATGATCAGCGCGCGCGGCGCGAACGGTAGGCTCGCCGGCCAGGCGCGCTGGAGCGCCTGCCGGGTGATGAGCCGGTCCCTCGCCTGCGGCACAGGGTCGCTGTCCTCGCCGACGGGCTCTTCCGGGGTGACCGACAGCAGCAGCGCCGGCACCGGCCCCGCGGGCGTCACGCGCCAGGCATCGAGCCGCTCGCGCGTGAGGTGCCCGGCACACTCGGTATGCGTGCCGTTGCAGTGAGGAATGAGGGTGATGACGTCGCAGTTGCAGCTCGAGCCACGCACCACGGCACCCTTGAATCCGGATCCCAGAGTCTCGAACGGCCGGGCGCTCGCGCGCGGCGCGCCGAAGTGTCTTGGCTGCGGGGCGGAGAAATCCAGCTCCAGGGCAAGGTCCACCGGGTGCCACAGGTCGATGTCGACCTCGCGGCCATCGACCGGGATCCGGGCGTACATCTAGGAGCGCTCCTCCATAATCGCGCCACAGCGCGTGCAGGTGCGCTTCGCCGCGCTCGCGAAGAACCGTTCGAACACCGGCGGAAACTGCTTCTCGATATCGGTCAGCTCGAAGAACTCCTCGTACAGCAGCTGGCCGCAGCGCTCGCAGTACCACTGGAAGCCGTCGAGCTCGCCGGCGCGGCGCGCGCGCTCGACCACCAGCCCGACGGTGTTGGCCGGCCGCTGCGGCGAGTGTGGCAGCCGCGGCGGAATGAGCAGCACCTCGCCGGCGCGGATCGGGACGTCCACCGCACGCCCCTCCTGCATGGTCCTGAGCACCATGTCGCCCTCGAGCTGGTAGAAGAACTCCTGGCCCGGGTCGACGTGGAAGTCCTTACGCGCGTTGGGGCCGCCGACCACCATGATGATGAAGTCGCCGTCGCGAAACACGCGCTTGTTGCCCACCGGCGGCTTCAGCTCCTTGCGGTTGGCATCGATCCATTGCCGGAAATTGAACGCCTGCAGGGATTGCATGTGTCCTCCGTGCTTTTCGCGGTATGGTACGCGCTGAAGCGCCGGAACGAGGAGTCAGCGATGACGCACAGGCCCCGAAGGCACGCCGCGGCAGGTGCGGCCGCTCTGATGCTCGCGGTCTCGGTGAGCGGCTGCAGCAGCCTGAAGGCGCACTGGCCCTGGCGCCATCGCGACCCACCGCCGCCGCCCCCGCCGGCGCATGCGGTCGAGATTACCGGCGCTCCCACCGACAGCTTTCCACAGCACTGGCAGCGCAACACGCTGGTGGTGGACCTGTCAGCCGCGAGCGGCTCGGGCAGCATCACGCTGCGGCCCGTCGAGGGAGTCAGCTGGCCGCTGCGTCTCGCTTTCCGGGTGACGCCCGGGTCGATCGGGGCGCTCGAAGTGCACGCCGCGCAGCGCATCGTCCTGCCGGTCACGCCCGGCGGCGGCCAGCCCGTCGATCTGGAGCTCGCGCCCGGTGTCGTCACGCCGTGGACCCCGCAGATGCTGGTCGCCTGGGGGCCGAGCGCGACCGCTCTGCCGTAGAACCGTGTCCCGTCAGTCCACACCGATCCGCTGGTAACCGGCGCACGGGACGCTCACCGGGGCACGGTCCGAGTCGAGGTCCGCGGCGGTGAGCTCGCCGCCCCACACGCAACCGGTGTCCAGGCCGAGGAGGCCGGGCCGCTGCACCAGCCCGAGCGCCGACCAATGGCCGAAGATGACGCGCGCGTCGCGGGTTGCGCGTTGCGGGTGCTCGAACCAGGGCCGCAGCAGCGAGGGCGGCGGTGGCGGGACGCCTTTGAGGGCGACGTCGATGCGCCCGTCGGCAGTGCACAGCCGCAGACGGGTCAGCACGTTGATGACAAAGCGCAGCCGCTCCATGCCCGCGAGCCGCTCGCTCCAGCGCTCGGGCTCGTTGCCGTACATGTGCTCGAACAGCGCACGTGCATCGCGGCGCAACGCGCTCTCGACCTCCGCGGCAAGTTGCAGCGTCAGGGCCACGCTCCACTGCGGCACGACGCCGGCGTGCACCATGAGGTCCGCTCCTTCAGCGTGCGCCAGCGGCCGCGCTGCGAGCCACTCGATCAGCTGGTCGCGGTCGGGTGCCGTCAGCACCTCGTCGAGGGTGTCGGATCTGCGCAGGCGCTGCGCGCCGTGCGCGACCGCGAGCAGATGCAGATCGTGATTGCCGAGCACCACGACCGCGTTGTCGCCGAGGGAACGCACCAGGCGCAGCGTCGCGAGCGAGCCGGGGCCGCGATTGACGAGATCGCCGACGAACCAGAGCCGGTCACGATCGGCCGAGAACCTCAAGCGGGCGAGCAGGGCGTGCAGCTCCTGCTCGCAGCCCTGCAGATCGCCGATGGCATAGCGCGTCACCTGACTGCGGGGAAGGCGCTAATGCAGCACGCCGGGCTTGGCGAGCCGGAACGGCTCGATGGGCGCGTCGAAATGGGCGCCGTCGTCGGCGAGCATCTGGTAGCTGCCCTGCATGGATCCCACCGGGGTCTCGATCACCGCGCCGCTCGAGTAGCGGAAACCCTGTCCGGGCTTGAGATAGGGCTGCTCGCCGACCACACCGTCGCCGCGTACCTCCTCCACCTTGCCGTTCGCATCCGTTATCACCCAGTGCCGCGTGAGCAGGCGCGCCGGCACCTGGCCCTCGTTGCGGATGGTGATGGTGTAGGCGAACACGTAGCGGCTCTCGCGCGGGTCGGACTGCTCGTCGAGGTAGCTGGTCTCGACGTCGACCCGGATCTTGTGCGGGGCAGCGGCCATGGGCGCAATTCTACCCAAAAAGCGCTGCGCGCAGACTCAAGGTCGGGCGCGTATCGCCAGCACGTCGCACGGCGCGGCGTGCAGCACGGTGTCCTCGGTGAGGTTCACCAGTATCGACAGACCGTGCCGCTCGCGGCTGCCGAGGATGATGAGGTCCGCATGGCGCTCGCGCGCCACGCGCACGATTTCGGCCTTGACGTTGCCGCGTTCCACACGGCGGGAGGCGGCACTCAGGCCCAGTTCCGCCGCCAGCGCGGCGAGGCGCTGCTGCGCCTGCAGCAGCAGCTCCTGCTCGACGCGTACCGCGGGCATCAGCGTTTCTCCCATGGGCTCGACCGGCACGAATTCCACCACGTGCAGCAGCTCGACCTCGGCACCGAGCGCAGCGGCGAGCCCCTGCGCCTTGCGTCCGATTGCGAGACTGTCGCTGCTCAGGTCAACGACCAGCAGGACGCGACGGTAGACCCCCATACCATCCCCACGACGCAGGCTTCGTTGGCGGAAGACTAACGCCCGTCATGCACCCGGTCGAGAGCCTGGGCCAGAGTGTTGAATTGCTGCGGCGCGAGCGTCTGCGGGCGGTCACCGGGATTGAGCGCGCACGCCTCGATCTGCTGCCGGGTGAGCAGGTGCCTCAACGCATTGCGCAGCGTCTTGCGCCGCTGCGCGAAGGCTGCCGCGACCACCTGTGCGTAGTGCGGGCTGATGGCAAAGAGCGGCGCTGCGCGCATGGTGAGGCGCACGACCGCGGAACGAACCTTAGGGGGCGGCTGGAACGCGCCGGGCCCGACGTCGAACAGCCACTCCACCTGCACCCGGGGAGCCAGCATCACGGTGAGCCGTCCGTAGTCCGCTTCCCCGGGTGAGGCCGCGAGCCGCGCAACCACCTCCCGCTGCAGCATCACTGTGATGTCGACGATCGCCGCGGCCTGGTCCAGCAGCCGGAACAACAACGGGGTGGAGATGTTGTAGGGCAGGTTGCCGAGGAGGCGCAGTGGTCCGCCGCGCTCCCGGGCGAGCAGGGCGAAATCGAACCTGAGCGCATCGCCTTCGTGCAGCACGAAGTGCGGCGAGGAGCCAAAGCGCTCGCGCAACAGGGCCGCGAGGTCGCGATCGATCTCGACCGCATCGAGCGTGCAGCCGCTGCTCGCCAGCAGCGCTGCCGTGAGCGCGCCGCGACCGGGTCCGATCTCCACCAGGTGATCCCCCGGGCGCGGGGCGAGCGCGCGCACGATGCGCTCGATGACAGCCGGGTCGTGCAGGAAATGCTGGCCGAAGCGCTTGCGGCGCGGCGGCTGCCCCGCGCGGGTCCCAGCCGGCATCAGTGCCGGTGGGCTGCGAGCCGGGCTGCGAGCCGCACCGCTGCAGCGAGGCTGCCGCAGTCGGCCCGGCCGGTGCCCGCCAGATCGAGCGCCGTACCGTGGTCGGGCGAGGTGCGCACCACCGGCAGGCCGAGCGTCACGTTGACCGCGCGCTCGAAGCCCATGTACTTGACCACCGGCAGACCCTGGTCGTGGTACATGGCGAGCACGGCGTCGAACCCCGCCAGCACCTGCGGTACGAATACCGTGTCGGCGGGCAGCGGCCCGGTGGCGCGGATGCCCGCCGTGCGCATGGCTGAGACCGCGGGCGTGATCACGTGCACCTCCTCGTCGCCGAGGTGGCCGGCTTCGCCGGCGTGCGGGTTCAGACCGCAGACTGCGATGCGCGGGTCACGGACGTCAAAGCGTCCCTCGAGCTCGCGGGCCAGGATCGAGGCCACATCGAACAGCGAGTCGATGGTGATGGCGGCGCTCACCGCCTTCAGCGGCAGGTGAGTGGTCGCGAGCGCTACCCGCAGCTCGCCCGCCGTCAGCATCATCACGGCGCGCGCGCTGCCTAAGCGCTGCGCGAGGTATTCGGTGTGGCCCGTGAAAGCGATGCCGGCGTCGTTGATGATCCCTTTCTGCAACGGCGCGGTGACGATGGCGTCGAACTCCCCTGCGCGCGCACCGTCGATGGCGCGATCGAGGAGTCTGAGAACGTAGCGGGCATTGGCCGGATCGGGTCTGCCTGCCACGCTCGGCGCGGCGAGCGGCTCGTGCGCCACCTGGAGGATCCCGCTCCGCTGCCGTGCCGCGTGCCCGGGACCGGCGTACGCCGAGAGCGCGACGGCGCTCTGCAGGCGCTGCGCGCGCTCATCGAGCAGCGCGCGGTCGCCGAGACATACCACCTCGCAGGGCAGCTCGAGCGCTGCAAGTGCCAGACACAGCTCCGGCCCGATCCCGGCCGGCTCCCCTGAGGTCAACGCGATCCGCGGAACCTTACGACTTGTAGTCGACGTACGCTTCGTCCCGCATGCGCCGCAGCCACAGCTCGGTTTCCTCGTCAGCCTTGCTGGCCCGGATCGCCTCCAGGGCCTGACGGCGCTTGATCTCGTCGGTGTTGTCGTAGCGGCGATGGCCGAGCACCTGCGCGATATGCCAGCCGAACTGGGTGTGGAACGGCTCGCTGAGGTCGCCGTCCTTCAGCGGCGCGATGGCCTGCTCGAACTCGGGCACGAACGTACCCGGTCCTGCCCAGCCGAGATCCCCGCCTTCGGCGGCCGAGGTCGGATCCTGGGAGGTCACCTGCGCGATGCCGGCGAAATCCTCGCCCTTCTGCACCCGCTGGCGGATCGCCTCGAGCTTGGCGCGCACGGTGGCATCGTCCGCCAGCTCGTTGGTCTTGATCAGAATGTGGCGCACGTGCACCTGATCCTCGACGGTTGTCTCTGCCGTGCCCCCGCGCACCTCGTTCAGGCGGATGATGTGGAAGCCGGTCGGCGTGCGCAGCGGCTCGCTCACCTGTCCCGGCTTGAGCTTCATGATGATGTCGGTGAGGAACGTCGGCAGCTCGTTGCCCTTGCGCCAGCCGAGCGCACCGCCGTCGAGCGCCGTCTGGCTGTTGGAGTAGGCCACGGCGAGCTTGGCGAAGTCCTCACCCCCCTTGGCGCGCTGGTATACGTCCTGAGCGCGCTTCCCCGCCGCCTCGATCTGCGCCGCGCTCGCTTCCTGGCCCACCGTGATCAGGATGTGCGACACGTTGTACTCGTTGTGCTCGGTTGGCGCCTTGGCCTGCTTGTCGAGAAACTGATCGATCTCGCGTGGCGTGACGCTGATGTGCTGCAGCACGTCGCGCTGGCGCACCATCTGCAGCATGATTTCCTTGCGGATGTCCTCGCGGTAGCCGGCATAGTCGATGCCCTGCTGCGCGAGGGCATCGGGCAGCTGCGACAGGGTGATGTTGTTGCGCTTCGCCACGTCCGTCAGCGCGGTGTTCACCATGTCGTCGGTCACCTTGATGCCGGCGTGTTGGGCGCGCTGCACCTCGATCTCCTGAACCACCAGCCGCTCGAGCACCTGCTGGCGGAGCACGTTCTGCGGTGGCAGCTCGAGACGCTGCTGGCGCAGCCGCTCGCTGACCGCCGCGATCTGGGCGTCGAGATCGCTGTTCAGCACCACGCCGTCATTCACGATAGCCACCACGCGGTCGAGCAGCTCGCCCTGAGTGGCGAGCTCGCGCGTTTGCGCCCAGGCGCTTCCCTGCACCGCCAGGGCTGCCGCACCCACTGCCAGCCACGCCGAGGCCGAAGTCACTATCCGCCGCATAGTCTTGCCGAATTCCCTTACCAGATGCCCCTCAGGGGGCCCTGGCTCTTGATGATGGGGGCGCCCGGGGCCGTGTAACCCCGGATTTCCTCGCCCAGCGAGGTGTCCGACGCCGATCCGACACCGGACAGGCCATTGAGTTCCAGCTGCAGCCAGACGCCCGTGGTCTGGCTGCCGTCGTGGCTGCTCACATAGCGGCGGGCACCCAGCCGTACCCGCCAGCAGGACGCACGGTACTCGAAGCCGAGGAAACGCTCCAGTTCCGTCGACTCCGGCACCGCGGCCGCCGGGGGCGGGGGCTGGGGGTTGCGCAGCGCATAGACGTCCTTGGCGAAGATGCTCCACTCGCGCGCGATCGGCCACGCGACCGACAGTTCCAGCTGGTCGAAGCCCGACTGCACGGGTATCGGCACCAGCTGGTAGGAGCCGTCGACGGGCTCCGGGACCAGCTGCGTGGTGGTGGTGAAGCGCTCGTACCGATAGGCGAAGTTGATCACCTTGTTCAGGGCGGGCCGGTACTGCAGGTTCACCGTCGTGCGCTCGCTGCGCTGGTTCTGCGGATCCCACTGCACCGCGGCATCCGCGCTCCAGCTCTGGAATGCCGTGACGGAAAGCAGTGCCACCAGGTCCGAACGGCTGCCGCTCGGCGGCGTCACTCCGGGCAGTGTCACGCGCGGGGTCTCGAAGTAGTAGGTCTGGCCGAGGGTGGCGGCGATGAACTGCTGCCCGCTCTGCGCGTCCAGCAGGCGGCTGGTGAGGGCGAGGCTCAACTGGTTGGCGTCGCTCACGCGGTCGGCGCCGACAAAGCTGTTGGTGCGGAACAGCATCACCGGACTCAGGTCCGGGACCCCGGTGTCGAACACCGGCAGCCGATTCTGGTCGCGGTAGGGGACGTAGAGGTACATGATGCGCGGCTCGAGGGTGAGCGTGCGCTGGTTGTGCGATCCGCTGGGACGCTCGAATGCCAGGCCCGAATCGATGCTCGCAATCGGCAGCGTGCGTGACGGCGAGCGCTCTACCTGTCCGGCTCCGAGCTCGTTGAGCTCGTACTGCGTGCCGCGCCAGGCAAACGCCGGACGCAGGAAGGACCCCGGGCCACCCAGGTCCAGCCAGATCTCCGGCATGACGTCCGCGCGCCAGCCGGTGGTGACGGTCACGGGCGTTTCGACGTGCGCGAAGTCGACCACCTCGGACTCGAAACCATAGTGGAGCCGCCCTCCCGGGCCGATGCCGTAGTCGGCGTCGACCACGATGCGCGGCACGCGCGCATACGGCCGCAGCGTTTCCGGCAGCGTGTAGTCGAGGGTTTGGTACTGCTGCGCCTGCGCATCCAGGGTCCAGTGCTCGCTGCGGTAGCTCAATTTCGCGCTACGGTCGAGAAAGGCCGTGCTGGCGCCCTCCGGACCCGTCGAGAAGTCCTCGAAGTAGGTCCGGTCGCTCACGTTCTCCGCATTGATTGTCAGGCGGAAGTCGTTCGGCAGCTCGGCAACGTCGTTGAACTGCACGCGGTTACGGCTGCCGCCGAACTGGCGGTCGTACGGCAGGTAGTTCCAGTTCAGCTCGCCACGCTGGTGCTCGGTGAGGAATCGCACCTGGCCGGCGAGGTCGACGCCGGCCTTGGTGTAGATGATGGGCTCGAAGGTGAAATCGTAGTTCGGCGCGATGTTCCAGTAGTAGGGCACCGAAATCTGCAGGCCGTTGGTCGAGGTGCTGCCGAGGCCGGGAAAGAGGAAGCCGCTCTTGCGCTCGTCGGACAGCGGAAACGACACCCACGGCAGGTAGATGAGCGGTACGCCCATGAAGTTGATCTGTGCATCGCGACCGGTACCGATCTTGCTGTGCGTGTCGAGCACAATGCTGTCGGCCTTGAGGTACCACGAGTCGTCGTGCAGCGGACAGGTGGTGAACCTCACCTTCTCCAGCTCGAGCGTCCCCTGGGGCGTGAGCGCCATCCGCTCCGCCGAGCCACGTCCGGGGCGCTGCTGCAGACTGAACTGTGCGGAACGGAAGTCGGCCCCGGTGGCAGCAGAGTAGCTGCCGGACGCGCCGGTCACGTGCACCAGCGGATCCTGTAATTCGATGTTCCCGGTGCTGCGCAGCGTGCCGGTCCGGGAGTCGTATTCGACCTCGTCCGCGCGGATCTTCCGGTCACCCTGATGCGCCTCGACATTGCCTCTGAGCGTCGCGTTGCCATCGACGCCGAGCGTGGCCTCGTCGCTCGTGACCTGGATGGCGCCGGGGGATTTCGCCGCGCCCGCGGAGCTCGCGGGCGTCGCCGCGGTTGGCGGTGTCGCCGGGGTTGGCGGTGTCGCCGGGGTTGGCGGTGTCGCCGGGGTTGGCGCGGCCGAAGACGTCGGCGGCAGCGTGATCTGTGACTGACACGCCGGATCCTCGGCCCACGCGGCGGGCATGATGGCGCCGAGCGACGCAACCGCGATCCAGAATGGGCTCGAACGCAGCATGAAGGGCGGCATTATAATGGTGCGCCGCAGCCCAGCGGGCCGAAAAACCCTTGCACGTCACATGGTTGAAACGGATGCGCGACTCGCGCTGATCCACGATTGGCTAACACGCGAGCTGCGCCTGCCGCTCGAGCGCATCGAGCCGGCCTCGAGCGATGCGAGCTTCCGGCGCTATCTGCGCGCGTTTGCCGGCGGCGCCACGTACGTGGTGATGGATGCGCCGCCGCACAAGGAGGACGTGCGGCCATACCTCAAGGTGTCGGCGCTGCTCGAGGCCCTCGGCGCGCATGTTCCGCACATTCACCACGCGGACGCTGCGCGCGGGCTGTTGTTGCTCGAGGATCTGGGCACGACACTGTATCTCGAGCGCCTCGAGGCGGGCGACGACACCGAGCGGCTGTACGCGGATGCGCTCGAGGCGCTCGCCGCCATCCAGGTGCGCGGCCGCGCGGCGTGTGCGCAGCTCGCACCCTACGGCCGCACCGAGCTCGCGCGCGAAATGGCGCTCATGCCCGAATGGTTTCTCGCCCGGCACCTGTCGCTCACGCTCTCCTCAGCCGAAGCGCAGCTGCTCGAGAGGACTTGCGAATTCCTGATCGGCGAAGCGCTCGCGCAGCCGGTGGTGTTCGTGCATCGCGACTATCACGCGCGCAACCTCATGGTGGTCGGCGAGCGCAACCCCGGCATCGTCGATTTTCAGGACGCGTTGCGCGGACCGGTCGGATACGACCTGGTCTCGCTCCTCAAGGACTGCTACATCGCCTGGTCGCGCGAGCGCGTCGTTGGCTGGGTGCGTGCCTTTCGCGCCCGGCTCCTGGCGCTGGGGGGCGAGGGGGGCGCGAGCGAAGCGCAGTTCCTGCGCTGGTTCGACCTCATCGGCGTGCAACGGCACCTCAAGGTGCTCGGGATCTTCTGCCGCCTGTGGTACCGCGACGCCAAGCCCGGCTACCTGTCCGACCTGCCGCGCACGCTCGACCACCTGCGCGACGCGTGTGCGCGCTACGCCGAGCTCGGCGTGCTCGCCCGCTTCCTCGAAGAGAGGGTGGTGCCGCAGCTGCCGCGCGCCAACGCGCGCATCGCCGCCGAGCGCCAGCGCCGCTCCGGTACGCGTCCATGAAGGCGATGCTGCTGGCGGCCGGACGTGGCGAGCGCCTGCGTCCGATCACCGACTCCTTGCCCAAGCCACTGGTGCAGGTGCGCGGGCGCGCCCTCATCGCCTGGCACCTTGCGGCGCTCGCGCGGGCGGGCATCCGCGAGGTGGTCATCAATCTCTCCTGGCTCAGCGGTCAGCTGCGCGCGGCGCTCGGCGACGGACGCGACTTCGGCGTGCGGATTACGTGGAGCGATGAGGGACCCATAGCGCTCGAGCCCGGCGGCGGAATCTTCCGCGCCGTGCCAATGCTCGGGCCCGGGCCGTTCCTGGTCGTGAGCGGAGATGTCTGGACCGACGTCGATTTCGGCCGTCTCGCGCTCGAGGACGACGCGCACGCGCACCTGGTGCTCATTCCCAATCCGGCGCATCACCCGCGCGGCGACTTCGCTCTCGAGGGCGACCGGGTGGTCGACCGCGACAGCGAGCGCTTTACCTACTCCGGCGTTGGGGTCTATCGGCCCGAGTTCTTCGCCGGCTGCTCGCCGGGGCGGTTTCCGCTGCTGCCGCTGCTCAACCGGGCGATCGCCGCCGGTCGCGTGCGTGGCGAGGTGCACCGGGGCGATTGGTGCGACGTAGGGACTCCAGAGCGTCTGGCGAGCCTGGAAGCACGGCTGCGTGCGTTACAATGAGGCCATGCCGGAGCTTTCAGGGATTCCCGTCGTGACCGAGGCCGCGCACGCGCGCAGCGGCGAGAAATACGTTACGCCTCAAGGATTTACTGCGGTCCGCGACGGCATCAAGAGACCCGCCGCCGCGCCGGCGGAAAGCGGCCCGCGCAAGCCCCCATGGCTCAGGGCCAAAGCACCGACTGGGGCCGGATTCAGCACCGTTCGCGCGCTGGTCAGGGAGCACCGGCTGGCCACGGTGTGCGAGGAGGCCAAGTGCCCCAACATTGGTGAGTGTTGGAACGCCGGCACCGCCACCATCATGCTCATGGGTGCCGTGTGCACGCGCGCGTGCCGCTTCTGCTCGGTGGACACGGGTAACCCGCATGGCTGGCTCGATGCCGGGGAGCCCGAGAACGCGGCGCGCACCGTGGAGCTCATGAAGCTCGCCTACGTGGTGCTCACCTCGGTCGACCGCGATGACCTCGCCGACGGCGGCGCGGCCCACTACGCCGCCTGCGTGCGCGCCATCAAGCGCCGCACTCCCCACACCGCGGTCGAGGCGCTCACTCCGGACTTCCGCGGCGTGCTGCGTGACGTGGTCACGGTGGTCGATTCGGGCGTCGAGGTGTTTGCGCAGAACATCGAGACTGTGCGCCGGCTGACGCAGCCGGTGCGCGACCCGCGCGCCGGCTACGGGCAGACGCTACAGGTGCTGGCCCACGCCAAGCATCACCGGCCCGCCGTGCTCACCAAGAGCAGCCTCATGCTGGGGCTGGGCGAGTCGGACGCCGAGATCGACGAGACGCTTGCGGACCTGCGCGCCGCCGGCGTCGACATCGTGACCCTCGGACAGTACCTGCGTCCGACGCTCAATCATCTGCCGGTGCAGCGCTTCGTCACGCCTGCCGAGTTCGATCGCTATCGCGAGCAGGCACTGGCGCGCGGCTTTCTCGAATGCGTTTCCGGGCCGCTGGTGCGCTCGAGCTACCGCGCCGAGCAGGCGCTCAACCGTAACAACGCCGGGCTCGACAACCGGAAGCTCGCCACGTGAGCACCGGGCTGATGACGCCGTGCGTGCCCCGGGCCGGGGCGGCGGCAGCGGTGGCCGCGTTCACAGGGTCTGCGCCGGGCACTGCGGCGCCCGCGCCGGTGATCCGCCGGCTGGGTCTGGTGGAATACGAGCCGACCTGGCGGGCGATGCAGCGTTTCACCGAGGAGCGCACGGCACTGACGCCTGATGAGATCTGGTTCCTCGAGCATCCGCCGGTCTTCACCCTGGGTGTCAATGCGAGCCGGGCGCACCTGCTCGCGCCCGGCGATATCCCGGTGGTGCAGATCGATCGCGGCGGACAGGTGACCTACCACGGTCCGGGCCAGCTGGTGGTATACCCGCTCATTGACCTGCGGCGCGCGAATCTGGGCGTGCGCGACTTCGTCACCGCACTCGAGCGGGCGGTGATCGCGCTGGCGCGGCAGTTCGGCATCGCCGCCGAGGGCTGCCGCACGGCGCCCGGCGTTTACGTTGCCGGAGCTAAGATCGCGAGCCTCGGCGTGCGTGTACGCCGTGGCGGCAGCTATCACGGCCTCGCCCTGAACGTGGCGCTGGACCTGGCTCCCTTCAGGCGCATCAACCCCTGCGGCCATGCCGGACTCGAGATGACACAACTGTCCGAGCTCGGCGGGCCCCGCACCGTGGAAGAGTGCGCTGCGGCGCTCGCGCCGCATCTGCTGCGCGCGCTGCGGCTGCCGGCGCCGGTGTGCTTGTAACCCGCCTGTGACTGACAGCGGACACCCGCGCCGCTAGCATGCGGTGATGGGATCGACTGTGCGCTCTGTGCGTGCGGCCGCGGCTGTGGCCGTGTGCGCGCTGACACTCTGCCTCGCGCTCGCGGGACTCGCCGCCTGCGGCCGCCAGGGCGCGGCACCCGGGACGGCGCGGGTCACGCTGCTGAACGTCTCTTACGATCCGACGCGCGAGCTGTATGTGGATTTCAACGCCGCGTTCGCGCGCTACTGGAAGGCAAAGACCGGGCAGGAGGTGCGCGTCGATCAGTCGCACGGCGGCTCGGGCAAGCAGGCGCGCTCGGTGATCGACGGGCTTGCCGCCGACGTCGTGACCCTGGCGCTGGCAGCCGACATCGATGCCATTGCCGCACAGGGGAAACTCCTGCCGGTGAACTGGCAGAGCCTCCTGCCCGATAACAGTTCACCCTACACCTCCACCATCGTGTTCCTGGTCCGCAAGGGCAACCCCAAGGGCATTCACGACTGGGTGGATCTGGTGCGGCCCGGCGTGGCGGTCATCACGCCCAACCCCAAGACCTCGGGCGGTGCACGCTGGAACTATCTCGCAGCCTGGGCCTGGGCGCGCGCCCAGCCGGGCGGCAACGATGACAGTGCCCGCGAGTTCGTGCAGCGCCTGTACCGCAACGTGCCGGTGCTCGATACCGGTGCGCGTGGCGCCACCACCACTTTCGTGCAACGGGGCCTGGGTGATGTGCTGGTGACGTGGGAGAACGAGGCGCTGCTCGCGGTCCGCGAGACGGGATCCGACCAGCTACAGGTCGTCGTGCCTTCGGTGAGCATCCTCGCCGAGCCACCCGTGGCGGTGGTCGACGAGGTGGCGCTGCGTCACGGCACCCGGGAGGTCGCGCGCGCCTACCTGGGGTACCTCTACAGCAAGGAAGGACAGGAGATCATCGCGCAGCACTACTACCGGCCGCGCGACCCGGAAGTGGCCGCACGCTACGCAGAGCGCTTCCCGCAACTGAAGCTCGCCACCATTGCGGATCTCGGCGGCTGGGCGAGCGCCCAGAACA
>Ga0123356_10004915_pt1 | contig 13715 bp, 15 predicted proteins | sample TergutEmb28metaG_2_FD_92546 | JGI IMG/M metagenome (GOLD analysis project Ga0123356, IMG submission 92546) | Embiratermes neotenicus P3 segment gut microbial communities from Petit-Saut dam, French Guiana - Emb289 P3 | ecosystem: Host-associated > Arthropoda: Insects > Digestive system > Gut ...
AATTTGACGAGTGGCTGGGCGTGCCTGGGAAGACCGTCTCGCAAGGCAGGTACTGGTGGTACCTGCCGCGAGACGGGCGAACCCAGGTGCGTCCAGACGCCGTCAAAGCCGCAGATAATTTCCTAGACGGACCCTGAGACGGCCTCCAAAGCCGAGGAGGAGGACGCCCGCGGGCATCAGAACGCGGACTCCAGGTGGTCGAGCCGAAGCAACCGGCCCGCCCCGTCGACGGTGACCCCGATCGCGTCGAATCGAAGCTCGTCGGCACGCGGATGGTCGCGCCGCTCGACCAGCCAGCGGGCCGCCATCCGCCGGACCTTCGCTTGCTTGCGCGGATGCACGGACTCGAGCGGGTCCCGAGCCCGCGGGTCAGCGGCGCCCAGCCGGCCGCTGACGACCCGCGTCTTCACCTCGCAGAAGACGATCGTGCGCTCGTGCAGCGCGACGATGTCGAGTTCGCCCCACCGGGTGCGGAAGTTGCGGTCGACGATCTGGAAACCGCGCCTGATCAGATGCTCGGCGGCGAGCCGCTCACCCGCGGCGCCCAGCTCCGTTCGCCTTCGATCGGTCATCTGTCCCGACGCTAGGCGCCGACCTGCCACGACTTCGTATCGCCGCGCGCCGGGTCCGTGACGATTTCGGGCGGCGAGCGCAACTCGGCACACACTCGACACGCGGCGTCGCAGATCCGTCACCGATGACTGCGTACGGTCGGCCTCGTGCTCTCCAGGGTCACCACCTTCGCGATCGACGGCGTCGAGCCGCGCCGCGTGTCCGTCGAAGTCGACATCCGTTCCGGCCTGCCCGCCTTCACGATCGTCGGGCTCGGCGACACGGCGGTGCGCGAATCTCGAGAGCGGATCCGCGCGGCGATCCAGAACGCGGGCTTCAGGTTCCCGCAGAGCCGGATCACCGCCAACCTGGCACCGGCGTCGATGCGCAAGGCCGGCCCAGGGTTCGATACGGCGCTGGCGCTCGCCGTGCTCGCCGCCAGCGAGCAGATCCCGTCCGCCCCGCTGACCGACGTCGCCGTGTTCGGCGAGCTGTCACTCGGCGGCGAGCTGCGCGACGCCCCCGGGGTGCTGGCCGTCGCCGAGGGCGCCCGGCGGTCGGGCATCTCGCGGCTGGTGGTCCCGCGCGAGCGCGCGCGGGAGGCGACGCTGGTCGAGGGGATCGAGGTCGCCGGAGTCGGCGGGCTCGCCGAGGCCGTGGACGCGATCATCGGGCTGCGGACGCCCCCGTTGCCGCCGGCGCAACCGGCGTCGCGAGCTCCCGCCGACCCGGATCTGGCCGACATTCGTGGCCACGCCGGGCCGTTGCTGGCGTTGCAGATCGCGGCCGCGGGCGGCCACAACCTGATGCTCGAGGGTCCTCCCGGGACCGGCAAGACGATGCTCGCTCGGCGGCTGCCGTCAATCCTGCCGCCACTGACCCGAGACCAGGCGCTGGAGGTCACGCGGATACACAGCATCTCCGGGGTGCACTCGGGCGGCCTGGTGGGCTCGCGTCCGTTTCGCGCGCCGCATCACACGATCTCGCCGGCGGGATTGGTCGGCGGCGGGTCTCCGCCGAAGCCGGGCGAAGCTAGCCTCGCCCACCTCGGCGTGCTGTTTTTGGACGAGCTGTCCGAGTTCCAGCGCACGACGCTCGAGGCGCTGCGCCAGCCGCTGGAGGACGGGCGGGTGACGATCGTCCGGGGCCAGCGGGCGCTTGCGTTCCCGACCCGGGTGATGCTGGTGGCCGCGACCAACCCGTGTCCGTGCGGATACGCCGGAGTCGATCAGCGCTGCACCTGTTCGGAGCTCGACCTCCGGCGCCACCAACGGCGGCTGAGCGGACCGCTGCTTGATCGGATGGATCTGCTGGTCGGTGTCGAGCGGCCCGAGGAGTGGGAGCTCCGCGGCCCGCCGACGATCGACTCGGCGACGGCGCGGGCGCGGGTCGGGGAGGCGCGCGAGCGTCAGGTCGCGCGCCTCCGGGGAACGACGGCGAGCTGCAACGGAGATCTGGACGCGGGCCTTGTCCGCGCCCGCGTGAGGCTTGACGAGCGAGCCCTCGCCGCGCTCGGCGACGCGTACACGGCTGGGACCCTGTCGGCCCGCGGACGACATCGGGTCGTGCGCGTCGCACAGACGATCGCCGATCTGGAGGGGCGCGACCGGCTCGCCGAAACGGACGTCCTGCTGGCGCTGAGCCTGCGGCAGCGCAGCGCCGGCGAGGAGCTGCTGGCGGCGTGACCGAGCGGGAGACAGCCTGGGGGCCCGACTGTGGCGGCCACGTGGCCGCCACAGTCACCCCTCCGAGCGAGCCGCGGACAGCGGGCGCGTGCGACGATTGCCTGGCGCGAACGTGGCTGCTGGGGCTGCTCGGCGGACGCCTGGAGCCGGTCCGCAGCAGGATCGAGCCGCTGCTCGAGCTCGACGACGATGAGCTGATCGCGGCGGTCGCCGGCCGCGACGCGGCCGCGCTGACCCGAGAGCATTCGCGACGGGCGGTCGAGCGCGCCGGCGAGTCACGAGAGCGGGCGCGGTCGGCCGGGCTCGAGCTGATCTGCAGATGCGACCCCGCGTACCCGGCCTCGCTGGCCGCGCTCGCGGCGCCGCCGGCCGTGCTGCACGTCGCCGGTGGCGCGCGCCGGCTGCTCGAGCTTGGCGGCGCCGATCCGGTGGCGATCGTCGGGACGCGAGCCGCCTCGCAGTACGGGCTCGACGTCGCCGCGGCGCTGGGACGCGGGCTCGGCGCGGCCGGGCTGACCGTCGTCAGCGGGTTGGCCCTGGGAATCGACGCCGCCGCGCACACCGGGACCCTGGCGGCCCACGGCGGCACCGTCGCGGTGCTGCCCGGGTCCGCCGATCGGGTCTACCCGGCGAGCAAGCGAAGGCTGCACCAGGGGATCCTGGCGACCGGCGTCGCGGTCAGCGAGGTGGGACCGGGGTCGCGCGTCTGGCGCTGGTCGTTCCAGGCGCGAAACCGCCTGATCGCCGGACTGTCGGCGATGACGGTGGTGGTCGAAGCCGGGGCGAGGTCCGGCGCGCTGATGACCGCGCGCATCGCCGCTGAGCTCGGCCGGCCGGTTGGCGCTGTTCCCGGCCCTGTGACCAGCCTGCGGGCGACCGGTACAAACGCGCTGCTCGCTGCCGGGGCGACCGTCGTGCGCGGCGCCCAGGACGTGCTCGACGCGCTGTTCGGCGCCGGAACCCGGGTCGCGACGCCCGACGTGAGGTCGCCGCCGACGCCGGCTCAGGCACGGCTGCTACGTGAGATCGGAGGGGGGCGCGACACGATTGCGAGGCTGGCCCGCAAGGCCCGGGACGATCAGTGGCCCGGCGAGGGTGCTCGGCCCGAGGACGTCCTGGTCGATCTCGCGGCGTTGGAGACAGCCGGGTGGATCAGGCGCGGGGCAGGGGGGCGCTACACGGTCGTCCCCTGAATCGTCCCCTGAATCGTCCCTGACATAACCTCTCGGCGCATGGACGCATCCGCCCCACCGCGCGCGCTGTCGATCGCCGGCTCGGACTCCGGCGGCGGCGCCGGCATCCAGGCGGACCTCAAGGCCTTCGCCGCCTGCGGGGTCCACGGGATGACGGCGATCACGGCGATCACCGCCCAGAACACCGTCGGGGTGATCGGGGTTCATCAGGTCCCGCCGGCGACGATCGTCGCGCAGGTCCGGGCGGTGGTCGAGGACATCGGCGTCGATGCGGTCAAGATCGGGATGCTCGGCACCGCCGAGACGGTCGACGCCGTGGTCGAGGCCCTGGAGATGCTGCCCCCGACGGTCCCGGTGGTGGTCGACCCGGTGATGGTCAGCGAGTCCGGCGCGGTCCTGCTCGACCACGACGCCCGGCTGGTGCTGGTCTCGCGACTGCTGCCGCGTGCCACGGTCGTGACCCCGAACGTCCAGGAGGCCCGCGTGATCGCCGAGCTGGCGGCGGCGGGCGGGCCTGCGGGCCGGTACGACGTCGAGGGGCTGGCGCGGGCGATCCACAGCCTCGGTCCGCGCACGGTCGTGTTGACAGGTGGTGATCGAGACCCGGCCGCCGATGTGTTCTTCGACGGATCGACCGTCGTCGAGATCCCGGGTGAGCGCTTCAATGGCGCGGCGCACGGGTCTGGCTGCACTCACTCGAGCGCGCTGGCGGCGCGGTTGGCCTGGGGCGATGCGCCGCTGCAGGCGGCGCGCGAGGCCAAGCGACTGGCGTCGCTGGCGGTGGCAAACGGGGTGCGGGGGATCGGCGCCGGGGCCGGGCCGGTCGACGTGCTCGGAATCTCGGCTCGACGCTGAGATCTGCAGCAAACAGATTTTCTCGATATTCTTGGTCGAGATTGCATTGTTTTCGTCTGTCGGCGCGCAGATCGCGTAGTCCGCTGAACGCTTGAATGGAGGTCTGTGTGTCCGAGAGCCTGTCGATACGCAAACTACGGCTTGTCCGCCCGCGCGTCGTCGTGCCGCTGGCGCTGCTCGGATCCGGATTGGCGGCGTCGCTCGCCGTTCCCGCCGGCGCCGGCGCCGCCGGGGCGCCGCTGGTGACTCCCGCGTCGTTGACCAGCTGCTACGGCGGCGTCAAGGCCGACGCGAGCGGCGCTGCTGCGGGCGAGCCGAACCTGCTCGACTACTCGATCACCTGCAGCACCGACATCTCGGCCTACACCGTGTTCGTCGTCCGTAGCCAGGACGCCGGCAACAACATCGACCAGTACGCGTCGAACCCGAACGTCATCTATCCCTCCACTTTCCCCGCCAATCCGGCGCTGGCCGGGACGGTCAGCAGCGAGGGCGTCAACTGCGCGGGTGTCACCCCGTCCGACGGCGTCAACTGCTTCGCCTCGGCGGTCGGGTCGGACGGCAAGACCACGGTGCTCGGGGCGATCAGCGCGGGATACACGACCGAGGGGTCGATCGCCCTCGATGAGCCGTACTGCAAGTACCTGCCGAAGGGCGCTAAGCCCGGGACCGCCGCGGTTCCCAGCGCCGTGGTGGAGTACGTCGTCACCGACAATACCGGCGCCCAGGACGGCCCGTTCGTGCTCAACCTGACCGGGTCGAAGTGCCCGAAGGTTGCCAACGCGGTCCCGCCCAAGCCGGCCAAGAAGCCCGCCAAGAAGAAGGCGACCAAGGCCTCGGCAAAGTCGAAGCGCCGGAGTCGCTGACGGCGGTGGCGACGACCGGCGGAAGCGGCAACTGAGGGCGAGCCGTCTGACATAATTGACCGGTGCGCTTTCTGCGGATGAAGCCGGGACATGGCGAGGTTGTGATCGCCGAAGGGGACGTCGCGCTTCCGGAGGAGGAGCTCCGGCTCGTGGAGGAGTTCCGCCGCCAGCTCGATGCCGGCCTGTGGGCGGCGGTGCCCGTGGCCCAGCGCGGAGGACACCGGGAAGCGCTGATGGTTCGCTCGTTCGACGACGTCCCCCGTGACGCCGAGCGCGTGATCTTCTTCCCGCGCGCGGCGGGGGGTTGCTGAGCCGCACTCGCGATGCTGCTCGCGCTCATCGTCTCTGCGATCGTCGCCTTCGCGCTCCTTTCGGACGTCCTCGCCCCGCGGATCGTCGAGCTCTACGCCCGGCTGCGGGCGCGCCGCCGGCGCAGGCCGGAGCTGTCGATCGATCCGGGTCGCGACCGGCGCGCCGAGCAGACGGCGCGCGAGCTCCTGCGCTCCTGCGTGAACGAAGAGGAGTGGGCGATGTACCGCGAGCTCGGGTTCATCAGGGTGTGGGGGAGAGGCGGTCGCCGGCGGTTCTGGGGTACCGGCCGCGGACAGGCTGAGTACGCGTATCTGATCTACCCCCACCGTCCGGTCGTCGCCTACATTCCGCAGACGGGGCAGCTGCTCGGGGAGCACTGCGTCACCTTCCCGGACCAGACGCGCCCGTACGGCAGCGTGACGCTGCCCGACTCCGATGACGTGCTGGCGAAATGGATGGCGCTGACGGGCGATGAGGAGCGCCTGATCGCAAGCGCCAACATGCATCTGCCGGGCCGTCAGGTCAATCCCGCGCAGGTGTCGCGGGATCTGTGGCGCCTGTCGCGCTGGGAGCGGGCCCGTCTGCGTGACGGCGCCGCCCCGGGCGGCCACGCCGCGTCGGTCGACGCCGGGCGCTAGTGGCCCCGGCCGCAGGCCGAAACCACTAGGGACAGGTTCGTCCGCGCGCTCGCGCGCCGCGGCCCTCAATGGTAGGCCGTCCGATCGTGTCGGCATTCTGCGCAACCCCAGCCAACCTTGTCTGTTAAAGCGACAGAACAGGTCGAGTTGATCGACTTGGTGATAAGCTGGCAGGCGAAAGTAGATCGACTTTGTGCTGTTTTCACCCGAAAGGACCCGCGAGTTGAGAGCTATCCCGAGGCGCTTCGGCGGCCGCTCGAAGACCATCAACCTGACCACTGGGCGTGTCAGGGCGTTCGCCGCCGTAGCCGCCGTCGTGCCCGCGCTCGTCGTGCTGGCGCTCCCGGGGTTGGCCACCGCGAAGAAGGCGAAGTCCGTCACCCTGATCGGCTCCGGCTCGAGTGCCGCGCAGCCGTACATGCTGGCGCTGTTCGCCGAGTACCACAAGCTGCACTCGAACATCAAGTTCTCGTACAACCCCGACGGCGGCAGCGCCGGCGTCACGGATGTCCAGCAGGGCCGGTCGCAGTTCGCGATCCAGACGGCCGCGCCGGTCGCGAGCAACACCGGCACCCACTTCTACAAGCTGTTCCTCGACGCCCTCTGCGTCGACGTCAACAACTCCAACACCACCAGCAACCTGTCGATCAGCACCGTCCGCAACGTCTTCCTCGGGGTCGACACCTCGTGGTCGCAGGCCGGGGGTGGTGGCTCGGGGACGATCGCCCTGTACGGCCGCAACGCGACCGCGGGCCTGTACACGTACTTCAAGAGCGCGGTCCTGGCCGGCCGCAGCCAGGCGAGCGACGTGACCCAGCTGGCGTCCGACGGCCTGGTCGCCAACGCCGTCGCCAAGGACAACAGCGGCATCGGCTACGTCGGGCTGTCGCACAGCACGACCTCGGGCCAGAAGCCGGTCCAGATCAACGGGGTGTCGTGCACGGCCCCCAACGTCCGCAACGAGAGCTACCCCCTGACCCACTGGGACTGGGCGGTGCTGCCGCTGTCTCACCCGAGCACGCAGGTCGTCCAGTTCGTGAACTGGGTGCAGACGAACCCGGTCGCCGGCAGGATCGCGAACCGCGCCGGCGCGGTCTGGGAGAAGCTGCCGAACTGATGGAAGCGGGATTCCTCCCAGCGGAGGAACGCGGACTCAGCCAGGACCAGCGCGCCGAGCTTTGGCTCGGCGCGCTCGTCTGCGGCGTCGTCCTGATCCTGCTGGCGATGCTCGCCTTCATCCTCAAGGAGGCGTGGCCGTCGTTCGCCCACAACGGCCTCGCCTGGTTCAGCTCGGGCGGGAACGTCGATCAACAGCTGGCTGCGATCTACAACTCGGGCGAGAACCTGACGAGGCCCGAATACACGCTGCACGCCTGGCCGCTGATCTGGAGCACGATCCTGACGACCCTCGGCAGCGTCGCGATCTCGCTCGTGTGCTCGCTGTTCATCGCCGTGTTCATGGTCGAGTTCGCGCCGGCGGCGCTGCAGCGGGTGCTCGAGCCCGTCGTCCGGCTGCTGGCCAGCATTCCGTCGGTGGTGTACGGGCTCCTCGGGGTGCTGCTGGTGGTGCCGTTCATCGACAACCACCTGATCAGCGAGCAGGCCAAGTCGTCGGTGACCCCCGTGATCCAGCTCAACGGCTACAGCCTGCTGGCGGCGGTGGTGCTGCTGACGCTGATGATCTCGCCGATCATGATCTCGATCTTCTCCGAGGGCCTGCGCTCGGTCCCGCGGGGATGGCTCGAGGGGTCGCTGGCGCTCGGCGTCAATCGCTGGCGGACCTTCTGGAAGGTAGCGGTGCGGACGGCGCGGCCGGCGCTGGTCGCCGGGACGGTGCTCGCGACCGCGCGGGCGCTCGGAGAGGCGGTGCTGCTGTACATGGTTTCTGGGGCCGTCGCCTTTGCCCCGAACCCGGCCGACGGGTTGATCTTCCTGTTCGAGCCGTCTCGCGGCCTGGCGGCGACGATCATGGCCAACAGCGGCGGGATCGACTCCCCGGAGCTCAAGCACACGCTGTTCGCGATCGCGGCTGTGGTGCTGTTCTCGGCAGCGATGCTGTCGGTGATCGGCTGGGCCTGCAAGCAGCCGATGAAGCGCTACTTCAACGTCGGCGGAGCGGCGGCATGAGCGCCGGCGAGCTGACCGCGCCACGGTCGCCGCAACCCCCCAGCAGGCGCGGTCCGGTCGAGTCGAGCGCCTCCTGGCGGCTGAGCGACCGACTCGGACTCGCGTTCGCCTGGTTCCTGGGGCTGCTGTTCTGCGCGATCTGCGCGGCGATCGTCGTGTACCTGGCGGTCCAGGGGATCCGCTACCTGCATCCGGATCTGCTCTGGACCAACCCCAAGGTCGGCAACACCCAGAACGAGACCGGCGGGATCCTCGCGGACCTGATCGGCACCGGGCTGGTCGCTGTGATCGCCCTCGGGATCGCGACCCCGGTTGGCACCGCGATCGCCGTGTGGCTGACCGAGTACGCGCGCCCGGCGCCGCTGGCGCGGGTCGTCGAGTCGACGATCGAGATGCTCGCGGGGACCCCGTCGATCGTGCTGGCGCTGTTCGGGCTGATCATCTTCGAGTCACCGATCCTCGGCTTCCTGAGCCAGACGAACGCCGGGATCGTGTACGGGAAGTCGTTCTTCGCCGGCGGGGCGATGCTCGCGCTGCTGGCGCTGCCGTTCGTTGTCGCCAGCGTCCGCGAGGGCCTGCAGGCGATTCCCAACCACGTCCGCGAGGCGTCCTACGCGGTCGGCAAGACGAAGATCGCGACGATCCGGCGGGTCCTGCTGCCGGCGACGCGTCCATCGGTGATCACCGGGACGATGCTCGGCGCCGGCCACGTGATCGGCGACACGGCGATCATCATCTTCCTGCTGGGCGACACCTACACGCTCCAGCCGGCCGGGGGCTTCCCGCTGCTCAACCTGCTTCGCGGCACCGGCAGCACCCTGACCAGCTTCGTCTGGGACAACGCCCCGACCGGCGACCTGAACCAGTACCAGAAGGCCTACGCGGCCGCGTTCGTGCTGATGGTGATCGTCGTGATCCTGAACGTCGTCGTCGACGTGTTCGGGAGAAGGGCTCGTGACCGGCGATGGAACTGAACAGGCCGCCGCGCGTCCGCCGGCTCGAGCCCGGCATGAAACTCACGCCGCAGCCGTCCCGGCTCGATGGTTTGTCCGCCCGGTCTCGGCAGCGCCCCAACGGCAACGGCAACGGGCACCACGACGGCAACGGCAGCGTCCGAGTCCTCGACGCGTTCGCGGACGGCGACGGCCCGACCGCCGTCCCGACGATCGACCGGATGGAGGTCGAGCGGGTCTCGATCAGCTATGGCGGCAGGCCCGCCGTCAGGGACGTATCGCTGCCGATCCGCCAGGGTGAGGTGCTGGCGCTGATCGGGCCGTCCGGGTGCGGCAAGACGACGCTGCTGCGGTCGCTGAACCGGCTCACCGAGCTGACCCGGAGCGCCTCGCTGAGCGGGCGGATCACGCTCGACGGGGCCGACATCGCGGCGCTCGAGCCGACGGCGCTCAGGCGCCGGGTGACGATGGTCTTCCAGCAGCCAAACCCGTTCCCGATGAGCGTATTCGACAACGTCGCTTACGTCCTGCGCGAGCAGGCGCGACGCAAGCCACGGCGAGCCTCCCTGCGCCCGGCGGTCGAGGACGCGCTCGCGCGCGCCGGGCTGCTCGACGAGGTCTCCGATCAGCTCGACCATCCGGCGCTTCGGCTGTCCGGCGGCCAGCAGCAGCGGCTGTGCATCGCGCGGGCGCTGGCCGCGGGTCCCGAGGTGCTCCTGCTCGATGAGCCGTGCTCGGCTCTGGATCCACAATCGACCCGGGTGATCGAGGAGCTGATCGTCAGGCTCCGCGAGGAGGTCGCGGTCGTGATCGTCACCCACAACCTGCAGCAGGCGCATCGGGTCGCCGACCACGTCGGCTTCATGTACCTCGGAGAGCTCGTCGAGTACGCGCCGACGCAGGCGCTGTTCTCGAACCCGCGGCAGACCCGGACGAAGGACTACGTCAGCGGTGCGTTCGGCTAGGTACCTGAGCGCAGGCGCGGCGCTGCTGCTGATCGCGGCCGGCTCGCTGGCCGGGTGCACGACCACGCAGCAGAAGGCAGCGCGCCTGCAGCTGAACAACGCGCGATTGCGGGCGACGCAGCAGAGCACGCGCGTCTCGACCGCCAGCCGCGCGGTCGCGGTCACCGCGGTCTCGCTGATCCGCGCGCCCGGCCGGGCGGCGATCGTCGTCGCCGTGCACAATCGCGGTCGCCGCCCGGTCAGCGACCTCCCGATCTCGGTCGGCTATCGGATCGGGGACGGTTCCCCGGTGTATCTGAACGGGTCCGCGGGAGCCGACTACTTCGACGCCCACCTGCCGTCGATCGATCGCGGCCGCACGTTCACCTGGGTTTACCTGGCCGACCAGCAGGTGCCGGCCGAGGGTCGGCCGTTTGCCGTCGTCGGCGCCGTGCCGACCGTTCGAGTCGCGGGGCTCGCCGCCGCCCCGGCGATCGCCGCCGGCGTCAAGACCGCCGCCGCCGGCGACGCGATCCACGTCAGCGTCCGCAACCTGTCGGGCGTCACCCAGTATCAGCTGCCGGTCTACGCGGTCGCCGAGCGCGGCTCCAGGGTGCTGGCGGCCGGCGCCGCGACGATCGAGCAGCTGGGCGGCGGCGCCAGCGAAACCCTGCAGCTGAAGCTGCTCGGGAGCGCCGACGGCGCCCGGGTCGCACTCGAGGCCCGTCCGACGATCTTCCAATGAGGAGAATTACGATGAATGTGAGCGAGATGGACGAGATCGAGACCGGTGACGCCTCCGCGGAGCCCGTCGTCGCGCCGCTGCGGCCGGCAGCCGCGCCGCCGCCCGAACAACACGAGTGCGAGCAGTGCGGCACCGCGGTCGACCGCCTGCAGCGCTACTGCGTCAACTGCGGCGCCCACCGGCGCCACGTTCCCGACCCGGCCGCGCGATACCTGGCGCAGTCGAGCGCGCGCGCCCGCGTCGGCGCGGCGCCGCGCCCGGCAGCCCGCCGCTCGGGCGGAGTCACACCGGTGCTCGCCCTGCTGCTGGTCCTGCTCGCGATCGGCGTCGGCTTCGCGATCGCCCGTTCGACCGACGGCGGGACCGTGACGGTCACCGCGACGGGCACCGCGGCGACGAGGCCCCCGGCGTCGGCTCAGCACAACAATGCGGGCTTGGCCGCGGCCCGCAGGCTCCAGCACTCGACCGGCAAGAGCTATGTCAAGCAGGCCCAGCAGCTGGGAAATTCGGTGTCGATCCCATGAGCCCGAACATGGCGTGGCTGAGGGACCGGCCGGTCGGCGAGAGCTCGCGCCCGGCCGGGCCGGATCCGGAGCTGGTCGCCCAGCGCGAGCGCCTGACCGAGCGGTTCGCGCTGATGCAGTCGGAGCTGGGGGGGCTGTTCTACGAGATGGCGATCCGCGATCACGTCCAGCTGGACGTGCTGGTCGCGAAGGCGGCCGAACTGCAGCGCGTCGACGCCGAACTCGGCCAGGTCGAGCACCTGCTGGCCACCGGCGACGGCGCGCTCGGCGGTCACTGTCCGAGCTGCGGGGCGGCGCACGCCCGCGGCGCCGGCTTCTGCTCGCAGTGCGGCACCGCGCTGCAGGCGAGCTGAAGACGTCTGTCCGCTGATCCTGGCCCCGCTAGGCCGGGATCAGCGGGAATGCGCATCATTTCTGTAAAGTAGGTAAAGATGATCGGACTGAAAGGCATTTGACTTGAGACACATGACACCCCGGGTGCTCGCCGCCCTCGTCGCGGCGGGCGCGCTTGCGCTCCCGGCCACAGCCGGCGCCGCGACGACCGCGCCGCCGACGCTCGCCAGCTCGTTCACGCCGAACCAGATCGACGTGACCGGCTCGGGCTCGGTGCAGTACACGATCACCAATCCCAACTCCGGCGGCACGGTCTACAACGTCTCGTTCACCGACACGCTCCCGGCGGGAGCGGTGCTCGACAACCCCGCGACCGAGACCGACTCCGGCTGCACCGCGAGCACGGCCTCGGCACCGGTCGTGACGTACACGGCCAACCCCGGCTCCTCGACGGTCACGGTGTCGGTCCCGCAGGTCAAGAACGGGACCCCGTGCACGGTCCAGTTTCCCGTGGTCGGCAACGCCGCCGGCGGCGGCGCCGACAGCTTCGGCTCATACACGTACGCGACCAGCGCGACCGGGGCGGCGACGGCCGCGCCGAGCAGCGCCGAGACGACGGCGACGCTGCAGGTGATCGCGCAGCCGACGGTCACGGTCAGCGGCGTCCGGACCGGCGCGACCTACAAATATGGGCAGGCGGTCACGGTCACCTACAGCTGCGCCCAGCCCGGGCTGACGGCGGGGATCGCGACCTGTTCGGCCAGCGACGATCTCGGCGACAACGTCAACTCCGGCCAGAAGCTCGCCACCAAGCAGCCGGGCAAGCACGCGCTGACGATCCAGGCGGTCGATGGGCTCGGCGACGTCGTCTCCGACGAGGTCGACTACACGGTCCTGCCCGACAACGTCTTCACGATCGCCGCTGTCAAGCCCCACGCTGGAGGATCGCTGGCGTTCACGCTCGCGCTTCCCGGCGCCGGCGCCGTCTCGATCAAGGAGTTCAGTGGCAGCAAGCTGATCTCCGCGAAGACGGCCAGGGTCCGCGGCAAGACCAGGCTCGCCGAGACGCTGAGCCCAGATGGTGCGGGCGCCAAGGCGCTCTCGACCGTCAAGGTGAAGCTGCAGGTGACGTTCACGCCGACCGGCGGCAAGAAGAACACGATCACCAAGAGCGGGATCGCTCTCTAGGGGAGGCGGTGGCGGCCACGTGGCCGCCACCGGCGGGCCCCCAGGGGGTGTCAATTCCTGGGAGCGGGCGCGGACGGTACAGTTCGCGCCCGCGATGCCAGCCCCGTCAAGCAACGGTTTCGATCTCAAGCACCGAAGCCGGATCCTGACCGACGGGCCCGAGCGCGCCGCCGCCCGCGCGTACCTGAAGGGCATCGGCTACGACGACGAGGCGCTGTCGAAGCCGCTGATCGCGGTCGCCAACACGTGGATCGAGACGATGCCCTGCAACTTCCACCTGCGGGCGCTGGCGGCGAAGGTCAAGGAGGGGATCCGGGCGGCCGGCGGCACGCCGATGGAGCTCAACACGATCGCGATCTCCGACGGGATCACGATGGGGCTGCCGGGGATGCGGGCCTCGCTCGCGAGTCGCGAGGTGATCGCCGACTCGATCGAGCTCGTCTGCGACGCCCACCAGTTTGACGCGGTCATCGCGATCAGCGGCTGCGACAAGACGATCCCGGGGACGGTGATGGCGCTGGCGCGCCTCAACGTCCCGAGCCTGATGCTGTACGGCGGCTCGATCCTGCCGGGCCACTACCGGGGCAGGCAGATCACGATCATGGAGGCGTTCGAGGCGGTCGGCGCCCACGCCGCCGGCAGGATCACCGACCAGGAGCTGCTCGAGATCGAGAACGCTGCGTCGCCCGGGGCCGGCGCCTGCGGCGGCCAGTACACGGCCAACACGATGGCGATGGCGTTCGAGGTGCTGGGGATCTCGCCGGTCGGCTTCTCGATGATCCCGGCGGTTGTCGGCCAGA
>Ga0123356_10004916_pt1 | contig 13714 bp, 13 predicted proteins | sample TergutEmb28metaG_2_FD_92546 | JGI IMG/M metagenome (GOLD analysis project Ga0123356, IMG submission 92546) | Embiratermes neotenicus P3 segment gut microbial communities from Petit-Saut dam, French Guiana - Emb289 P3 | ecosystem: Host-associated > Arthropoda: Insects > Digestive system > Gut ...
AGCCGAGAATTGCCGGTAGGCTGCGAACGTGTCGGCGATCACGCGCCGTTTCTGATCCGCGGCTGCAATTGCGTCGAGCCTCGCGGACCTCATCAAATCCAGATGTTCACTAAACTTGGCGAGTACTTCGCCCATCCCGCCGAACGCAGTAGGGTGGCGGTTTTCCGCACGCAGATTCGTGAGAATGGTCCTCGCATCAACCAATTGGCGCAATGCCGGGCCGGATACTCCCTCGACCTCGACCCGATCCGATGCATTCGCCAGCGCCGGACCGGCAGCGACGATTTGTTGGGCCTTGCGCGAGAGCTCATCTACACCCAAAGCCACCGGTACAATCCGGAGCGTAATCCGGTCCAAGGTCCGGCCGACCTGGTGAAGGGCATAGAGGCCTGCCGCTGCGGCAGCGACAACGAAAAGGCTGATTACAAAAAAGGCGAGCAGCAACCGCCCGTTTAACCCAGGTACGAGTCCGGAAATGACGAAACGCTGTCTCTGCTCTGTGGAGTCGCCACCGCCGAGGTCAGTTGGGGTTACCTTCGATGACATTTTTCGCCCCGCTATTTCAGGACGCCGGTTTCGCGGTAGTACCGCTCGGCTCCTGGATGCAGTGGGATCGGCAGGTCGGTTGCTGCCGTGCCGATAGAGATACCTTTGGCTGCCGGATGCGTCAGGACCAGCCGATCAAGCTGATCGAATAGTGACTTTGTCATCAGATAGGCGATGTCGCTGTTGACTCCCACGCGGGTGACCAGAAAGTTTGGTATCGAGGCCGTCGTGACATCTGCAGTCTGGCCGTCATATGTGTTTGCAGGGATGGTTGCCGCGACGTAGACCGGGCTGCGGACCTTCGCGACGACTTCGGCGGGGATGGGGATCAGCGTGGCACGTCCCGAGGCCAGCAGGTGTCGAATCGACTCGACCCCTAACCCGGCCGATTGAAGCGTCGCATCGAGCTCGCCAGTGATAACCAGGCGAGCTGAGTTTCCGAAGGGCGAGTAATCGACTTTCGCGAGATCGCTGAAGCTGAGGCCTGCCGCCTTGAAGATTGCGACGGCATTCAGCTCGGTACCCGAGCCCCTCGGGCCGACCGATACTTTCTTGCCCTTGAGGTCCGCCAGCGTCTGAATCCCCGATCGGTTGCTGGCGACGACCTGAACAAAATTTGGATAGATTTTTGCTATGGCGCGCAGCTTGCGCAACGGCGCGGCGAAGCCCGCCGCTTTGTTGCCGGCCCATGCATCCGCCAGGGCATCACCAAGGGTGAACGCAAGTTCCCCCTCACCCGCTTCAAGCAAGCGCAAATTCTCCACTGATCCTTCGGTCGCCTGCACAGTGACGAAGGCTTCGGGAACGGCTCGAGTATAGATGCTCGAAAGCGTCGTCCCCAGTGGGTAATAGACCCCATTGGTGCTGCCGGTAAGTATCGTGATCAACACCCGTTCGCTTCGGGCGGTATCGAGGATCGCGAAACTCAGGCCGAACGCGATCAATAATGAACGCCTGTTTACAGCCTTCGTTGGTCGCTTTGCTCCTCCTCGTACCTCCCTAGCGACCGACGATATCGACAGTCCTCGCATGACTCGAGGCGCTCTACTGTCGCGGGCCAGAGCGTTGCAACAAACCCGGGGTACATGAAGGTGCGTGGCCGCCTCGTGCCGCCGGAGTCGGACCAACGCGAGCAGACTGCACGATTATCATGCCGCATCAAACCTCGGACAGTACCCTGGGCCGTAGACGGATTTGGGATGCGCCTGTAGGATGTTGTTGCCGTGATGTCGGCCGTGTTCCTTTTCCAACCAATGATCGTCATAACCTCGGTCCGCGACGGTTATGATTTCTACGGCGACGGTCTCAGACGAAACATTTGCAAGACGCTTTCGCGGCGAAGGCAGCGTCGCGGGTCGCTGATCATAGAATTGCTCGGTTGTCTCGACGTTACACTCGGGCGCCATCATGATCGCAGTCCGACGCACTCGATCACCTCGATCTTTTCCTTGCTCTTGAGGTCGACAAACCCCAGCGAGCGGCCGTGTGCCCGATTGCGCAAATGCAGCCAGGCTCGGCCGCTGACGTTGACACTGCCGGGCCGGCCGTATTCCTCGAGCCGCGCCGCGGTGTTGACTGTGTCGCCCCAGACGTCGAACTGGAACTGCCGCTTGCCCATGATTCCTGCGGAGACCGGCCCGAAGTCGATGCCGATCCGTACTACCCAATCGGCGTGAACCGTCTGAGTGGCCGCCATGATGTTGAGCGCGTAGGCGACCGCGGCATGCACGGGCTCATCGAGCGGCGACAATAGGTTTGCCGTGGCCATGAAGGCGTCGCCCACGGTCTTGATCTTTTCGAGGCCGTATTCTTGCGCGATCTCCTCAAAACGGTCAACCAGCAGCTCCAGTTCGGCAAAGACGGTCTCCGGAGGGTGCCTTTCGGCATAAGCGGTGAAGCCGACGACGTCGCAGAACAGCACCGCTACATTGTCATAGCGTTGCGGCGCAAGCCGGCCGTTGAGTTTCAAGGCACGGGCGATCGAACGTGGCAGCACCGCGGTCAAGACTTCATCAGCGCGCCGCCTCTCACTTTCGATGTGCGCGAGATGGACTACCTCTTGTGCTTTGTAGCGTGCTTTCTCAATGCAGTTGTCGACCCGCGCCTTCAGCAGCACTGGATTGAACGGCTTCGTCAAATAGTCCGTGGCGCCCAGTCCGATGCAGCGAACCACGCTGGCCATGTCTTCCAAGGCCGAGATCATCACCACCGGGATGTCACGCAAGACGGTATCGGTGTGAAGCTCCTCTAGCAGGCCATAACCGTCGAGTTCTGGCATCATGATGTCGAGGAGGACGAGATTAACCGGGGTGGTGCGCATTCGCTCCAGCGCTACACGGCCGTTCTCGGCTGCGACGATATTTCCGTAGCCGCAGGCTTCGAGCCGGCTTGCCAGGGTGAACCGGTTATCCTCGTTGTCATCGACAATCAGAATAACTGGCTCCGCCATTCAGCCCAACCTCCATTGGGCTCTGGCGGCCTCTCACCGGGCGCGATTCGGAGCCTGGTCGGCTTCTAAAGCCACTGCAGGTTGATGGCAAGCGCCGATCGCGGCAGAGCGTTGATTGCCGCCGGGTGACGACATTCCCAGCGGGTCAAGAAAAAAGACTGATCCGATGTGTAGCCGCCTGCGCAATCACGATTTTAGTTAAGCCCTACCTATATAACAGGCCAACGAGACGTGCACGCGGATCTGAATGGTCGCGCCAAGATCTACGGGCCATGGTTGACGGTTTTATCGAACTGAAAACTTCCTGTACGGAGTCATCGGATCGCTGGTAATGGCAACGCCGATATTGGCTGCCGCGTAAAGCCGTGTTGGTAGGACCAGGAGCCTGTACTTAAGCTCTCTCGCATGTTGATCCGCTGCGCGCGCCGTTGCCTTGCCGCTGGTCCCATGACGGCATGCAGTCGCCATCCAGGCCGGAGGCTTGATGTTTTGATCGCTTGCTCTCGCGCGGCAGTGGTGGATAGCCCGGATCGAGCCGTTCACATTGAACGCCAGGTTCCCCCGGTGGGTTAGGTGATTCGAAATGACGGCATGGCACAACGTCTCAGGCTGGGTCGAACGTGTGGCGTTTAGATAGCCTGGACGGAGCGGGTGGCAGGCCTCTTTCCAGCGGGCCCGACCTGACCGTTGTGCAAGAGGCCGAATGGGGCTTCGGACGACGGACAATTTGTGTGACCGAGGTCACACGTAAACGTCCCAACGGCACCTACAGAGACGCACTGCATTGGCGTGCAGTTCGCTGAACTCTGTTCCGGAGGTTCCGAAATGACCAGAACCCTCAGCTTGATCACAAGTCTCGCCGCACTGAGTTTGGCCGCGACGGCGGCAATGCTCTCCGTCCCCGGTCGAGCGGAAAGTTTTTACCCCGATGTTCAGGACTTCCTTGCGAATCGTGTTGTTCCGGCGATGAGCGCAATCAGCGACAGCATCGCCGAGCAATCTGAAGAAATGGCTCCTCCGTAACACTCGCAGCGAGCGAATCGATCGCGGTTAGGTTCGCCACCTTCCCGGAGGAAAACATGTGGTTTCGGCAAATTGCACGTGCCAGTCGCGCGCGTCCCGATCCGTTTGTGCTGTCACTCCTCGGCGTGCTTCTGCTCGCCACGTTCGCACCCTGCCACGGCACCAGCGCAGCGGTCTGTCACGCGCTCGGTATAGTAGCGATCGCAACCCTGTTCTTTCTCCAAGGTGCTCGGTTGTCGCGCGCGGCCATCCTCAACGGCATCACCTGCTGGCGTCTGCACGCGGCGGTCGCGACGACGACATTCGTGCTGTTCCCGCTGACCGGCCTTGCACTGAGTGTGGCATTCCCGACAACGCTCCCGCCACTGCTGTGGACCGGCGTTTTGTTCTTGTGTGCGTTGCCATCGACCGTGCAGTCATCGATCGCATTGACATCCATGGCGAATGGAAACGTGGCCGGTGCGATCTGCTCCGCCACAGCCTCCAACGTGGCCGGCATCGCTCTCACCCCACTTATCTTCGGTGCCCTGTCACGCGTGCATGGTGGTGGCGTCTCTCTGGATGGTGCGGGACAGGTGTTCTGTGAACTGCTCGTGCCGTTCCTCGCTGGTCACTGGCTTCGTCCCTGGATTGGCGGCTGGGTGGAGAGCCATCGCCGGGTTCTCTCGTTCACCGACCGCGGTTCCATTCTTCTGGTCGTCTATGGCGCTTTCAGCGCCGCCGTGGTGCACGGGGTCTGGCATCAACTCCCACCGACCGTCCTGTTGCTGCTGACACTTATTGTGGCCTTCGTCCTGGCAATCGGTCTGGTGAGCATCAACCTCGCGAGCGTCACACTTGGTTTTGGCAAGCAGGACACCATTGCCGCCATGTTCTGCGGCTCGCAGAAATCGTTGGTCAGCGGCGTGCCGATGGCAAGTGCACTGTTCTCTGCTGCTGCCATGGGGCCGGTGTTAATCCCCATCATGATCTACTATCCCATGCAGCTGGTGGTCTGTGCCTGGCTGGCACGACGCTATGCCATAGCGCCGGATGCCACCTTGGCGGTGCGACCCGATCGGGAGAGCCTCGCCGCTGCCGGGGTCGTACCCGGCCGCATCGACATTTCCCATGCGCGGCAGCCTGCCGTGCTGCCCGGAAGGTAAGCGCCGAATGGTGACCATCGCGCTCGCCGCATAATCTTCCGCTCACACCGCGTGACGTCCACCGGGTGGTGTCTCAGATTGCGGGCAGAGTGGTTCCCTGGCAGTGCGGCCGAGGCATTGCGATCGCGGCCTTCGAACGAGACTTCTCGTCGCATGATGCGGGCGATCCGAGACGTCGGTCTGCAATTGAGCGGTCTCGTTCCGACTGCGGATCCCGACGCTCTCAGCATGATTGTCGCCGGCGGGGCGCCGATACACCATCCAAGCGGGTTGCGCTGCGACGGCCGCGTTGGCGGTCGTGTGCATGCCAGCAGACCGGTGCGCACGGAAATCCGGTCATCGTCCGATGGGCCTGTCCACACTGGGCTTGAGGCGGCGGCGAGCAGCAAGCAATCTGCGGGTGAGGGCGGCGGGAAAAGGCAGCACGGGATGAGCGCAACGACTGTAGTATTCGCCGCCGGAAGGTACCGGCTGAGCCTCCCGGAATCGCCGGACCACTGGGAACTCTATCATCGCATTCGTCGCGACGTGCTGTTGGAGGCACAGAAATACGCGGTCGAGCTGAAGGACGAGGTTGCACCGGGCCATCACCCGCGCCTGCTGTGGCTGGACGAGCACCCGATCGGTTCCATCCGTGTGGACGTTCTCGGACCCGGCCGCGCGGCGCTGCGGCTCGTGGCGATCCATTCGGAGTGGCAACGGAGGGGCCATGGTTCGGCGCTGTTGAGTCTGGCCGAGCAATTGGCGCACGACCTCGGCTGCCACGAGACCGTCGTGTACGCGACACCGGAAGCGGCCGGATTCTACAGCAAGGCCAGCTATGCTGAGGAGGACTGGGATGATACCTATGTCAGCGGCATCGTGCAGATGGTGAAAAGGCTCGGTTGAGATTACCGATGCTGTTGGCTGATCCCGGAAGTAGCGCGCGGCGCAAAGCGAACAGAGGCACCGCGCGGTGGCGAAAACACGAGATTGTGATCTGCGTTCGCCCGGCATTCACGCCGCCCGGATCCGGTAGCGGCTAGGCTTGGCGGGTCGGCGCCATGCAAGTGGAGGCAGCGTGACATCCCCGGTTCATGACATAATTTTCCTCTTCGATGTCGACAACACGTTGCTCGACAACGATCGCATCCAGAGCGATCTGAGCGGCCATCTGCTGGAAACTTACGGCAACAAGGCGCGTGACCACTATTGGGCAATCTTCGAAGACCTGCGCAATGAGCTTGGCTACGCCGACTATTTGGGCGCGCTGGAGCGTTACAGGCTGGAGCAGTTACACGACCCGAAAGTGCTACGCATCGCCAACTGGCTGATCGACTACCCGTTCGTCGATCGGCTTTACCCGGGGGCGATGGAAGCCGTGTGGCACGTTCGGAAATGGGCACCGACAGTCATCCTGTCAGACGGCGACGCTGTGTTTCAGCCGCGCAAAGTACATTGCTCCGGTCTCTGGCAGACATTTGAGGATCGCGTGCTGATTTACATCCATAAGGAAGTTGAGCTGGCCGACGTTGAGCGACTGTTCCCCGCCAGGCATTATGTGCTGATCGACGACAAGCTGCGGATTCTCGATGCCGTGAAGCGAATCTGGGGAGACCGGGTTACAACCGTGTTCCCACAGCAAGGACACTACGCTCTGGATCCTGAGGTGCTGGCGGCCTATCCGCCCGCGGACCTCACGATAGAACGGATCGGTGATCTGACACAGCACGAGTTATCGTCATTCAAGCCGCGCTGACGCCTACCTCCCGCTGCCGCCATTGCGATGTGTGACGCGGATGCACGCTTGCTCTACCGCATGGTTGCGATTGTCTCCGCCATGCCGGGTTGAGCCGCAATGCGGATCAGCCCATCGAGGCGCCGCGGCTGATGATGCCGGGTGCAGAACCCTGGCACCTCGATCCTTGGGGTCGCACTCTCCCGCATCGCGGGTGGGAATTGCAGCGTGTCTCTTCCGTCGGTACGTGGTGATGGCGGATTGAGGCATCATGTCAGGCACCGCGGGCCATCCCTCTTGGCATCCTGAATACCTCGCCGCGCGCAGGCCGTTCCTGCGCCGACGCAACCTGTTGGCCGCCGGCACGCGGGCGTTTTTCAACGCGCGTGGTTACACGGAAGCCGAGACGCGGTATGCCGTCGCCACACCCGGTGAGGAGGTACACTTGCGCGCCTTCCGCACGGAACGCGAATTCCCCGACAGGCGCACCGAGACCCTGTGGCTCCACACCAGTCCGGAATTCGCGATGAAAAAGTTGCTGGCCGGCGGCGCAGGTCCGATCTTCCAGCTCGCACGGGTGTGGCGGAATGGGGAAGGCAGCGACCTGCATGCACCCGAGTTCACCATGCTCGAATGGTATCGGCCTGGCGCGGATATGGGCGCATTGATCGACGAGACGGCAGATTTCCTGCGTGCGGTACTGCCACCGGTCGTGACATGCCGCGGGGTCACGACGGACATTACCTCAATCGAACGTCTGAGCGTGGCCGACGCCTTTGCCCGTTACGTCGGCGCCGATGTGCTCGAGACCGCGGACGATGCGGGCGCGCTCGCCGCCGCCGCCGGCACGCGTCTCCGCGAGAGCGAAACCTGGGAGGATCTGTTCTTTCGGCTGTTGCTCGAACGGGTCGAGCCGCAACTTGGCCGCACCCAGCCGACCGTCCTCACGCATTGGCCTGTGGAGCAAGCGGCACTTGCCAGACGCGATCCATCGGATCCCCGTGTCGCCGAGCGGTTTGAATTGTTTGTATGTGGCATTGAACTTGCCAATGCCTTTGTTGAACTGACCGATCCCGGCGAGCAACGCGCACGGTTCGTGGCGGACCGGGCACGTCGCCACGCGATGAGCGGCGAAGACTGGCCGATCGATGAGGATTTCCTCGCCGCGTTGACGCACGGCATGCCGGCCGCTGCGGGCATCGCGCTCGGTTTCGATCGGCTGGCGATGATCGCGTCGGGCGCCGACCGCATCGATCAGGTGTTGTGGTTGTGACAGCGCTGGAGTTGCAGCGCCCGTTTCACCATTGCTGTCTGTAGTCGGCGGTGCGTGCGCAAACCATTTCGCCGCGCGATCATAGGTGCGGGTGATCCAGGTGGCGGCCTCCTGTCGCGGGAGAGAGTAGGGGACACGGCCCCGACAAGACGCCCTGCGAGACTCACGTCCTTGCGCTGATCCCCTCCGTCAAAGGATGGGACGACCGGTTTTATTGAGTCACGTCTCCTCGCCGAACGCCTTGCGTTTCAGTTCCTTCAGCCTGTCCTCACCGCCTTCTGCCTTCGGATCGAACTGCATAAACTGCTGCCACGCCGCGTAGGCGCCCTTCCAGTCCTTCCGCCCTTCCGCAATCTGTGACAGCGTCGCGAACGCGGTGAAGTGCCGCGGATCCTGCTTCAGCGTCGCTTCGATGTCAGCGATCGCTCCGTTCGTGTCGCCTGCCTGGTAACGTGCGATGGCACGTTGCAGGTACCCTTCCGCCAGCTTCGGATCGAGCGTGATCACGTCACCGAAATCCTCGATTGCGTCGCTGGTGGCATTGGCTTTCAATTCGCGCAGGCCGCGTGTCATCAGCAGTGTCACCGCCGGCGTGCTTTCATTCAGCCAAAGTCTCTGGATCTGCAGCTCCAGCATGCCTGCTGCCGTGGCAGTCGGTGCGGTCTTCAGGGCATCGAGCAATTTGTTGACCGCGTCATGGTGCTCGGCAGGGGCCTCAGCATGCGCGAGCGCAGGCAACATGCCAAGGACGAGAATCAGCGTGACGCGCCGCATGCGGCATCGTCGCGCCATGCCCACCCGGGACGCAAGCATTATCCGCGTGCGGCGAGCGCGGCCGGTCGCGGCCCGCCTGCCATCCAATCCAAGAGCTCGACCGTGTGCAACACGGGCAGTCCTCCGCCGGAAAGTTGCGTTATGCAGCCGATATTTCCGGTAGCTATCAGGTCCGGTTGCGTCGCACCCAGATTGTGCAGCTTGCGCGCGCGGAGGTTCTCCGCAATCGCCGGCTGCAACAAGTTGTAGGTACCGGCCGAGCCGCAGCAGATGTGCGGCTCGGCCGGTTCCACCACAGTGAAGCCGGCCTGCCGCAGCAGCGCCTTGGGTTCGTCACGGACGCTTTGGCCATGTTGCAGGCTGCACGCGGCATGATACGCAACGGTGAGGCCGGGTGCTTCACGTGTCGGCGCATAGCCGACGCGGGTGAGAAACTCGCTGATGTCGCAGGCCAGCGCCGATACCTGCCGAGCGCGATCCGGCCACGGTTCAGGCTCGGAACGGAACATGAAGCCGTAGTCCTTGACCACCGTTCCGCATCCCGACGCGTTGATCACCACTGCGTCGAGCTCCTCATCGCTCCAGGCTTCAATATTTGATCGTGCGAGCTTCATTGCGGCGGCATGTTGTCCCAAATGGTGGTTCAGTGCGCCACAGCAGCCGCTCTCGGGGTGCACCACGACCTCCACGCCGAGCCGGTTCAACAGCCTGATCGTGGCGGCGTTGATCTCCGGCGCCAGCACCTGCTGGGCGCAGCCAGCGAGCAGTGCCACACATGCGCGGCGCGGCCCATCTGCCGGATGGACGCGCGGTTGCTCGGCGATGCCCGGGGACGGCAGGCGTGAGGGTGCAAGGCGCAGCATGGCGCGTACGCGTTGCGCCAACATGCTGCGTCCGGGCACCAGCCGACCGGATGGCCGCACGACCCCCGCGGCCAGCAGCGACAGACGGAACCAGGCCGGGCGCGGCAGCGTCACGCCCAGAACGCGGCGCAACAGACGTTCATGCCACGGCCGGCGATAGGTGCGTTCGATGTAGGTGCGCGCGTGGTCGACCAGGTGCATGTAATGGACGCCGGACGGACAGGTGGTCATGCAGGACAGGCAGGACAGACAACGATCGACATGACGCGCTACCTGTTCGTTCGCCGGGCGGCCGGTCTCCAACATGTCCTTGATGAGGTAGATGCGGCCGCGCGGGCTGTCGAGCTCATCGCCGAGCAACAGGAAGGTCGGGCAGGTGGCGGTGCAGAAGCCGCAATGCACGCAGGTACGCAACACCTGATTTGACGTGGCGGTGTCGGGATCCTGCAATTGTTCAGCGGTGAAATTCGTCTGCATGGATCAGCCGGTTTCACGAGGCGTCAGGTGCCGCAGCAGGCAGTATGCACCAGCGAATGAGGCCACGGAAACGCGAACCATTCTCCCCGATACCCGCCAGAGGCGACCGGGATGACGCCCGTAGTGGGGATGCCCGAGCGCCCCGGTGGTCGCGACGGTCATCCGTCCGGCCGCGACTTTGAGCTCGTGCCACTCGGGATCAATACGGCAGTGCTGCCACGAGTACAACAGGAATGTTGGGAGGAACGGCACATTGATAAAGCGTGGCGGCGGCATAGGCGATCAAAGTCCTGCGTAGATGCGGCCCGGATTGAGCACGCCGTGCGGATCGAACGCGGCCTTTACCCGACGCGTGATAGCGGCGAGCGGCGCCGGTTCGGGTGGCACCACGTGCACCGCGGCGCGCAACGCGTCGGGGGCCCGCAGCAGCATCCAGGTACCGTGTGCTGCGCGCGCCGCGGCTTCGACTGCGTGGTGTGCTGCGGCTTCGGCCGGACCAGCAAGCCAGACCAGTCCGCCACCCCAATCCAGGTAGCCGTGCAGTCCGAGCTTTGCAGCGGCGTCCAGTACGTTCGGCCCGGCCGAGGGGCGAACCGAGACGCGCCACACCGCGTCATCCGCCTCGGTGTTCAGAGGCGCCACGTCGCGCACCGCCCGCCAGACCAAATGCGAGGCCGAATCATCGAGGATTTCCACCTGTGGCAATCGCAGCGTGTCGCGCAGTTTCTCGGTGCGGTACGCAACCGAGCGGGCGAAGTCCTCGATGCGCAGCAGGGCCACCGAGCGATCAAAAGCCGCGAGCTCCGGCACACGCGCGGCCGCTTCTCGCGGCAGCCACGCGGCGGCGGAGACGCTGAATGGCGAACCGAGCCCGGCTGCCAAGGCTGCGACACCATCGGTTGGGTCGAGACCAGGCAGCACGAGCGTGCCGGTCGCTTCAGGCGCCGGCAGCACTTTCAGCGTCACCTCGGTGATGATGCCGAGCGTGCCGTGGCTGCCTGAGAGCAGCTTGCACAGATCGAGCCCGGTCACGTTCTTCAGCACCCGTCCACCGGAGTGAATGACCCGGCCCCAGCCGGTGACGGCGCGCAGGCCGAGCACATGGTCGCGCGTCGCTCCCCAGGCGACACGACGCGGTCCCGACAGGTTGGTCGCTACAACGCCGCCGATGGTCTGCGGCCGATCCGGCGCGTGCAGCAGACCTGCAATATCAGGTGGTTCTGAAATCAGGCGCTGGCCCTGCTCTGCTAATGTGGCTTCCAGCTCGGCGACTGGCGTGCCAGCGCGCGCGCTGATGACGAGTTCCTTCGGTGCGTAGAGCGTGATCCCGGTGTGCTCGCGGGTGGAAACACTGCGCGCCGCCTGCACCGGACGCAGCATGCTTGTCTTCGTTGTGTTACCGCACACCAGCACCGGTTCGGCGGCCGCGGCCGCATCTGCGATGGCAGTCGCGATGGCGGACTCTTGCGACGGTGCCAGCGTGTTGCTCATGCGACGTTAGCCACCGGACGTCATTGCTGAGGGTGGTGTGACGAAGCGATCGCTTCCGGGGGGCCGCTCCTCCGCGCCAAGTCCCGGGACTGGTTCGCGCCTCGCAAAAACATCGTCAGGTAGCACTGATCCCTGCCCGCAGCGGAAAGACCTTGTGCGGGTTCAGCAGCCAGTCCGGGTCGAATGCCGTCTTGATCAGCCGCTGTTGGTCCAGCTCGTGCTCTTCAAACTGCACCGGCATCAGCTCACGCTTCTCGACACCGACGCCATGCTCACCGGTCAGGCAGCCGCCGACTTCGACACAGAGCTTCAGCACGTCGGCACCGAACTGCTCGGCACGATGGAAACTGTCGGGATCGTTCGCGTCAAACATGATCAGCGGGTGCAGATTGCCGTCACCAGCATGGAAAATGTTGGCGACCTTCAGAGCGTAGAATTCCGACATCTCACCGATGCGCCGCAGCACTTCCGGCAACTTCGACGTGGGGATCACGCCGTCCATGCACATATAATCGGGGCTGATCCGGCCGACCGCACCGAACGCGCCTTTGCGGCCCTTCCAGATGGCCAGCGATTCGGCAGCCGACTGCGAGACCTTCATGCTGATCGGATCATGCCGGTTGCAGATCTCGCGAATCCGGGTCAGCAGTTCGTCCTGCTCTTCGTCGCTGCCTTCGACTTCGATGATCAGCATCGCCTCGGCATCAAGCGGATAGCCGGCGTGCGCGAACGCCTCGCATGCATGAATTGCCGGCTTGTCCATGAATTCCAGCGCGACGGGTATGATGCCGGAGGCCATAATGTCGGCCACACAGGCGCCGGCAATTTCGTTCGAGCGGAACGCCGCCAGCATCGCCCGCGCGCCTTCGGGCGCGCGCAGGATGCGCACGGTGACTTCAGTGATCAGTGCGAGCTGACCTTCGCTACCCGTCAGCAACCCGAGCCAGTCATAGCCTGCGGCGTCGAGATGGGCGCCGCCGATGTCGATGATGTCGCCGTCAGCGGTGACGATCTTCAGGCCAATCAGGTTGTTGGCGGTGACGCCGTATTTCAGGCAGTGTGCGCCGCCCGAATTCATATTGACATTGCCGCCAATCATGCATGCGAGCTGGCTCGACGGATCGGGCGCATAGAAAAAGCCATGCGCGGCGACAGCCTCGGTGATGCCGATATTGGTGACGCCCGCCTGTACGACCGCAAAGCGGTCGGGGTAGTTGACATCGAGGATACGGTTCATCCGCATCAGACCGACCACGACCGCATCGGCAAGCGGCAGCGCGCCACCGGACAGCGACGTGCCCGCGCCGCGCGGCACCACCCTCACCCCGTTCTGACGGCAGAACCGCATAACGGCTGCGACTTGTTCGGTCGTCTGTGGCAGCACAACCGCGAGCGGAAGCTGGCGGTACGCGGGGAGGCCGTCGGTTTCGTACGGCTTCATGCGCAGTGGCTCGGCGATCACGGCGTCTTCGGCTAGCAGCGAACGCAGGCCAGCGATGATGGCGTCGCGACGTCGGAGCACGTCCTGTTTGGGTTCCGGAAGCTGGATCATGGCAGACCTCCATCGCGGAACATGGCGAATGGGCGGGATCGGAGCAAGCACGCGGCGATTGACGCCCCGGGTCTTGCAGGTAGGATCACCTACCAGAGGGTAACCGGAGGGATTTCCATGAGCGACGCCGCCGTCAACGCCCCTAATCTGTGGCGCCTGGAAACGCCTGGCCACAGCGGCTGGAGCCACACCGCCCATGCCGGCGACACGACGAAATACTTCATGGTCTCCACTGATAGCCACGCCAACGAGCCAGCCGATCTCTGGGCGAAACGCCTGCCGCCGCAATATCGCGAGCGTGCCCCGCGTATCGTCACCGACGAGAAGGGCGTGCAGTGGCGCTACTGCGAGGGCTACCGTCCGGACCGCGTGCGCGTGATGAGCTTCGAGGGCGAAGACTGGCG